>Ga0055584_100001926_pt1 | contig 20421 bp, 26 predicted proteins | sample OSDHelmetaG_FD_58716 | JGI IMG/M metagenome (GOLD analysis project Ga0055584, IMG submission 58716) | Pelagic marine sediment microbial communities from the LTER site Helgoland, North Sea, for post-phytoplankton bloom and carbon turnover... | ecosystem: Environmental > Aquatic > Marine >...
TTTATATATTTCGATTCTAATACTGAGTTAGAAGGTAAAATAAAAGATATCTTAAACAATTGGGATGACTACACACCAATCATTGAATCAGCTTATAAAAAATCTTTAAATTACTCAACACAAAACCTTTACAATATTATAAAAAATGGTTAACTTTAAACCATGAAATGTAAATCTTGTAAAAGTGAAAATTATAGTAGCATATTAGACCTAGGAGAACATCCTTGGTGTAATGATTTTCTAACCGAAGATAGATTAGGAAAAGAAGAAAAATACCCATTACACTTAGTACATTGTAATAATTGTGAATTACTACAATTAAACTACACCGTACCTAAAGAAGTAATGTTTAAAAATCATACGTACGTATCGTCAACAACCAAAACTCTTAAGAAACACTTCTTTGAGTTGGCAGTTGAGAATCGAGACCAATTTAATTTGGGTCCTAAAGACCTTATCTTAGATATTGGTGGGAATGATGGAACCCAATTAGTAGAATATACTAGGGCTGGTATGTATAATGTTTTAAATGTAGAATCAGCTGACAACATTGCACAGTTATCGAAGGATGCTGGTATCTCAACAATCAACGATTTTTTCAATGAAGAAGTAATCACCAAACATGAACTTGAGGGTAAGGTTAAATTAATCAATGCATCTGGTGTATTCTTTCATTTAGAGGAATTACATAGTGTTATTAGAGGAATCAAGAAAGCTCTTATGGATGACGGTGTATTTGTTGTTCAATTTATGTATGCTGGTACGATGGTTGAAAAGTTAAACTTTGATGGTATTTACCATGAGCACTTGTGTTATTACACACTTAGGAGTCTAGGGAAACTTTTAGAACCATATGGTCTTGAAATATTCGATGCTTACTATAGTGAAATCCATAGTGGTAGCGTTATTGCGAAGGTATCACATGCTAAGGCACCATTTATCTATACTAAGAAATATCAAAGGTATACTGACCTTAAAAAGTTGGATATGAAATACACTAAGGATGTGTTCTTAGATTTTGCGAAGACTGTTGAGGATAAGCGAAATGACTTGCGAGACATGTTAGTTAAAATCAAAGAAGAGAACCCAGATGCTAAGATATATGCATACGGGGCACCAGCAAAGGGTAATACGCTTTTAAATTACTTCAATATTGATAATACACTCATTGATAAGTGTGTTGAGGTTAATGACCTTAAGATTGGGCTTTATCTACCAAACACTCACATACCTATAGTTCGTGAGAGTGCTGATGATGTACCAGACTATTATCTTTTATTGGCACACAACTTTGTTGATGAGATTATAGAAAGAAATAAGGAACTGATTGAAGGTGGTGTTAAATTCATTATACCATTTCCAGAAGTCGAGATAGTTGAAAATGTTGATGCATGAGAATAGAAACTAATCACCCGAATGCTGTTGGACCAGACTTTGAAAATCCAATACAAGGGGCTGCACAAAATAATCACTCTAACCCAGTATACTTAGAGGAACTAAAACGAATCACCAACAAAGAAGACTTTTCCTATATGGATTTAGGTTGTGCTGGTGGTCAATCAGTAGTTGATGTCTATAATATGGGTAATGTTGCTGTTGGGGTTGAAGGTAGTGATTTATCTAAGATGATACAAATATCGAAAAATAGAATAAAACCACAACCTAGGTATATTGGTGATACCAGTAAACTTACTGAGGACATTCATGATAATTGGTTGAATCTTAAGGATAAGTGTCTCTTTAAAGCAGACATCACAAAACCATTCCAAATGTTTAACGATACTGGTGAACAAACGTTTGATGTTATCACCGCTTGGGATGTTTTAGAGCACCCGAAACCAGAAGATATACCTAGTGTTTTGAATAACATTAAGAAACATCTTAATGATGATGGTGTCTTTATCTGTCTGATTAATTTGGTTGAAGGTAAGAACCATCAATGTATTAAGTCTAATGAATGGTGGTTAAAGACCTTTAAAGAATGTGGTCTTGAAGATATCGGATTCGACTTTAACGCATCACCTAGACACACATATAACCCATTAGATACCAATGATATTGGGTTCATTCTAAAGAAAATAAAATAATTACAAATGAAAAAAGTTTTAATCACGGGTGGGGCTGGATATTTAGGTTCCACATTAACAGAATTATTATTAAATAAGGGTTATGCGGTAGACGTTTTAGATAACCTAACACTCAGACAAACATCATTACTACATCTTTGTTCAAATGAAAATTTTGATTTCATCCTCAAGGATGCAACAGATTTTGAATATCTAACTAGTATTGTTCCCAATTATGATATCATAATTCCATTGGCGGCAATTGTTGGTGCACCAGCATGTGATGCTAATAAGGAATTGGCAACAAAGTTAAATTTTGGTCACGTTAAGGTAATTGTTGATAATATGAGTGAAACTCAAAAACTACTAATGCCTAACACGAATAGTCAGTATGGTAGTTCGGAAGATATTATCACAGAGGATAGCCCATTCAACCCACTTTCACACTATGCTAAGACTAAATGTGATGCTGAGGACTACATCATGAATAGTGGTAATGGTATCTGCTTTAGATTGGCAACTGTATTCGGTGCATCACCTAGAATGAGAACTGACCTTCTTGTTAATGACTTTGTTTACAAATCAGTTGTTGATGGTTATCTAGTTCTATTCCAATCTCATTTCAAGAGAAACTATATCCATGTTAAGGATATCGCTAAGACATTCCTTTTCGGGATTGAGAATTATCAAAGATTAAATAATGATGTCTTCAACGTAGGTCTTTCAACCGCTAACCTATCTAAGATGGAATTAGGTGAGAAGATTAAAGAACACATACCAAGTCTAGTTATTGTGGAAAATGACTTTTCATCAGACTTTGATAATAGGAATTACATCGTCTCTAATGATAAATTAGAGAATTATGGGTGGAGACCTACACATACAATAGATAGTGGTGTAGTGGAGCTTATTAAGGCTTATAAGATGATTATTAAGTATAACAACAGAAACTTTACTAATCTATAATGAAAGTATTAGTAACAGGTATAAGTGGGTTTCTAGGTAGACACCTAAAGAAGAAATTAGATGAGTTAGGTTGGGAAGTATTAATATCTAACACCAAGGTGGCGAACCTTATGGATGATAAGAACTTACATGTTTATAATGATGTCAAATTTGATTATATCTTCCATTTAGCGGCACATACTAAGGCTGGTGATTGGTGTTTATACCATAAAGCGGAGCAATATGAAGTTAATGAGAGGATAAACGCTAACATCCTTAAGTATTGGAGTGACCATCAACCACAAGCAAAGATGATTGCTATGGGAACTAGTTGTTCATACTCACCAGATACCCTCATGAGTGAGGAAAATTATTTGAAGGGTGAGCCAGATACTGGACTTTATACGTATGCGATGACCAAGAGAATGCTTTTAGTTGGTCTTAAGTCGTATGCTGAACAATATGGATTGAAGTATATGTATTACGTTCCATCAACACTATACGGTACTGACTTTGAGTTAGATGATTCCCACTTCATATTTGATTTAATCAAGAAGATTTATTCTGGTAAGAATCATGGAACCGATGTTGAACTTTGGGGTGATGGTTATCAAAAGCGTGAGTTGGTTTACGTTAACGATGCGATAAATATTATGTTTTACACTTTACACTTAGAGAATAAAATCTTAAATTTAGGTACTGGGGTTGAATATACCATAAGGGAATACGCTCAAAGCATTTGTAACGCAGTTGACTATAATTCAGATGATATTTTTTACGATACCAGTAAATATGTTGGGGTGAGGTCTAAACGATTAGATACGACAGAGATGTTTAATTTATTACCAGACTTTAAGTTCACACCAATGGATGAAGCGTTATCAACAACAATAAATTATTATAAAGATAGAGTAGAAAATGATTAAACAAACAAATACTGAAAACGTTGGGATTGATGCCTCAGAAACTGTAGCTGGTTACCAACACCATGACGGTCTTCATTTCGAAGGTCCAACTTGTGACGCATTACATAATATGTTTGAAAATTTGTCTAAGGATATATTAGACAACTTCAAAGATGTGAAGTATGTTCTAGATGTTGGTTCGGGGGCTGGTCATTTAAGACATTGGTTATTAAAACTAAATCCAGATTTGGTTATTGTAACACTAGATGGGAATAAGGAAACTGTTAATAGTCCATTCCTCGACTTAGATAATCACTTCATATTAAGAACGGATGTTGATTATGAATTGGTTGATGAGAATGGTGAGAGAATTATATTCGATTTAATCTGTTCATTTGAACACTTTGAACACATTGAACCTAGTAGTTTTGATGTATTCATGAGTAATCTAATTAAACACTCTAAGTCAGATACATGTATAATTGCATCTGCGGCTAATTGGTTATATACGAAACCAGAGGAACGACATGTCCACTGTAACGTTAAGACTGGTGCGGAGTGGCACACATACCTAACAACCAACTTTAATTTAACTAAGATGGATGTTAAGATTTTAAATAAGGCAAACTGGGGTGGTAGACTAACGTCATGCTCCGAATTAATATATAAAGTAAATTAATATGAAACAAAGAAAATATTTACCAACACTATCTGAATTAGTAGATAGATTATCAATAACTCAACTTAAAGAGGTATTCATAACAGACCATAAAGAAGAATATGCAGATGAGATTAATGATATCGTACATGATATTCAACTTCACTTAGATGAAAATGAAGGGAAGATGACTGCTGAGATTATAAGAGCAATTGTGGTCCTATCTCAAATGAACTTACACATCTGGCATAATGAATCTAACTACCGTAAGGGTATAAAGGATGGTAATGACTTAGAATTAACACACGGATTAAACGGTATTCGTAATGTCGCTAAGAATAAAATTCAAGAAGCAGCTGGTGGTCGTAAAGATTATAAAATTGATTGTCTTGCAGCTGATTTTAAAGATTGGGAAGTTAGTTGGTAATGGGTAGGGTTTTAATTATTGGTGATAGTTGTCGTGACATTTACATTTATGGTAGATGTGATAGACTGTGTCCAGATGCACCAGTACCAGTACTAATCCCAACAAAAACAATTGAAAATGGTGGAATGGCTATGAATGTTTTTGATAATGTTAAGTCAATTCATGAGAATGTTGACATCATCACCAATAAAGAATTAATAACCAAGACTAGATATGTTGATGAGAAGACTAATCAGATGTTAGTTAGAGTCGATTCAGACAAATCAAGTGTTGATAAACTTAAGGATTTAATGTCTATAAGACTTCAAGATTATGATGTTATAATAATTTCAGATTATTGTAAGGGTTTTATTGGGGTTGAAGAAATTAAATGGTTATGTAATAATCATAAGAACGTCTTCATTGATACCAAGAAAATTCTAGGTGATTATTGCTTAAATGCAAAGATAATTAAGATTAACAAATTAGAATATGATAACAATGTAAAAGCTCATGTTGATATGAGTAAATTTAACCACAATTTAATTGTTACCATCGGAAGTAAAGGTTGTAATTACGAAGGGATTATTTATCCAGTAGAAAAGGTTGATATCAAAGATATGACTGGTGCTGGGGATACGTTCATGGCTACATTGGTTGTTAAGTATTTAGAATGTGGTGATATAACCAAAGCAATTGAATTTGCCAACGATTGTGCAACTATAATTGTACAACATAAGGGAGTAAATAAAATAGGTGATTTTATATGATATTAATAACATACGGGACTAGACCAGAATATATTAAAGTTAAACCATTAATTGATGAGATGACTAGGTCAAACATGACCTTTAAAACTCTGTTCACTGGTCAACACAAAGACATTGCACCTAAGGATGCTGACTTTAATTTGACCATGGTTGATTATGATGGTAATCGATTAGATTCAGTAATGAAAAATTGTTTAAGTATTCCAGATGAATGTTTTGAGGGTATTACACATATACTAGTACAAGGTGATACCACATCAGTTGTTGGTTTAGCCATAGCTGCAATGCATAGAAAGATTAAGGTAGTTCACTTAGAAGCTGGACTTAGAACTGGTGATGTCGAGAACCCATTTCCAGAAGAGAATAATAGAATGATTGTTTCAACAATTGCTGATTTACATCTTTGCCCAACTAAGTTAAATCTTAAAAATCTACGCAACGAAAATATTAGTGGTTCTAAGATACAAGTTGTTGGGAATACGGTACTAGATAATCTTTTACCATATAAAAAAGATTGTGAATACACCAATAAGGTCTTAATTACAATGCATAGAAGGGAGAATCATAAGCAAATGGGTGAATGGTTTAACGAATTAAATGATATTGCTGCGGTACACCCACACTTAGAGTTTATTTTACCATTACATCCGAATCCTAATGTTCAAAAACACAGGAAAAAATTAAGTAGTTGGGTTAAGGTTGTTGAACCAATGACTCACGATGAGTTAATTAAAACATTAGTTAAGTGTAGATTGGTTATTACAGATAGTGGTGGTATCCAAGAAGAATGTTCATTCTTTAATAAGAAGGCATTGGTTTGTCGAAAGGTAACCGAACGACCAGAATCAGTTGGTCTTACTAGTTTCATGGTTGAGGAACCAAAAGACTTAAAAGGGTTGTTTGATAAACACATAAATAATTATGACGTAACAAGTGAATCACCTTATGGTGACGGTATGTCATCTAAACGAATTTGTAAAATTTTTGAGAGATATGGGATTGGGTAAATGGATAAAGAAACAACTTACTGCTGTTGCATTAGCAACAGGTAACGTTGAAGAGAACATGTTATCACAAGGTGGTGATAGTGAGTCTGGTGGTGGGTCTTCTAAAGAACGAAGACATAACCAAGGAACACTTGCCGATGCATTGTCTAGAGGTGAAATAAACCAAGAAGTTAGAGACCTTAGATGGAGAATGTATAAGGTTTTAGATGAGACTGAAAAATTTGAAAATGAGAAAAGAATCAACGTCATTGGATATGAAGATGATGGAACCCCAATTGTTGAAACTGTTGGTAGTCGAAAGAAAGCTGGGATGGCTAAGATAAAGATTGATGAATATGATGATTACGAGTTAGAAATAGTTGTTAATAATGATTCGGTTATGACTGACTCATTAGATTTTGATATTAAAGAACTTTCACGTGAAGAAATTGAAAAGACAATACAAATAACAGAAAACCCAGATACAGGTAAACAAGAGGGGCAAGCAACTATAGGAGAGATAAGTCGTGCTGGTTATGAATCAAGTAATAAAACAGAAAGAATGATTTCTTGTACTAGAGAATTTAGAGCTAAGTTTGAACTTGAAATGTTTACTAAAAAGATGAATGTTAGAACCATTTCTGAAACTGAAAAATTACTAGAGTTTTACGTATCTAAATACGCCAACCCAGATGATAGAAAATCTAAACTTTTTATATCTGAGGTAAAGAAAGCGATGAAGAATCCTAGAGTTGCTGATTTCTTAGACATTTCAACAGTCGATTTTGTTTCATATAATACGATAGGTGTTATGGACTTACATGATTTTGAATATAAGATTACAGGATTTGATAAGTTGATTGAATTTGATGGTTATTATGTTATCAAATTTAAGAGTGAGGTATTAAAGGATGGAGTTAGTCTTATTGAACAATTCAGAGAAGATGAACTTGATGAACGATACAAGAATAAAGAAAGAAAAAAGGGTAGATAATATGAGGAAGAAGAAAACGCCTACAAAACAAGCTAATGAGGAAAGTGTATCAAAGGAAACCCCAACAAGACACAGACTTAAATGTAAGAATCATAAACAAAAAGATTTCTCTAGGTTAATCACTGAAAAAGAAATTATATTTGCAATTGGACCAGCTGGTGTTGGAAAGAGTTATGTTGCGATTGCTAGAGCAATTGAGTTAATCCAAAATGTCTCCAACCAATATAATAAAATTATTATTATAAACCCAGCTGTTGAGGCTGAGGAAAAATATGGTTTCATGCCTGGTGACCTTCGTGAAAAGTTAGACCCATTCGTTGGTCCTTCTTTAGATATCGTAGATAAAATCATGGGTATTAAGAATCGACTTGGATTAGAAAAAGACGGTGTTATATCTGTTGGTGCCTTGGGTTTCATTAGAGGTAAGAGTATTGATAATACCATACTTGTAATGGAAGAAGCGCAAAACATGTCCCCACATCAAATGAAAACACTCCTTACTAGAATTGGTTACAATTCAAAGTTCATCATATCTGGTGACCTTGACCAATCTGATAGATACAAGAATTATAAAGATAGTGGTTTATATGATGGTATTAAGAAGCATAAAAATATAGAACAAATTGGGTATATTGAATTCAGTGAAGATGAGATTGTTAGAAACCCATTGATTTCTAAAATACTTAACAACTATAAACCAACAAGTCTCAATGGTCGTGACTATTCTAATGTAGACTTTGATAAGGTTATAGAAAGAGTAAACATTGCAACCACAATAAAAAAGAATAAAAAGAAAAAACCTAAATTCCTTAGAAAACTCACTATCTGGTTTAGAAAGAATTTTAGATGGTAAGGTTTACTTACAGACTATTATTAATATAATTAACATATGAAAATTGGAATAACACTTAACGAAGTCCTAAGGGACTATATTGGACAATTTGCCTATACGTACGAAAAGTATCATGATACAGGACGTGACGAAGAAGGTAAACCAATAGAATTTGACCTTACGAAATACCCAATCACAGATTTTAATCTTATGAATCACGAATTGGTTAATTTCGAAGATGAGCGTGAACTAAAAAAGTTTCTTTATTTAGAGGCACCTCTAGAGGTCTTTGGTCAAGGCGACCAACAACACCCTAACATGATGACCCACCTTAATCAATTCCTTATGGAGATGAAGGATGAAGAAGAGCATGAGTTTGAGATTGTTAGTCGTGAAGCGGCTGGTAGTATCCCAGCAACATTCTTTTTCTTATCTAAGACTCATTGTAAAGCGAGTAATTTTAGATTTGTAACAGCTTATGCTGACAAATGGGATGGTCTTGATGTATTAATCACTGCATGTCCAGTAGCTCTTGAAGCGAAACCTTCTGGTAAGATATCGGTTAAGGTTAACTCACCATATAATAAAGATGTTAAAGCAGACTTTGAAATTGATGACCTTATGGAATTCATGAATGATGAGAAACTTAGAGAGACTATCTTCGGAACCAAAACAGCTGACTATGAAGAGTTATAATGAGGGTATGATAAGTTTAGGTGATAAGAATTATATCATCGATTTAGAAAAATACACCAATATAGTATCCAACGGTAGTGATAACGATATGGCTACTGAAACGGAAACTGAAAAAATTACCACTAATGATGCTGGTGGTCAGAAATCAACTTCAACAAGTGTGATGACTAGAGAATATGAAAAAACACAAGTTATTGATGGACCAAAGTATGATGTCCTAAGAATGTGTTTAGAGGTTTTACTAACATATAATGAAGAAATTGATGAGACGTTAGGTTTTGAAAGAGCATTAGCGAGTACCACAATTCCATTTAAAATAGCGTTTAATACGTTACTTGGATTTGGGGTATTAACAGAAATTGATGAAGAATAAAAATAAAAAATAAAAAAAATGGAAAATAAAACACCAGAAACACAAGTAGCAGAACTCCTTGCAAAAATAGATAGCAAAGATTTCTCATTTTACTTTTTTACATTAGATACATTGGGTAACCCAGTAGCTAGTGTTGCTAACATTTATGAGCACGTTAAAGTGTTAAATGAATTAGGTTATAAGGCATATATCATGCATGAGAAAAATAATTATCGAGTACGTGGAAACGAAGAAGGTATGGGTATCTCAGATTGGTTAGGTGAGGAATATGCAAATCTACCTCACGTTTCAATTGAGGCACAACAACTAAACGTATCACCAACAGATTATATTATAATCCCAGAGGTATTCTCTAATGTAATGGACCAAGTTAAGGCTTTCCCATGTAAGAAGATTGTTTTTTCACAATCATATGATTACTTGTTAGAGTTATTACCAATTGGAAAGAGATGGCATATGGATTATGGTTTTAGTGATGTAATTACAACATCACATAAACAAGCTGATTATATTAATAGCCTGTTTCCTGGTATGAAATCACATATTGTACCTGTTGGGATTTCTGACTCGTTCAAAATGAATGATAAACCAAAAGAACCTATCGTGACAATCTTAACAAGAAATCACGGTGATGCACAAAAAATAGCAAAATCATTCTACCTTCAATATCCAATTTACAAGTTTGTAACATTCAAGGAACTTAGAGGTCTTCCAAAAGAAGCATTTGCAAACGAATTAACCAACTCTTGTTTAGCAGTATGGATTGATGACCCATCTGGGTTCGGAACATTCCCAATTGAGGCTATGGAGTGTAACACACCAGTAATTGGTAAGATTCCTAACATGATTCCAGAATGGATGGAAGAAACATCAGATAAGGGTGAAACTACACTTAAAAATAATGGTGTTTGGACAAACACAACACTTAATATTCCAGAATTAATTGGAACATATATGAAGGTTTGGTTTGAAGATTCAGTACCACAAGGTTTATTAGATGGTATGGCAGAAACTAGAGGGACTTACACATTAGAAAAGCAAAGAAAAGCTATTGAGGAAACTTATGGAAACATTGTTGCTTCAAGAAGAGAAGAAGTGGTTGCTATGGTACCTAAAGAAACTAACGTAGAAACAAAAGCATAATTATGGAAAAGAAAACAAACAAAAAGGCTACAGCTAAGAAGGCTACAGCTAAGAAGACTACAACCAAGAAGACAGCAACCAAAAAAGTAGCAGTTAAAAAGAAAACAGTCAAAACAGATATTTCAGTATTATTACCAGTTCACGAATTAACTGATGATACGAGAACTTTATTTGCTAACGCAGTAAAGAGTATTGAAGACCAAATGACTAAACCAGATGCAGTTTTAATCATTGTACCTAAAGGTAGTGATGTATTTAAAGAGTTAAGTAAGTATGATTTTGGTGCGATTAAGAGTATTGTTACTATTGTTGAAAACGATGGTAAGACTGATTTCTCATCTCAAATTAACTTAGGGGTTGAAGTTGCTAAAACTGAGTGGGTATCCATCTTAGAATTAGATGATGAATACGCTAAAATTTGGTTTAAGAATGTTGTGGAATATAGAGCAGCACATTCAGATGTGGATATGTTCTTACCATTAATTGTGGATGTAAATGAGCAAACTCAATTCATTGGACTTACCAACGAGGCTGTATGGGCTCAAAGTTTCTCAGAAGAAATGGGTATCCTTGATAATGGAGCATTACTTACATATCAGAACTTCAACATTGATGGTTCAGTAATTAAAAAATCATTATTCGAAGACTTCGGTGGTCTTAAATCAAATATAAAACTTACATTCATTTATGAGTTCTTACTTAGAATGACATTCAAAGATAATAAGATATTTGTTATTCCTAAATTTGGATATAAACACCTTAATCAAAGAGTTGGTTCCTTATTCCATTCTTACAAAGCTGAGTTAGACCCAGTAGAAAGTAAGTGGTGGTTATCACAAGCTAAGAAAGAATACTATTTTGAACAAGATAGAGTTGTAGATTACGAAGAAACTAACTAAATGGGAAAAGCTGAAAACAAACCCAATTCTGAACCTAAAAAAAGGGGTAGGAAAAGGAAAAATGATTTGTATTTCGGTCCAGAGCAAGAAGAAGCGGTAGTTAGATTTTTAGAATCTGACGACCAAATAGAGAGAAACATGATTTATAATAAGTTTCTGTATCATCCAATCAATAAAATGGTTGAGTCGATTATCAGAACTTATGGTTTACATAGAAAGGGTATCAGCTTTGAGGAATCACATACTGATACAATTTCATTTCTAATAACCAAGGCGGCTAAATTTGAGCCGTCAAAGGGAAAGAAAGCTTACTCGTACTACGGTACTATAGTTAAAAATTATTTGATAGGAATACTCCAGAAAGACGATAGAAATTTAAAACAATTTGCGTCCTTCGATGAGAACTACGAAAGGTTAGAATCAAATGGTAATTTAAGTTATTCACTAGACGGTAACGGTCTTAATATGAAGGATTTTATTAATAAAATCATCATTGAGGTTGAAGCCGAAATGTTGGACACTAATCCAGACAAGAAAAAATTAACTGACAATGAGATAAAGGTCGGTTATTGTCTAATTGATATCTTAGAACAATGGGAAACCGTTTTCGATGATATGAAGGGTGGTGCTAAATACAATAAAAACCAATGGCTCGAAACCATGAGGAACTGTTCTAGACTATCAACTAAGGATATTAGAGTGTCTATGAAAAGATATAGAATACTCTATGATATATTAAAATTTGATGGTCTTGAAGACGGGTTTGAGGAAAACCCATATGGTTGATATTTATTAATAAAGGAATATTATGTCTATGAGGGAAACCTCAATAAAACTAATAATTATTAAAAACTATAAATTTTGCCAAGAAAAAAGAAACAACAAGTTAAAGTTAACAACTCCACTTCATTAGAAGGTCTAATGCAAGAGGTATATAATGATGCGTGTTCACAAATAACTGACGCACAGAAGACTATTAATGTTATCGATGCATCTACTACCCCAGAGGACGTAGAAGACGCTTCAAAGATAGCTAAGAGTAAAACTGATGCACAGAAGGTTAAAGATTCTGCTATCAAGATTAAACTAGAGGTTGCTAAACTTCAAAGTGATATCATTAAGCATAGTGGTAATGTAGACAAGGCTGTTGACGAAAGGTCGGAAGGTAAAGCTAATTTAGAAGACTTCAAGAGTATTAGAGAAATGCTTAATAAAGACCAAGATATACAAGATAATAACGAGCAAGATAAAAACTAATACTTATGGGGATAATTGACCAAAAAAGTGATGTATTTGGTAACATTGCCGCTGCAAGAGTATTGAGTGAAGGGTTACCAGATTTAAATTCACTTACATCATCTTTCCCATCAATAAATAATGATGGGGATAGCGTTGCATTCTTAGTTGACCTATTAAAGTCATTAATTGGTCTTGAAGACTTGCGTGAAGTTATTGTTGATACCCTATCCTTTAATCTAGATGAGATGGAGGAAAAAATTAAAACCGTAATGAAACAATCCCTTAAGGAATTGGTTAATTGTGGTGTTGACCCATCTATCCCAGCGTATATAAAATCTAGTGGTGTAGGTATTGTCACTGAGGTTAATAAAATTGATTTTTTTGATGTACTAAAAACCAATCCAACTACAACTGAGGGTGCCTTTATATACACAGATACAACAGCAAACCCATTAACAAATAGTACCGATTATAATACATTTTTATATGGTACAATACAAAATGAAGGTGTTCCAGAAACTTGGGGAAATTCACCATCCATCTTTGATATAAGATTTGATTCGGTAAATGTGGACCCAACACCCAACAATACACTTACATTTAACGCCAATAGTGATTTTGATAATAAGAAGTTAACTGAGTTTAACAATACTTTCATTGATTCTATTGATTTATTTGATGCTAAGAATTTATTAAATGGTATTTTAGATGCTATATTTGGTAGTATATCAGTCCAACTTAATAAGACTACAAAACAATTAACTAAAGAAGAACAAATCAAAGACATTATCAAGTCTATTATAAATGCTGATGACGATGATGTGATTGATGACTCTTTCTTTACCTTTACTAACGAAGAGATTGCAACACAAGAAGAGTCTGCAACTCTTAGGCAGAAGGGTATTAAGGTTATTGAATCATGTGGTAGATTACCCGTTAGCATATCACCAAATACGATTGTTAATATAAATAATGAAATTAGTGGTGCAACAACAAGTCAAGAACAAAAGGTAGCTATTGATAATGCTATCAGTAATGCATCTAGTGAGATAGGTGGTCAAGCAAGTAGTAGTAAAGATACCCATACACTTGAATTAAATTTTATTGAGAATCTAATCGAGAACCTAATAACTAGTATTGTTAGCTTCATTCTTTCACCTAAAATTATTAGTATATTTTTAATAAATTATAAGATAGTTTATGGTCCAAATGAAACCTATACAAATGCTATTGATTTCATGAAGCAAAATAAAAATCTTATTAAGGTAGTTGCAGATACAATTAGAAATGAAATTGTTGAGATATTATTAACCAAAGCTTTAAAAGAAATAACGATTTTAGTTGGGGTTTCACAAGGTGAAATACAAAAAGAAAAGGGGAAGGCTAAAGTGGCTCAAATACTAAGTCTTGTGGGTGTTCCACAAGAAGTGATAAGAATGATACAAGGATTATAATGAGTAATAAAAAAAGTACACAGAAAGCTGGACCAAAATCATCGGTTGACATGGGGTCTATTAATAGTATTATTCAGATAATACTTGCAGCATTTACTATGCCGCAAGAACCAGTAACTCCATTACCACCACCATTGATTATGATTGGTGGGAGTATGAGAACTGGTATGAGCTCTAAACAGATTGCTTCTAGGGTTATATCTAGACAATCAGAGGCTGGAGCACCGAGTGGTGATATTTGGGGTGATGGTGAGAACCCAATGGAAGGTTTAATTACTATTATGTGTGAGGAAATGGTTAGTTCGATACAAACTGAGGCTAAGGTTGATATTGTGGTACCACCTGGTATTTCATTAACTGGTGTTGGTGCTGGTAACTACGGTGCCCCAGTAATAATACAAGGTTATACAACCAACTATAAAGAGGCGAACGGAATAATTAGATAATGTTATGAGTAGATTAGAAGAAAAGTCAAACAACGAAATATTACTTGAAATTAAACAATTACAGGTAGAACATGAAAATCTTAAACTAAGTTTAGTTAAGGATTATGATACAATTGAAGCACTTAAAGTTAAGATGAAGAAAGATTTTGCTAAGTTGGAAGATATTGAATCTAGATTCAATGAGGATAATGCAATAATTGTTAAGAGATTAAAAGGTGAGGTATAATGTATTTTAACGGAAAATATACACGTAGTGGTGGTAATGCTTACCAAGGTCCAAATGGGATACCTCTAATTAGAAGGGGTATTGTAACCTCTATAGTGGATAAAGATGATGCTGGTAGAATACAAGTTAGGATTCAAGGAACCGATAAGGATGATAATGATGACAATACTAACAAAACTATTATTGCTTTTCCAATGTTACCTAAACACCTTAATATCGTACCAAAACTTGAAGAAGCAGTTCTATTATTTAGTTTTAATAGTGATGATAAAACCATAGACACTATGTATATGGGACCAATTGTGAGTCAACCACAAGACTTGTATGATGCAGACCATCAATTAGAAGCTTGGAATGCCTTTTCATTCGGTTCAAGGAAATTAGGACCAGCACCAACACAAAGGAGAAAAATTAAGGGTGGTTATCCAGATAAGGCAGACATAGCTATTCAAGGAAGAAAGAATTCAGATTTAATCCTTAAAGATGATGAAGTTCTTATTAGGGCTGGTAAATTTGTATTCCCAGAAGATAACGCTAATAATAGTCGTAGTGATGATGAATTTGATAATAAATTAAATTATAAGTTTAATTCAAGAACTCAAGGATTTATCCAAGTTAAATATAATGCTCAAATAAATGTTCCAGAGGATGAAAATGACTCTAAAGAATTTGGTACGATAACTAATGTAGTATCAAACAAGATAAACTTATTAACACATAAAGAGGGTGAACCTAGATTCAATTTAACCAACCAAGATAACTTGATTAGTGATAAAGAAATGCAAAGGATTTTAGAGGAAGCACACCCATTGGTATTCGGTGATAAACTTCTTGAATTTCTTGAATTGGTTAAAGTTGCTGTTGGTAATCATAACCATAAGTACCCAGGTCTACCAGCACACTCCGAAGGTCAATCTGACGCTGCTGTTGCAATTCAAAATATGAATGAGTATGATTTAGCTCAAATATTATCTAAAAACATACGTATTAACTAACATTTATAGGTATTTATAATAAAAGAAGAAGATGGTAGTACGCACTTATTTTGATAAAAACAATACAATAGTATATAACAGTTTAACTAATACTGGACTAAACCCTGTAACTGAATTATTTTACGGTGGGACTGGTGCTGCTAATCAGTACAGTAGATTTTTATTCTATTTCGATGAAACTACCCTAAAAACTTTATATACTGGTGGTACATACGCTGACATCACAAAACTTAAACACACACTTAATTTAACCAACACTGGTGCCTTTGACTTAGAACTTTTAGGTAGTACAACATGTGATGGTAAAGATAGAAGTTGTTCATTTGACCTTATTTTATTCTCAATGGACCAAACTTGGGATGAAGGATGTGGTTATGATTATGGTGACTGTAACTTCATAGGTGGTGGTTCATCTACTAGTTCAGCACCATCTAATTGGACTGAGGCACAATCATTAGTACCTTGGTCTGGTGGTAATGGTACATATACTGGTAGTACAACAGCATTAGCAACAATACACTTTGATAAGGGTAATGAAAATATTAGTTTAGATATTTCTGATATCGTAAACGGATACTTAACGGGTGATACAAATTACGGATTAGGTATTGCATATTCTAGACCATTCGAGGTTACTGATACTGTAAACCCACAATATGTTGGGTTCTTTACAAGACACACGCAAACATTCTATGAACCATATGTAGAAACTGTATACGATTGTCATATTAATGATGATAGGTCAAACTTTTATTTAGATAAGAATAATAAACTTTATTTATATGTGAATATAGGAGGTGAACCAACTAACCTTGATTCTCTACCAACTGTACAGATTAAGGATGATAATGATGTTGTATATTCAAGTATTACCAATGTAACACATGTAACAAAGGGTGTTTATTGTATTGATGCAATCATCCCTTCATCTAGTGCTACTACTGACTGTGGTATATTCACTGACGTATGGAGTAATATCACCATCAATGGTGTTACTAGACCAGATATTATACTAGATATTCCTTTGGTTGATGGTAATGAATATTACAATATTGGTGATAACAATAATTCACCTAAGAAGTACGCTTTCAACGTATCTGGTATCAGAAGAGATGAGAGAATCAAAAGGGGTGATATTAGACGTGTAAATGTATCAGCTAGAATCCCATACACAACCAACCAAACAGAATTGGTAAACGGTATGCAATACAGACTTTATGTTAAAGAAGGTAGAAATGAATTAACAGTAATTGACTTCCAAGATGTGGAGATGTCAAACAATGCTAATTACTTCTTACTACACACTGAGAGTCTTATCCCTAACACATATTACTTAGACGTTAAGGTATCATCAAACAATGAAGTAACAACCATTAAGGATACTATTTCATTCGACATTGTAAGTGAAAGTAATTTAAGAATTTCACAATAATATGAGCACAAAAAAAAGATTAATAGAAGTAGCAAATAAAAGACTCCTAAATGAGAGTCTTCCATCACCAGTTACATTTACTGAACATGAGGTATTAGGTATGTTATGTGACTTAATCGATTACGACTTAGGTGGTAAAGAAGAAATGCCACCACAATTAATTAAAGTCTTTCAAGATGGTCTAAGAAAAAAAGGTAGAAATCTTGATGGTCCGAATAACACACCAGACGGGGCTTACATGTAATCACCCAAAAATAATTTAATTTTTTACTTGACTTATTTAAGTGTTGTAGTATATTAGTGCAAGTTAACTCTAGTATTAGTCTTGAGTCATTCATTTGGCTTTAGAACTTTTTAGGAAGTAAAAAGATTGGTACGATAATAACATATATTAAAAAGTAAATTATGTACAAACAAACAAAACAAGGGATACCTACGCCCACAGCTAATCTAGCTATCAACAAAAGTAGGATGAAAGTTTATGGTAAGAATTCAGAAGTCCCAACTTACTATCTAACAAAAGGGCAAGAGTTCCAAATCGAACTATTTAATCCAACTAAAGACACAATCTTAGCAAAGATTTCCCTAAACGGAAAACCAATCGCACAAGGTGGGCTTGTTTTAAAGCCAGCACAGCGAGTTTTTCTTGATAGATACATCGATGTAGCAAGAAAGTTTAAATTCGACACGTACGAGGTTGCAAACACGTCTGAGACGAGAAAAGCAATTGAAGACAATGGAGATTTTAATGTGGAGTTCTATAAAGAACTTAGTATCACCCACACATCAACCTTTTTAGGTGGTGGTAATACTACTACTTGGTATAATTATCCACATACTCTTACCAATACATTTGGTGGTCCGAATATAAGAGAAAATACTGGTACTAAGCGTAGTACATTCAATTTAAGTGCTGACAACATCAACACAAATTATCACGCTACTGATGTACCATTAATGGGTGCTATTAATGATGGTACACTTGGTTTAACTTCAATCTCTAATACAACAACCACCAACGGTGAAGTTACTTTGGATTGGATGGACCAAGAATATAGTAGAGAAATACTTAATAGTCCACTTAGGGAAGTTAAGACTTCTACTAGAGACCAAAAAGAAAGTGGTCGTTCACAACTTAAGAAACGTTTAAAATCTAAAAGGTCTAAGAAGTCAATTGAGACTGGTAGAGTTGAGATGGGTTCTAGTTCTGACCAAACACTTGAAACGGTATATATGAACTGGGAAAGTTCTCCGTTCCATACCATTAAGTATAAGATGTTACCACTATCACAAAAGGTTAATACGGTTAATGACGTACAAGTCAAAAGATACTGTACCAAGTGCGGTAATAAACAAAAACCAAATTTTAAGTTCTGTCCATCTTGTGGAACTAGAGCTTAATAAAAACTAAACTAAAGAGTTAACTATAATTAAACGGGATTTGCATTGCATTTCCCGTTTTTTATTTGTATATTTATATAAAATTGAATATTATGAAAACTAAAGAATCATTTATTGTTAACGAATGTATTTCAGCAATCAAAGCCTTAGCTGATAAAAACCCTAACGATATGTCATTAGGTGCAGAAATTAGAGCATTTATAAATTCATTAAAAAAAGATAAATAATTATTTGTTTTATTAAAAAGTATTTCGTATATTTGTAATCTAAATAATTAATTAACAATTAAAATTATGGCAAAAGTAACACACAAGCAAAGAGTATTAGATTCAATGCAGAATGGAAGAACAATTTCTCCATGGTATGCAATCAATGAATTAGGTAATACTAGATTGGCTGCAACCATCTTCTCATTGAAGAAAGATGGACATGAGATTACTACTGAGGTTGTAGAAGGAGTAAATAAATTTGGTGATAAGATTCATTACGCTAAATACAAATTAGTTAAACAAGCATAATGGATAGAAGTGAAGTATATGAAGTAATCGATACTGAAAGAGATTTTCAGAACGAAATGACTTTAAGAGATGACCGTCCAGATATGATTAAGGAACTCCATGTTGGAGATACATTATCTGCTATTCAATATAACCTTGACTTAGCTAGAAAGGCTTGGTATCACGGTTCTGAACCACATGAGGGTGCAATGGAATACCTTAGAAAGATTGCTGGACTATGTGTTCAAGCTGGTGAGAACTATGAAATGCCTCTAAGACACCCTTATATATCACCTAGTGATGTAGGAATGTAATAAACACAAAAAAGCCCTAACTTTCGTTAAGGCTTTAGTGTTATATTTTATATAAGATACTACTATCTTAATTCATCAATGTTAAAGTGAGGAACACCATCACATCTTACGTGTCCGTAGAATCTGTTGTTTACCACTTTCTTAGCATAACGAGTCATAATACCCTTCACTGGAGCGAAGTTGAACGGGTTATACATTGTAGGTGTCAATTGTAATGGCACATATGGAGCATAGATATACCCTGTGTCAAGAAGTGACTTTCCTTTATGACCGATAATCATAGAGTACCATGGAGAATACGGGTCAGCGTATACTTGGAATCTACCACCAAGAGAACCGATTCTTTCGATACCCATGTTATATTGGTCTTGCTCTGGAGAAGCATCACTTACGTGGAAGTACTCCAAATCATTGAATACAGCAGAGATTTCAGAAGAAACAACGATGTAGTTTGCACCACCTCTTAATGTCGCTTTGTGAATTTGCGCTGATAATTGGTTAACTTTAGTGATTAAAGTTTGGTTCCAATCCTTCTGTGTGTAAGCGTTAGACGCTTGAGAAGTCTTTCTCCATCCATTATAATCCCATCTAAGAGTCCAAGCAGCAGCTTTTCTAAGGTCTCTCAAGATTTCTCTATCAATCTCAGCAGCAACTTGCTCTGATAACATAGCCGTTAATTCAGCCTCAGCATCAATGTTGTGGAATGCACTAACATCTTGCGCTAATTCTGGAGACCATGTAGCT
>Ga0055584_100001927_pt1 | contig 20419 bp, 15 predicted proteins | sample OSDHelmetaG_FD_58716 | JGI IMG/M metagenome (GOLD analysis project Ga0055584, IMG submission 58716) | Pelagic marine sediment microbial communities from the LTER site Helgoland, North Sea, for post-phytoplankton bloom and carbon turnover... | ecosystem: Environmental > Aquatic > Marine >...
CTCCAATGGTATAGATCCAGAATATGCAGTGATCGGTAGAGTAGCACGAAGGATATGGGCAAAGGCAATGAGAGAAAAATATGGAGCCAATGATCGTTCTCAGAAACTCAAATATCACATCCAGACTTCGGGAAGATCACTGCATGCTCAAGAGATAGATTTTAACGATATACGCACGACTTTACAAGCTCTTTATGCTATTTATGATAATTGCAATTCACTTCACACCAATGCCTACGATGAGGCTATTACTACTCCTACGGAGGAAAGCGTGAGAAGAGCAGTTGCGATTCAAATGATCATCAATACTGAACTAGGACAAGCAAAGAATGAAAACCCATTACAAGGTTCATTCATTATTGAGGAATTAACGGATCTTGTAGAAGAAGCAGTATTAGTAGAATTTGATAAAATCACAGAACGCGGAGGTGTTTTAGGAGCTATGGAGACCATGTATCAAAGAAGCAAGATACAAGAAGAGAGCCTCTATTATGAAACATTAAAACATACAGGAGAATACCCTATTATCGGGGTCAATACATTCTTATCATCCAAAGGATCGCCTACTGTCATTCCCGCGGAAGTGATAAGAGCAACTGAAGCAGAGAAAGAACTTCAGATAAGTAATTTAAAGGTTCTTCATACTCAAAATGAAGATCAGTCAACCATTGCTATTAGAAATCTTCAAACAGCAGCAATGGCGAATGAAAATGTTTTTGAGGGATTGATGGAAGCGGTTAAGGTTTGTACGTTGGGACAGATTACTGATGGATTGTTTGCCGTGGGAGGCCAGTATAGGAGAGGGATGCGATAACCTCTTTTACTTTTCCTCCACTTTCACCCACTCCAAATAACAAGTCACCATCCTCAACTCCCCATAGCTGAAATCATCACCCAATTTTCCACGGGCAATACCAAAGGACTTGTCTTCTACCCCTTCAAAATAGGCAACTGCCTTATTCAGTTTCTCATCATCAATGAATGATTTGATATCCAGATCACCTGATCTGATTCCTAATGCCAGATGACTTTCTATAGTACTTGGTGCGAGATTTCTATCTGTTGATATCTCTTTGATGGACATGCCATTTTTATACATAGAGATGGATAGGGATTGAGAAGCTCCCTTCTCTGCCCTTTCTTTTCTAGGTTTCTTAGAGGCATGAGTCATTAGATCGCCTTCTAATTTCTGATCCTTGCAGTATTCTTTGATGATCTGGACAACCTCATTTCCATATTTATCAATTTTCTTCTTTCCAAAACCATATACTCTTTTAAGGCTTTCAATACTTTGTGGAAGCACAATCGTCAACTCAATTAGTGATTTTACTTGTGCTACCATGTATGGATCTATATCTGTTGCTTCTGCTTCATCATCTCTCCATTTTCTCAGTTTTTCATAGAGCTCCTTGTGTTGGATATTCACTAGTGACTTCTGGGTTGCTTTTGCAGTAGATGTTATTTTGTCAAAGTCGATATCAGCATTGGCATTTGCAGTTACTATAGCCTGTACATCAAACTTTTGATTACAAACTTGAAAACAAGCTTTTTTTAGATGAGCCTCCTTCTTCAGGGCATCTAATCTGACTTTTACCTTTTTGCGTACTTCTGCATTATCAGTGGTGATGGGTATTGCTGACAAAGCTGGACTAATTTTAGTATCGAGTTGATCTATGAAGTACACACTAGCTTTCTGAAGTCTTTCTATCAGTTCTTGATTTTCAGATGGAAGTGCTTCATTTTGAAAGTACTTATCCAGCTGAGGAGTAAACTTCAATCCTACCTTATATACATTTCGTTCGATCACTTCTCCTACATCTACTACCATTTTTTTCTCTCCACCATGTAAAACATTTTCGGACTCTATGATTGTCCTCAATAATGATCTTAGACTAGTTTCCATTTTTTTGAAATCAAACAAATCTCTCAGCAGATGTTGTTCGAATTCTTTCTTAGCAATGAGAAGCGCATTTTCATCAGGAGCATTTTGAGATGCGCTCTCTTCGAATGACTGTATCATTCTATCTGTCATCACACTATTGGCATCTATCTGGGATAGTAATGTAATGCCGTCAAAAGTTTTACATCTACTCAGAGCTACATAGACTTGCCCATGAGCAAATGCAGCAGCTGCATCTATGATTACTTTGTCAAATGTGAGCCCTTGGCTTTTATGGATGGTAATGGCCCAAGCTAATCTCAAAGGCATCTGAGTAAAGGTGCCTATGATCTCTTCTTCTATTAATTTAGTATTTGGGTTTAGTTCATATTTAGTGTTTTCCCATGTCAGTGGTGTCACTATGATAGTTTGTTCTTCTTCATCTATGACGGTGATTTCATCACCATTTATATTCGATATGTAGCCCAATTTTCCATTGTAATAAAGTTTTTCTTCTGATAGATCATTTTTAACGAACATAACCTGAGCTCCATTCTTAAATTCCAATTCTTCATCATTGGGGAAGGAGTGAGGAGGAAAGGTGCCTTCTATTTCTGCTTCGAATTTATGAGATTTGGACTGGATTTCTTGCAGCCTATTTTCGTTGATACTTTTGGCTGTCGCTACATGAGAGGTAAGAGTTATTGTATTTTCAGGTATTGTAGTTGGTGCAGGAATATATCGAGAATTGAGAGTCTCTATCACGGAGAGATCCATCTCATTATTCCTGATCTTATTCAGTAAATTAATAAATGTAGGGTCTGACTGTCTGTAGATGTGTTTTAACTCTATCGTAATCATCTCTGTACGAGCAAGAGCTTGGCTACCAAAAAAATAGAGCGAGTCATAGTAAGGTCTCAGAATATTCCAATCCTCTTGTTTGATTACAGGAGGTAACTGATGTAAATCTCCAATCATGAGTAACTGTACACCACCAAATGGAGTATCATTCCTTCTGTATCGTTGTAAAGTCTCATCTATACCATCTAAGACATCGGCCCTTACCATACTGATCTCATCTATGATCAGAAGATCCAGACTTCGCAAAAGATTGATCTTTGATTTTCTAAACTTCTTCTCTTTTGACTGATCTCTTTTTTGACCTGGTATCAAAGGACCAAACGGTAACTGAAACAGTGAGTAGATAGTAACACCTCGAGCATTAATAGCTGCTACTCCTGTAGGAGCAACTACCGCCGCTCTTTTCTTGGAATTTTTAAGAAGATGATGAAGAAAAGTGGTTTTCCCTGTACCTGCCTTTCCGGTAAGAAAAATATGTCTATTAGTTTCATTGACAAATCTATGTGCCAATTCTAGCTGTGGGTTGGAGGGTTGTTTCATTGCATTTAAATAAACCTAATGACAAAGTAGTGAAAAGGTGTTAAAGCATGGAAAAGGTGCAGAATGAAACGCCTTATTTTAGAATCTGGGATTCACAATATTATTATTTGCAGACCCAAAGCGGTAGTTAAACCCGAAATAAGAGAAATAAGAGTAGCTCGTATTCAGCTGTCTATTTTGAAGAATGATGTCTTGGTCAGAGATTTCTTCCTTAGTGATACTTATTCGATCCCCTACAAATGAGAAAAATCCACCAAAATTGAGTCTAAGACCTTTTACTATATTCAGCTCTACATTGGGGTTAAAGGAGATGCTATATAATTCTAAATCATGGAGATATTGATCAAATTCTATATCCATATTTATATCTCCCCATTTTTTTGTAATTTGATATTCTATGTCCAAACTGTGACGAGCCAAGGTCTCTTTCATCTTATCAAAAATGGTAATCTCCGTATAGTTTTGATGTACTAATCCAGCAGAATATAAAAAGGTCAACCTTTTTGTGATGTTTTCAGAATATGGATAAATATTATATTCTATGGCAGGTCGTAAGAAAAATTCGAAGTCGGTATTGCTAAAAGATGAAGATCCTGCTAAAGTACGCACTCCTACTGACCAGTGGTCGCTGACAGATTTTACATATTGAAGAAAGCTTCTGTATCTCTTATTCTGGCTTTTCACCTCTTCACCATCAGAAAGAGTAAATTTTGACTTATTAAAATCATACCAGGAACTTGAGACAATTTTATGGTCTTCTGTAACTTGTGAGGCTGAAAAACGAAGAAAATATCTCTGTTCACTAAAGCTTTTTTCTCCATTTACATTAAGGTTCATACTGGTGTTAAATGACCAATAGTTCCAGGGATCGTTTATTGATTTTGACTCTGTCGAGGTTGTGTCTTTTGGAAGATCATAAGTGATATCATCTAGCAATGAAGTCTGTGTCAAAGCCACTAAAAGACCCTTTTTAAGACTCTTTTTTACTAGCTCACGCTCATCATTGTTAGATATGTTAGCTTCTTTGATATAACTGATAGTGTCAGTTGTTAAGTTGTCGAATCCATCGTACTGAAAAATCAACTGAATTTCTTCAGCTCCTGCACTTGCCCTCTGATTGGTGAGGAGTACATACACATCAGCTCCTTGTCTTTCAAATTTATAATTGACAAAAGTTATTTCTTGTTTGAGGTAGTCGCTGAAACAGCGCATCTGACAATCAAGAAAAACACTTGGTTTATCATCAGATGATTGGCTAAATGATATAAACGAAGTTATCGTGGATAGAAAAAATATGGCGTATTTCACAAAAGGGAAACGCCAATATGTTTTATTTATGATTTTGAAATTGTAAATGTTTGTTAATGATTGTAAATCCTGAAATATTTGAATGATAAGAATTAATCAGACCTTTATAGAAATACTCTGGGCATGCCTCTAAAAATGTCATATGATAAAATTATTGAAGGTTTCAATCGATCTGATTTAAACCATGCCCAATGGACACATCAGGCTCATCTTGTAATAGCCATTTACAAAGTCAGAACCCATATACCTGAGAATATTATTCCTGTAGTGCGCAAAAAGATCATGAAGCTTAATGATTTTCATGGCACTCCCAATACTGATGATTTTGGATATCATGAAACGATGACTCAGTTTTGGCTCCACACAGCCTTCCTCTTCTTTACTCAAAATCAAGGACAGAATGAAAATCAATTAATTGATCAATTCATATCTAGTGAGCAAGGGAAAAAAGATCACCCTTTAAATTTTTATAGTAAAAAGCTGCTGTTTTCCACAGATGCCAGACACTATTATGTTCATCCTGATCTTAAGCCATTGGAAATCGGCAAGCCAGAAGTAATACAATATCATGGACTCTTAAGTGATGACGAATTTATCAGCCTTTTTGAAAGTTGTGAACTTGATCCGGTTCTATTTAATCATGAAGGACATCTTAGATTAGCATGGATCTATATTAATCACCTTGGGTTACACAAAGCTGAGGAAAAAGTCACTTCAGGTATCCAGAATTATGTAGAACACCTTGGAGCAAAAGATAAATACCATCATACCTTAACAATAGCCGCAGTCAAAACTGTTTATCATTTTTATCAAAAATATGAAGGTGAAAACTTTTTTAATTTTATTGATGAATTTCCCCATTTGAAAGAGGATTTCAAGTCACTAATTGATGCTCATTATAGCCCTGAGTTAATAGGTTCTTTATCTGCTAAGGAACAATTTATAAAACCTGATTTACTAGAGTATAGTTGAATTAGGACTACTTTAATGGCTAAATAAATTTTTATGAACAAGCCATTTTTAGTATTGCCTTTTATCCTTTTATCTGCTTATTGTTTTTCGCAAAACTCTCTTCCAAAAGCATCACCTGAGTCAGTAGGGATATCTTCAGAAAGATTAGAGCGATTGGATGAACAAATGCACAAATTCGTGGATGATGGGCAATTATCTGCTGTGCACTCTGCAATTATCAGAAAAGGGAAATTAGTCCATTGGGATACTTATGGTCATGAGGATGTGGATAGTGATGACAGACTAAAAGACAATAGTATTTGGCGTATATACTCCATGTCAAAACCTATAGTGTCAGTGGCAGCTATGATGTTATATGAGCAAGGTCATTTTCAACTCAATGATCCATTATACAAGTACATTCCAGAAATGAAAGATCTCAATGTACACGTAGGAAATGGTGAGTTAGAAAAGGCAAAAAAACCAATCAAAGTTGTGGATTTATTCAGACATACCAGTGGGATAGGGTATGGGTGGAGTGGAGGATATGTTGATTCTCTCTATGCGGCAGCCGATCGTAAATCTATGAACACCACTGCAGGCTTAGTCAAAAATCTTAGTAAGCTTCCTCTGTATTCAGAGCCTGGCGATCATTGGAGATACGGATTGTCTACTGATGTATTGGGATATTTAGTGGAAGTGCTTTCAGGACAACCACTAGACGAATACCTGAAAGAGCACATTTTTTCTCCATTAAGCATGAATGATACACATTTTGAAATACCTGATAGTAAAGACGATCGATTTGTAACCAATTACACTACAGACAAAGAAACAGGAAAGTTAAAAGTAATTGATGCTCCTTCTTTTAGCCCCTATTGTAAAGAAGTCACTTTTTTCTCTGGAGGTGGAGGATTAGCTTCTACTGCTGAAGATTATTTGAGATTTTGTCAAATGCTCATCAATGGAGGAGAGCTGGAAGGTAAGAGATTGCTCAGTCCAAAGACGATAGAATTGATGACTCAAGATCATTCTGCTCATGCTGCTCACGATGGAGGGCCTGTTGTAATGCCAACATTTGGTACTGGATTCGGATTGGGCTTCGCTGTCACCAAAAATCTGGCATATACCGGTCTTACAGGATCGTTAGGAGCTTATGGATGGGGCGGTGCGGCAGGTACCTATTTTAGAATTGATCCTGAAGAAGATTTGATTCTTCTCTTAATGATTCAGTTAATGCCATACGATCATCTTAAGGCAAGAGAAAAGTTTCATACTATGGTATATCAATCTATTATCGATTAAATGTTAGAGAGTCTTTCGTCAAATACAATTTATGCTATTGGATTGCCCATTGCATTTGGGCTTATCGCCCTCGAGGCCATCTATTCAGGATGGAGGCAAAAGGGATTCTATCATTTAGGGGACTCACTAGGTAGTCTGGGGTTATTTTTAGGAAACATTATCATGGTTCTGTTGACAAAAGGGTTGATCTTTGGATTCTATTTGTATCTGTTTCAATTCAGCGTCTTTAACCTCTCTGACTTTCTTCCATTTTGGACAGTTTTTTTACTTTCCTTCTTCATTATAGATTTTACTTTCTATTGGTATCATAGAGCTTCACATCGCGTCCGTGTCCTTTGGGCTATTCATATGAATCACCATTCCAGTGAGGAGATGAATTTTTTGGTAGCTTTTAGACAAGCCTGGTTCAATCCCTTTTCTAAAGTTCCTTTTTTTCTTTTCTTACCACTTTTCGTTTTGGACCCTACCATTACAGTTTTAGCAGGGGCTGTATCTACTCTTATAGGAGTACTGGGTCATACTCAGATAGTGGACAAATTAGGACCTCTTGAGTACATCTTTAATACACCATCTCATCATCGAGTGCATCATGGTAGCAATCCAGAATACATTGATAAAAACTATGGTAATCTCTTTATCATTTGGGATAAGATGTTTGGAACATTCGAACCCGAAGTTGCACCTGTTATTTATGGTATCAAAGACAATGTGAATACATACAACCCGATAAAGATTACTTTTAGAGATTGGATATCATTGGGTAAAGACATTAGAAATTCTCGGTCGATCAAGGAAGCTTTGTCATATATAGTTAATCCTCCTGATTGGAAATCATAAATATTGTGTTGTTTATGTTGGTTTTAATGGACACTAAATCTAATATATGTATTTAATAATAGATATAAACGACAGAATCACCCATTTCATACTACTTTAAATTGTGTTATATTGTTGACTTTATCCGTCACTATATTTAATTTAGCATCATAATGATGGATATAAACGACAAAAATGAAATTTCAAGTGATAAATATCTCTTAGAAAAGATAGGAGCATTTATCAAATACCATCGTAAAAACCAGAATAAGACCCAAAAAATACTAGCTCATGAAGCAGGTGTCAATCGCTCTACACTCAGCGAATTTGAAAATGGGAAAAATTCCAATATCATCACACTGATACAGATCCTTAGAGCACTAGATCAGCTATCAGTATTGGACGCTTTTGAAATAAAAGAAATCATCAGTCCATTGGCATTAGCTAAACTTAGAAAAAAAGAAAGGCAACGGATAAGAACTAAAAAGAAAACAATTCCTCTGTCCAAAAGTGATTGGTAATGATTGACACAGCATTGGTCAGAATATGGGGACAGCTGATAGGAGCAATCATATGGGATGATAATACAGGAATAGGCTCCTTCGAATATGAACCAGAATTTATAAAAAATACATTGGACCCAGCTCCGATCCTTATGCCAACAGAGAATGCAGAAGGAAAGATCTTTTCATTTCCCTCACTTCGAGATAATGCCACATTCAAAGGATTGCCGGGATTATTAGCAGATATCCTCCCAGATAAATATGGTAAGGCCATAATTAATAATTGGCTTATTAGAAATGGAAGACCTTCTGATAGTCTCAATCCTGTAGAAACACTTTGCTTCATAGGAGAGCGCGGAATGGGAGCAATTGAAATAGAGCCTACCATACCAAAATCCAGTAGACGCACCACTAAAATAGAATTGGACTCACTTATATCTATAGCCGCTGATATCCTTTCCGGTAGACAAGATTTCAAAACTGACATCAGTAAAAACGAAGAGAAAGCTCTAGTGGATGTGCTCAAAATAGGAACATCAGCAGGAGGTGCTAGAGCTAAAGCTGTAATTGCTTATAATGAAAAGACTAAACAAGTAAGAAGCGGTCAAGCAAAGGCTCCAAGAGGATATGAACATTGGCTCATTAAGTTTGATGGGGTGATGGACAGTCAGTTTGAAGAAAGCCAAGGATATGGACGAATAGAGATGGCTTACTATCACATGGCCACTGCAGCCGGAGTGGAAATGATGCCATGTAATTTGCTAGAAGAAAATGGAAGAGCCCACTTCATGACTAAAAGATTTGATAGAGTAGGGAGTACTGAAAAACTTCATCTTCAGAGCTTTTGTGCCATGCGACATTTCGATTTTAATGATGTACATCTTTATAGTTATGAGCAGCTATTTGAAACCATGAGGATGCTTAGATTGACCTATCCTGAGGCCAATCAAATGTTCAGAAGAATGGTATTTAATGTCATGAGCCGAAACTGTGATGATCATACCAAGAACTTTGCATTTCTCATGCATCAAACTGGTAATTGGACACTGTCACCTGCATATGATATTTGCCATGCTTACCGTCCTGGGAGCAAATGGGTAAGTCGTCACGCATTGAGTATCAATGGTAAAAGAGAGGACCTTACAAGAGAGGACTTGATGGAAGTTGCCAAAAATATGAACATTAAAAAGGCCAGGTACATCATCCAACAAGTACAAGAAGCGGTATCCAATTGGACCACTTTTGCTCAGGAAGTTGATGTGAATTCTAAAAAGATTAAAGCAATTGAGTCCACCTTATTATACAGTGACTTTAATATATAAATTGAAAAATGAAAGAATTGCAACTTAAGGCAGTTACAATAGCCAAAAAAGCAGAGGATCGAAAAAGAGAAATTGAGTCAGAAAGAAATATTCCTATAGACCTTATATCTGAAGTAAAAGAAGCAGGATTGGTAAGAATGTGGGCTACTTCTGAATGTGGAGGTACTGAAACTTCTGTATCAGAAGTATCTAGCATTATAAGCAGAATGGCATACTATAGCGGATCAATGGCTTGGGTGACAGGAGTGACTAATTGTTCATCGTTGATCACCGGTTTTATATCTGATGAGATGGCTCAAGGCCTATACCAAAAAGATAATGCTATGATAGGAGGTTTTGCTGGGCCTGCAGGTATGGCTACTATGGAAGGAAATCAATTAAGGGTGAAGGGTAAGTGGTCGTGGGGGTCTGGAGTGACTCATTGCAGCCATATCGTTGCAGGGACTGCCATCATCGAAGGTGATAAAATGGTAGGTACTGCAATAGTTTTTTTTAATCCAGATGAAGTGGCATTTCATGACAACTGGCAAGTAATGGGGCTGAAAGGAACACATAGTATTGATTATTCTGTGAAGTCTACTCTTATTCCTAAAGAGAGGTGGACATATTTTCCAGTGAAAAGCCCAATAAGTGAGTCTCTACTTTACCGTTTTTCATTTTTAGGTGCATTATCTGTCTCTATAGCTGCCGTAGGTAAGGGAATGGCTGAGAGAGCATTAGACGAAATAAAAAAAATCGCAATGAAAAAAAGTCCTTTTGGACAAGGCAAACTGCTCTCTGATCGACCTGACTTCCAAGAGCACATGGCTAAAGCTATAGGCAACTATAAAGCGGCGGAATCCTTGCTAAAATCCACAATCACTGAATTAGAAAAAGAAGTGAAAAGTGGGCCTTGTAGTATAAAATCAAAAGCAAATCTAAGACTTGCTACAGCTCACGCTACGGCATTGAATACTGAGGTAGTTAATTCTTGCTATCGTCTTGCAGGTGGCTCTGCTATTTGGCAAGATGGAAAACTAGAAGAACTATTCCGTGATATGAATGTGGTGAGCCAACATGGAATGGTAAATAGAGGGAATTATCGTACTGGAGGTGCCATTCATTTGGACAAGCAAGTACCTGAGTTTTTATTATAGCAATCTAATCCAAGTTGTACCAACATATTAATCTTCCGTTTCTAACTTGTCCACCATTCTAAAACTAAAATACATATGAATTATACCACCATCAAATATGAGATAAGTGAATATATCCTCACTATTACACTGAATCGTCCTGATGCTCTAAATGCTTTCACTGTGGAGATGGCAAATGAGCTAATCCACGCTTTTAATACAGCTAGTGAAGATGATAATGTAAGAGCGGTGGTAGTCACTGGGGCTGGAAGAGCCTTTTGTGCAGGGATGGATCTGTCAGTGGCAGGAAATGTATTTGGACTGAATGAAGGGATGAAGCCGACAATGGAAGATATGGAGAGCAAGTTTGAGGATCCTGACTTTGTAAATGGAGTCAGAGATACTGGAGGGATGGTGACATTGGCTATATATGATTGTAAAAAACCAGTAATTGCGGCGATTAATGGTGCCGCTGTAGGAATAGGAGCTACAATGACCTGTGCCATGGATATAAGGTTAGCATCTGAGTATGCTCGAATTGGATTTGTATTTAATAAAATTGGGATTACTCCAGAAGCCTGTTCTACCTGGTTTTTACCCCGTATTGTGGGCATCTCTACTGCTTTAGAATGGTGCTATTCTGGAGATGTAATGAAGCCAGATATTATGAAAGAAGCAGGTTATGTTAAGGATGTCTATGCGGCAGCGGAACTTCTTGATGAAGCATATAAAATTGCTAAGAGGATTACTGAGCATAGCCCTGTAGCTATTGCCTTAACTAGGCAAATGATGTATCGCAATGCCGCAAAAGATCATCCTGTAGAAGCTCATAAGGTGGATTCGTTAGCTATTTATTATGCTAGTTTGAAAGATGGTAAAGAAGGGGTGTCTTCTTTCTTAGAGAAGAGAGCGCCAAATTTTAAAGCGGAATCTTCAGATATGCCTCCTTTTTATCCTTGGTGGGAATGAGTTTGAAACTATTATGAATTAGGGTGTTTATATCGCTATAAACACATTAGTCATCAGAGCAATAAAATAAACTAAGAACCCGGACAAAATAACTTTATAGGGTTGATAATTGCGACTATTGGCCTTGTCCCAATATATCAAAACGACCAATAAGAGAATAGATCCTCCATATGGAATTATTTCACTTAATGCTCCTCCTAATCCCAACCATATTCCGCAAATGCGACCCAAAGTAGGGCCAATGAAAATTAAAGCTGTGCCTATCATATACCTCATATGAACAGTAACATCTTTTACATTTTTCATTGCCATATAATAGAAGGGTACCAATAGCAATATGTCAAAAATGGGATGTAGCAATGAGCTTCCATTTTGGTAAGATTTCATCATTTGGGGAATAAATGAAAGTATCAACAAAGGAAATATGACATAAGATGATTTACCTAATGCTCTATGCCAAGTCGCTTTTTTATAACGAATCAATAAGGGTTGTGCAATCAACATGAATAACCAAGCAGATGCTGCAAGTGCATGTAAATGATTATACATATCACCTGCATTACCTTTTGGCAGATGCATGAAGTAAGTTTTATAAAAGCCTAAAAAAGTTATTGGAATGAGTAATGCTAATGCATAACCAAGGTTTCTGTAAGCTTTTTCCATAAGTAGGTTTGTTTGATGAAAAATACAAATACTTTGATCAAAAGAACTCCATAATGATCTAACATACATACTTTCTCTTATAGGGAAATTATGCAATCAGCATCAAGAAATGCGATATCGCCTTACTGATGTGCATGGACATGTGGTGAAGGACATTATTGCTTAACTAATCAAATCTTGAAATAGCAAGGATTTCAATCACCACGATAGATTTTCAACTCTAATAGTTCATATTGTTCATCGATTTTTTCAGGATCGGCTTCTTGTATATTTTTTAGATGTTTATCAAAAAAAGTAGTGACAAGTTTGGTGACTATTTCCATCCCAAGATAGGGGTCAATGTCACCAGTACCTGCAACTGACTGAACAGGAATCATAAAGGGTATATCCATAAAATTTGGATGACCTGATTTCAGCAATTTGCTTTCATAGAAGTAGTCAGTACTCTTGTTGATATAGATGTGAGAGTTTATGTCTTCATGCTCAGCTGGCCAATCCGCTGAAACATAGAGAAAGGGTATGTTGTAGATTGTATCAATCAAATTACCCCATGTTATACCGTCTAAGTTCACTCCTGCCTTCACTCGACTATCTTTTGCGGCGACCATTCCGGCCGCCCCACCTCCATTAGAATGCCCCATAACAGCTAATTGGTCAAGTTCTAACTTGTTTTTCAGGAAGCCTTTTTTATTCCATTCATAGACTATGTCAATTGTAGTGGAGATGTCTTCAGCCCAGCGATCTACTGATTTACTTTCGTAAAACTCTTTCACAGCCTTTCTCACTATTGGATGCCTTTTATCAAACACCAACTTGTTTTTAAATGCTTCAATAAGTGGCTTCATCACTTCCATCCCTCCGGATGAAATTTCTCTCTGAAAGTTATAATCAAAATACTTTATTCTTCCATCTGGAAAAGTAGCTCCAAGGCTTTCGTAAGTATGATTCATATTGATAATGACATATCCTTGACTGACTAACTCAGTCAAAAACGCATAGTAACCTGTAGCTTTCGACCCATAACCATGAGAAAAAATAAGTAAAGGAAATGAGCCATTTGCTACAGGGATATCTGAATAAGCATGAGTTTTAATATGATCGAGATAGTCCATCGTCTCTATTGGTAATCCATACTTCATTGCAAAGCCTGCTCTACTGCCCTTGTCAACATACTTCTCACTTTTCAAAGACGAAACATCAGATTCACTAGGATACCAAATTTTATATAATAGCTCTCGTTTGTCATTTGGATCTTTTGTAATGATTTCGTCTCGTTCAGTTTGTACATGAATCAGTTTTGTGCCGACATTATAGCTCCCCCGTGGTTCCGGTAATTCAAATACAGGTAGTACGGAGGGAAGAATAAAAGACAAGGTCAATACAACAAGAAACACTATTGTTCTAAGTATCTTGACAACAATATTCAGTCTTTTTGCTTTGGGGCTAAATGCAGAAATTATAGCTACGAGCCAAATCAAATATGAAGGTATCATCTGCCATCTGTATCCATTTAAAACCAATTGTAAAGCCAGAGCGAATAACAATAACCCTATTATATATTTAGTGCTAATGATTTTATTGATTAAATGGCCGAATCCTATGAATGACGCAGAAACTATTATTAGTATTATTTCAAAAAATTGCATCTCTTATTTTGCTTTGGTTTTGTGTCTGTAAGATTCGATAATTCCAAGGAATGAGAAAAGGTCATATCCAGTTTAAAACCTGCATTTTGTCGACAATACTTAAATTTTAGTTTCGATAAGTTCTTAATAAGTAAATCAGATAAAATTAGATAGCCTGTTTTTTAGATAGGTTTCATTATTCTAATGATGTTTTTCAATTAGATTTTATTTTAGATTATAGATGATTTTACTGAATAGATACCTGAAATAATAGAATCTTAATTCAAATCATGCTATTTAAAATATGGGATAATGTGATCCTCTATTTATGTTTAGATCTCAATTTTATCAGATATTTCATAGACTGTACCTTGGATAGCACCTTCAATTTCTTTTCCAGATTTACTTTTGAGATTGTAGATTATTTCTATAACCCAAGATGGTTTTAGATCTGGTAGAGTCATAGTTACTGTGTGGTTGTTGTCAGAAAGAGAAACGCTTTTCACATCATGCACTTTTGTGTTAAGGCGATCAGATCCATATTTACTTGAGCGAAGAAGATCCCATGTTGTAACCTCATAATTTGATGTAGCTCTAGCAGAAGATTCATTTATAGGATCTGAAAAAGAAATGTGAACCCCATCAGAATCTACAACTGTTTCTATTGGAATATTTAACTCCTTACCTGTATATCTGATTCGGTATAGACCACCCACTTGCATCATTTGGCTTGTCGCCCATGCTGACATTCCACATCCATAAAATTGACCGTCGAGTGGATTAAATCTTGCACGAATTAGTCCTGTAGGGAATTGAGGAATAGGCAATTCTACAATAAAACCTTGCTCCCCTTCAGTAATATCTTGAGTCATTACATGAAAAACTTTACCATATCCGTAAGATAGGTTGAGTAATTTATTACTGAGTGGCCCCCATTTATCACTTTTTGCCCAGAGAAGTTCTGCCGGAGATCGATCGTATTTAGAGTCTATCCATGTGACTGGAGAAATCATGGCAGCATCTGAGGTGTCGTTTGGAGCTTGTAGCGTATACATGTTACCATACCAACCGCCCTCTGTAACTTTATTCATGCGATTCATTGGATTCCAATGTCCTTCTTGATCGGTAACATAAAAGGATCCATCAGGATTCAAACAGACTCCATTCGCTGCTCTAAATCCACCAGCATATATTTCAGAATTGCTTCCATCTGGGCTCACTTTGATTAATGTTCCGTGCTGTGGTATTAACGCGGTGCGAGCATGTCGAGCACTTTTTGCGTACCAAAAATTTTCCTCATTATCCACTTGCAAGCCCATTGCAAATTCATGAAAATGTTCGGTCACTTGATGATCGCTATTAAAACTCTCATAAAAATCGGTCTCTCCATTTCCATTGAGATCTCTCAGCACCACTATTTGGTCTCGACATCCCACATAAATGTTACCATCGTGGTTTATAATCCCTAATGGTTGGAAAAGTCCTGTGGCAATACGGCGCCATTGGATATTACCTTGCTTTTTTGATATACCTTCTATCCTATACACTTCGCCATCGATTGTACAGACAATAGCATCTCTCCCATCATTGATAAAATCTATGCCTGTAAGTCTCATTCTGGCTTTCCATGGATTGGTCAGTGGCAATGTGAATACATCCACTGCATATGGATCTCCTTCATTCCCTGTTAATATTCCGGTAGTCAGAATATCGTCTTTATATTGGGCTGGCCCGCCTTGAGTATACTTACTAAGGTTTTCTGTCTTACCAGATGCAGCGAGTTCATTTACTTTTTTCTGATTAGACTTTGAAATAAAAATCTTTGCGGATACTTCTGTGTTTGCCGGAATATTTAGGACGTGAAAGCCCATAGACGTTTCTAAAACTACCTCTTTACATATTAAACTTATGGCAGCCGTAAATGGTGCTATCCGCAATTGTCTTTTGACTGAAGCGGGTTCTACATTGATAGTTCTGGAAATAACAGGTTCTCCGTCCTGGGACTCTAGGGCGTATCTTTCTAGCACCTCAGAACCCGCTACAGTATATTTGATTATCTGAATATTTTCAAAAGTATACAACCCTTTGTAATGTGCCCATACCTTGGGTAAAGGACCAAATTGGCGACCATCCACTGCTTTAAATCTTGGATCATTATAGGTTCCAGATGAAGGATTTGCCCACCCAGGCATAATTGGATTTTCGACCTGTATATTGCCTACAGTCCTTGGGTAAATATTGTGTTCATCATTAAGAAGTATTCCTCTAAAGTCGATGAAACCTTTACCTGTCCAAAAACCAGTAAATCTCAATAGGTCGTGATCAAAAAGTGCAAAAACTTCACCATCTACAACTCCACCATCTCCAGTGTCAAGGCGCATGGCGATCCCTTTATATGCGAAGTTAAGATGGGCGTAATTTTCATTCTTTAATGGACTAACACCCCCGGAGCGCTCTTGAAGGGTATCAGATTCATCAGATAACTCATAAGTATGAATGAGATGATTACCATAATTCATTTCTGCCCAGGGCTTATAATCCTGAGGATCAGGGCCTAAGGAAGTTCCCTTTGGCACATTGGCTAGGTACATGGAATCTACAGTGAAGAAGGCCTCAGGGTTGTTCTCTTTAATGAATTCATTACGAATATATCCTATGACTTCATATTTTTCTCTTGGTGTAAGATTCACTTGTGGAGCCATCATTCCATATCCTCTCGTCAGAGTCTCATAAATCGAATAAGGGTCACTTCCATGTTTGAATGTATCATTCCAAAACCGATGGCTATTTGGTATTGTGCCAGGTTGCTCCAAATTACCATGACAATTGAAGCAAATCGTACGATAAGTTATTAGTCCTTTATGATAAAATTCTTCACTTTCATTAGAAATATAGTATGCATGGTCTAGATTATGTTCATACTCTGGAAGATCTTCATTTGATAATATGAAATTAGATGTAAGGGATTTATTTTTAGCTGGTTCTTTATTTGAAGAATTACATGCCCATAGCAACCATCCAGCTAAAACGTAAAAAACTATCTTCTTCATAAATGTCAATATAATTAATCAAAAGCCTCTTTTCATATTATCTGATGGATATATGGTTTCTAAATACTTATCAGCAACATTGTCAGCTCGGATAATGTCTCCTACTTGAGTTGGTGCTGTGCTTTTGATTCCTTGATTTGTCAGTTTACCATGAAACCCAAAAGAGTTTGAAGTAGAAATTTTTATTGAAAAGAATAGAATTCACATGCATCGTAGATTTTAGATGTCTCACTTTTTAAGAGCAAAATGTTGAGATTTATGAGGCTTGAAACTGATAGTCTGACGATGTATTATAAATCATAAATGACGTCATGTGGAACATGCCAAAACCTTCAATGTTTTATTTTTTTTAGTTTCATTGATATCAAAAGGGTCTTCCATTTGCGTATCCAAAATGTTGCTTAGAAATCCTAATATCCAATTAAATCTGTGTGGAGAATGTAGCGATAACGCAGAAGCTTGTGAGCTTTTCCTATGCAATTCTATTAGTAATTCCTTTGAATGCTATTTTGCCTTTCAGTTTTATTGGAAGATTCTAATTGGTAATGTTTTTTAAATAAAAAATCAGAGCTTCCTGATTTTCTTTATCAGTAATACCTATGAATGCCATTGCCGCACCAGGTATATAACCATCAGGATCTGAGAGCCAATTTTTAAGATGTTGTTCATCCCAAATAATACCAGAATTAATTACTGCATCAGAGTATGAGAATCCTTCAGCAGTACCTGCCTTTCGACCAAAAATACCATGAAGATTAGGCCCTGTTTTGTGAGCTTTACCTTTTTCATGGCTATGACATGCATCACAAAGAAGATAAAGTCTTCCACCAAGTATATTCTTATCACTATCAGACATGTTCTTCTTTTTTCTAACTTGCTTCTTAGCCTTTTCTACTTTAGGGTTTGATGATTTACGACTTTGGATATTATTTTCACCACAAGACATAATGAATATCAGAGAAAGAATTATTGTACAGAAGTAGGACTTATTTATGCTCTGTTCCATTGAGTCTTGTTTACCTTGAATTAAAAGCAATCATAATTCAAGATGGTTGACCATCTTAATAGTTTATCAAGTTAACTAATGCTAATACTTCATTCTCGTAATATCAGTTATTCAATTCTAATCCAAGTGTCTCGATTATTGGTAAGAATCTTACTTATTTGCTGATTTTCGTCCAGAATGAATTGGAAAGGAGTTCCATTATTTTCATCTAAGAATGACACTTTTGATTCTGGAAGAATGTTATACAACACTTTATTCCAAATCTGATAAACTTGAAGTTTTTGATCACTTATTTTGATATCTAGAATAAGCCTTTCCACATTTTCGTGCTGATATTTTCCTTCAATTTTGATCATTTCTGCAGAAGTCAAGTTAATGATGCTTTTAATCAATGGTTTATGGGTGTCCCATTCATATGCCTCCGAAACAGATCTTAAAATTTCTGAATAAAGATTTCTTCCATTGTCTCCATTAGTCATAATCACTATTCCCTTTCCTGATTTAAGAAATGCTTCTAATCTACATTTATATCCATGATTAGACCCTCCATGGGCAAAACGCATTGAATCGTTTTCATCCAAAAGTGAAAACCCTAAGCCCCACATTCCTAAATGTGGACTTATCATTGCTTCTGCCATCTCCGGTGATAGGATTTCATTTTTACTTCCGTTGATAGCTCTTTGGATAGCCATAGCAAATTTTGCTAAATCGGTAGGGGTAGTCCAAAGGCCTGCAGCCGCCTTTTCAGGATACGAATTCCACTTTCCTTCTATGGTATTTCCTCCTCCAAGATGAGCCCATGCAGCGTTATCCTGAAGTATAGAGGGTAATGGCTGAGAATAAGTACTATTTTTCATTCCAATGGGAGAGAAGATTTCAGAATCCATGTATTTTTCAAAGGGCATTTTAGATATATCTTCTATGATTTTTTGAACAATGGTGTATCCTCCTCCAGAATATTTCCATCGGGCCCCAGGAAATGTGTCTAAAACAACTTTTCCAGAATTGGCTGGTAGGACTCCATTAAGGATGTCATTTGTATCAGGCAATTTTTCATCATGGCTATAACCTCCAAAACCATGTACAGTTAGACCAGCAGAATGGGTAAGTAATTGTCTAAGAGTAACCTTTTTTAATTTGTTGAATTCATTCTCAGGTAATTTCCAAGTGCTCAGATAGTTTTTTACAGGTTCATCAAGACTGATTTTATTATTTTGAACTAATAACAATACCCCTAAGGCCGCAACCGGCTTGCTTATAGATGCTGCCTGAAACAATGTTTTATGATTCACTTCATTTTCTAATTCGCTAGAGCGGAATCCATATTGTTTTGTCCATTCAATTTTGTCATTGTTAAAAAATGCAATACTCACACCTGGAACATTATAATGAATCTGCCTTTCATGGATATTCCATTTTTTAGACTTTTGCCCATCAATAGCAATATGGGGTAGAAGACCATTTTCAACAGCTTGTATGAGGTTTAGATTTTGAGGTATATCACTCGAAGGCTTACAACTTATTATTAAGATAATTATAGAAGTATAGAGTATCAATATTTTCATAATTCAGGGTTTTCACAGACTTTTATCCTGTTTATCATACATTTCCAAATTTCGTCAAATTGACTATTTCACAATGACATTAATTTTCTAATATACTCAATTGCCATAGACGTTCCTTTTGCTATGGTGTCACAGAGATCTGGTTTTGGTACTATTTTGCCTGGATGGAAGATAAACTCCTCTTAAAAATAATGGCTAAATGTTCTGTTATCTGTACTCTAGAGAAGTTGTCTTTTTTTGATATAGATTGTATCAGTGTTTCAAGACAAGATTCTACCATAGCATGAATATTCATTTTGTAAAAGGACTTTAGTAAATCCTTAAACAATGAAGTTGCTCTCATGTCTCTTCAAAAAATTGAAGTAATGTGGTCTATTTCTTCATTTCTAAATAAAGCTTCTCTGAATTGTGAAGGGTTATGGACTATTAATTGGCGATATGGTTTTTCATCAAAAAGAGCTAGAGGATTAAAAAATGAATCATAGACAAAATTATGGATGGTTTTAGAATTAGATCTTTTTTTAAATGCTCTATTGTTGAGTTTCACAATTAGATCCTGAATGATCTTGTCGCAAATTTATGATTGATCCTTGAAATAATTGTAAAAAGTACTTCGTGCCGATCATGTCAAGTGGATGACATCAGCAAAAGTACTTTTATCCGCTCCATAATTGATAAAAGGTAAAATCACGGTATCAATTTTCTATAGCTCATTTCTTAACTCATTTGCCTCTCTCTTGCTCATGCACTTTATTTCTAGTCACCAAGTTATGCTATTAGTGTAGAAAGGTGAAACGATGTCATAATTGTGTTTATATTGTTAATGATTCCTCTTATTTTAAAATAAAAAAAAATGGCATCAAAAGTTATCATAGCTGGAGTTGGCATGACACCATTTCTATCTCCCAAAGCTCAAAAATCTTATATTGATTTTGGTAAAG
>Ga0055584_100001928_pt1 | contig 20418 bp, 19 predicted proteins | sample OSDHelmetaG_FD_58716 | JGI IMG/M metagenome (GOLD analysis project Ga0055584, IMG submission 58716) | Pelagic marine sediment microbial communities from the LTER site Helgoland, North Sea, for post-phytoplankton bloom and carbon turnover... | ecosystem: Environmental > Aquatic > Marine >...
GTCGGCTCTACAGCAGGCGTCGGCGTGGGCCCTGGGGTGTCGCTGGATCGCACGTCGCTTACCACAAAGTTCTGCGTCGCGGTCGACCAACTGACGTCGGTTGTTTGCTCGGCCGAGGGAAAGCCGTCAATCGGGAATGTACCTGAGAGGTCTCGCAGGAAATCCCTGTCGTTTCCTTCGTCGTTGTCCCCGTCGATCTCGGTCACCCAGAAGGTCGAGGAGCCCAGAACGACGCCGTCGACTTTGGCTACGGCGACGTGCTGTCCTGGTCCGAGTAGATTGTAATTCCACAGGACGCCGAAGCCCGTCGCGCTATGCCCGCAGATCTCCTCGGTATCCGCCCGCTCGGTGCCGTAGGCGGTCGCCACGACCTGAGCGCCACCGTCGATCTCGATGGTGACCGAGTCCGCCTCGCAGGCCCAGCCGGACATCACCGAGATGCCACTCTGAAAAGATGTGTTGCCGGGAACTTCAAAGCTGCCCGCAGTCGTGGTTTCTCGCGGTGCCGAGGGAACTTCGTCAGGTGTGCCGAGAAGGCCATCGAATCCGTTGATGAGAAAGCTCTGCTGCCCTTGCTGCCAGATCAACTGGGTCGATTCGCCGGCGACCGGAAACTCCGCGATATTCAGATCACCGCTCAGGTCGCGGACGAAAGCCTTGTCCTCGTCGAGGCGGACGACATTGAAGGTGGCTAGGGCGCCAAACGGAGATCCATTCGCGTAGGCTCGGGCTGTATGGCTACCGGAGGAAAATAGCGCGTAGTTCCAAAGAAGGCCAAAGCCCGTGTTTTCCTGGCCGCAAGTCGCGAGGGTGTCCTTGCGCTCGGTTCCGTAGGCGGGCACGAGGACTCTTTCATCGGAGGTGCCTTCATCGATCACGACCTTCAGATCGTTGGCGCCGCAGTGGAATCCGGAGATCAAGCCGATGCCGCTATAGGTGCCTCCATCGGCCGGGTTCCCCAGCACGCCGATGGACGCCTGCGCCCGCGCGCCGGTGGCCGCGCCCAGAACCAATGCGGCCAGAAGAAGGCCGACCCGCCAGGAGGAACCAGAATTCGCCTTATCGATTAGAATCTTCATCACCAAAACCTCGTTTTCGGTCGTGAGTGTCTCACTCCATCCTATCTTCGGCATCTACGCCCGACAGCTGAAGGGAGCAACTCCCGGATGCCGTTTTTGCCCCGAATATAGCGTTCCTCATGCTACGCTCGCCAGCATATGGCCTGCAAGGCACGATTTGGGAGGTTCAGCGCCGTCGCCAGTGAATCGCGAGCATTTCTCGATAATGGTAAAGCCGACCGAGCGCGCGGTAGCGATTGCGGATGTTTCCGGTTGCGGTCCACAGGCTGTAGAGGGTGACGGCCTTGAGCAGGTTGGGCAGGATGCTGGACAATAATCCGTTCGGTTTGTAGGTGAAGCGGCTGCGCCCCTGAGCCCGGTAATGCTCGCGGAAAAAATCTTCGGTCAGGTGGGCATCCTCAACGCGGTGGACCACGCGCGCGTCGGCGATATAGTCGATTTCCCCGCCGAGGTGGCGGATGCGATCCGCCAATTTACGTTCGTCGTTCAAGCCGGCCGCTCCGGGGCCGAGGCGCTCATCGAAGCCGCCGATCACGCCCATCGTATGGCGCTTCAGGGCCATGTTGAAGCCGATCAATTCGCTGCGCTTGCTTCCCGGGGGGAGCACGTGTCGGACGATCGTCCCCCGGCCTTCAATCGATTGCCGGAGGCCGTCGTCGGTCTCGAACTCCTCGGGCCAGGCGATGGTTCCCTGCGCGGCGACAGACTCGGGATGTTCCTCGAAATGGTCCGAGATTGCGGCCAGCCACCGCGGCTCGACCAGGACGTCATCGTCGAGAAAGCACAGAATCCCGCCGCTCGAGGTTGCCATCGCGGCGTTGACCGCCCGAGATTTCCCTCGTTTGTCGACTCGTACGACGGTGCGAGATTTCCCCGAGCGTCGCCAGTCGGAGAGCAGGCGGGAGGTACCATCGGTCGAACCATTATCCGCCACAATGGTTTCCCACGCGCAGTCGGGTGGGTCGAGACTGTCCATGCTGTGCAAAAGGTCGGACAAATGCGAGACCCGGTTCCGCGTCGGAATGATGATCGAGATGCGTGCACGGTCGGGCCTCACGGTGCGGCCTCGTTTTCGCTAAGCTTCGCGCTTCCACCCTTGCGGCGGTCGCCGGCTCCGGCAAACGAACCTCCGGGTTCTCGGACCGCCAGAGACGCGGCGGCAACGCCGCGAACTTCGCGAATCTGGTGGCCGAGCATCTGCAGCGCGGCGCGGTCGACTTCGGGCATTTCCCTCTCGACCAGCAAATAGTCCGGCATCCATTGGTGGTGAATGCGAGGCGCGCCTACGGCTATTTCAGGGGACATGTCGAAATCGAGTACATTGGAGAGGACCTCCAGCGTCGCGCTGATGATCAGTGGACCACCAGAGGCGCCGACCGCGATGATCGCCTTGTCCCGGCGCACGGCAAGGGTCGGGGTCATGCTGCTGGCCGGTCTTTTGCCGGGTGCGATGCGGTTGGTGGGCCCCGGGGCCAACCCGAAGAGATTGGGCGCATCGAAGGTGAAATCGTCGATTTCGTTGTTCAGGATGATGCCCGTGCCCGGGACACCGACGAGGCTGCCAAAGGTCGTGTTGACGGTGGTGGTGAGCGCTGCACCCGATCCGTTGCCCGCGAGCACGGAAACGTGTGCCGTTCCGCTGTCCGATGGGGGTGGCGCGACAGGCGGGTAGCTCTCGCTCGGCAGGACTTCGTAGCTGCGCAGGCGATTCCGGAGTTCGGCGCCACGCGGCGGCCAAACCGCGGCATCCCAACCGGGGTCACCTGCCGACTGGGCTCGGTAGGCAAAGGCATGCTTGAGAATCTCGGCGAAAAGATGCCACCGCGTGGGTGTACTCGACCCCAGTCCTGCGACATCGTAGGCTTCCAGCGTATCCAGCGCGCTGATCAGGGCGATCCCGCCGCTGCTCGGAGGCGGCATTGTCAGAATCTGCGCACCGCGGTAATTCGTGGTCAGTGGTTTCCGCCACAGAGCCTCGTAGTCGCGCAGATCCGCCATCTGTAAAACGCCACCTTGGGCCCGGGCGGCGGCCACGATGGCCGCCGCGATCGTCCCTTCGTAAAAGGCGGCCGGTCCTTCGGCGGCGATCCGACGAAAGGTAGCCGCGAGATCCGGGCGGGTGATGAGGTCGTCCGCCTCGGGCGCCTTTCCGTCAGCATCGAGAAACACCTGGCGGAGCGCCGGGTCCTGCGCGATGGATTCCCGCACCGCCTGAATTCTCTTCGCGAGATGAGGGGATACGCGGAAGCCTTCGCTGGCAAGCCGAATGGACGGCTCGAAGAGACTGGCCCAGGGCAAACTCCCGAATCGCTGATGGGCCATCCAGAAACCGCGGATCTCGCCGGGGACGCCAATTGCCAGTCCGCCGCGTCGGCTGCGAGCGGGTTGGTAGACTCCGTTTTCCTCGTAGAGTTCGGGCGTGGACGCACCGGGGGCTCTTTCGCGGAAGTCGAGCGCCGACGCGATCCGGTCCGGGGCGCTCCAGATGACCAGAAAACCGCCGCCGCCGATGCCGCAAGACGAGGGATGGACGGTACAGACGGCCAGAGCGGTCGCGATGGCTGCATCGACGGCACTCCCACCGTCGGCGAGGATTTTGGCTCCGGCTTCCGCTGCCTGAGGGTTTTCCGTGGCGACAACGCCGGGAGCAGCCTTCGCTGCCGAAGCTGCGAGTAGAAAGGTCAGGGCGATAAGGAACCGGAAAGTCACCAATTTCGGTTCTACTTCCGAGGAATCGAGAAGGCAACGCAGAAACGACTTCGAGGGCGAATTGTGTTAAGAAAAGTTCGTGGTTTTGGCCGGAGAAAAGGATTTTTACCTCGCGGAGTTCCGTCAGCGAACGCTGGTGCTCGCCATCGAGCGCACCGCTCTGCAGAGAGTCGCGGCGCGGCGTCGGTTTGCTGCGGTGACCCGGGAGTTGGTGGAAAACCGGACCCGCGTGGTCGTGGTGCTGGGTGGAGATGCCGGCGATCCAGCCGATGCACGTTCCTGGTTGCAGTTGCCCGAGAAGGCTCGGGCCCGACGATCTCCGCTAGGCGGCCGTGGCCCACGGCAGGATGCGGTCGGTTGGGACTCGGCAGCCGAAGAGCCCGGGTTGTCGCGCGTCTGGCAGGTGCTGCGCGGCCGTGATCTATGCCTCGTGGTGACGCCGGGGCAGGCACGAGGGGTCGCGGGACTCGTTGCCCGAGGGCTTCGGGCGCTGAAGTTGGTCCTCCTGGACGAGCAGGGGGGCCTTCGGGAGGCTCCGTCGGCGTCGCCTCTCTCCTACCTTGACGGCTCGCGGCTCGAGGTCTTGCTGAAAGCGGGAGAGGCCGAGTTTCAGGGTCTTGGAGCGCGCCGTGGGGATCTGGAAGTCATTGGACAGATGCTCGACGCGGGCGTGGGCTCGGTCAACCTCTGCAAACCGGGTGATTTGGCGCAGGAGCTGTTCAGTTATCAGGGTGCTGGCACCTTTTTCTCTAGAGACGACCATTTGGCGATTGGTCGTTTATCGATCGATGACTTCTCGGAGGTCGAGCGCTTGCTCGCCCGCGGTCAGGCGGAGGGGTTGTTGAAACCGCGCACGGCAACCGAAGCTGGAGAGCTCCTGCTCGATGGCTACGGCGCCTGGATTGGCGAACACCATTTGGCCGGGGTCGGTGCCTTGCGTCGAGGACTTTATGCGCCGGAGCAGGCGGCCGAGATCGCGGGTCTTTATGCGATCACGCGATTCAAGGGTGAGGGAATTGGCAAGAAACTCGTCCGTCGGATGATTCAGGACGCTCGGGATGATCAATTGCAGTTTGTCTTCAGCGTGACGTCGGCCGAGCGTGCCGCCAGTTTTTTTTGCAAGGAAGGTTTTCTCGAGGTCGCGCCCGAGTCACTTCCAGCGGCAAAATGGCATGGTTATCCGCCTGAGCGCCGGCAGCGGATTCGCGCATTTCGCATGGCTCTGTCGGGCTAGCCGAGCCCGAGCAGGTCGCGGAGCCGCGTTGCGAGGGAGAGATCCCCGTTGACCCGCAGGCGACCGGTCATGAACGCGAGCTGGTGGCTTATTTTCCCGGTCGCGAGATCCACATAATCGCTTGCGGTCATTTTCAGGGTCATGCTGGGGGACTGATGCAGGCCGGGCTCAATCACGCAGGAGTTGTCGCGGATCGTGACGATATAGGGGCCTCCCTCATCCTCGGGAGACAATTCGAATTGAATCACGGCGTTGAGGCCCGGGGCCATCTCGGGATCGAAGCGGCCGGGTAGTTCGGCCATCAATTCTGTGACGTTGGGCATCGCGTGGGTAGATGGTGGAGCGCTGAGCGGATGTCAAATCCAGTAAAGTTGATCTGTGGAAATTCTTTCGAATTGCGTTCCTTTCCATTGCCTTCTCGCTCCCGCGGACTAGTGGATTCTGGATGCCTGCTCATCGAGTCGAGGACCAATCGGATATTCTCCTCCATCCAACCGATCCCGCCTATCCCCGCCTGCTGGCCTGTATCGAAGACCCGCCGAATCCATTACGGATGCGAGGCCTTACCGCAGATCTTCCGGCATTCTTTTGCGCACCGACCATCGGTATCGTGGGGAGTCGAGCCTGCCGGATGGACGCCGAGGCCTTCGCGCGGCGGCTCGGCCGGGATCTCGCCCGGTCCGGTTGGGTGGTCGTAAGCGGGTTGGCTCGTGGGATCGATGCCGCAGCGCACCAGGGGGCGTTGGAGGCTGGGGGGCGGACCCTCGCCGTGGTGGGTTGCGGTCTTGATGTGGCGTATCCTCGGGCAAACCGGGCGCTGCGCGAGGCGATCGGTCGCCGCGGCCTGCTGGTGGGGGAATACCCGCCCGGGACGCCGCCGTGGAAGCAGAATTTTCCGGCCCGAAACCGGATTCTGAGTGGTTTGAGCTGCGGGGTCATTGTGGTGGAAGCAAGTGAGCGCAGCGGATCGCTGATTACGGCGCGACTCGCCCTGGCGCAGGGACGCGAGGTGCTTGCCGTCCCCGGATCGCCTGTGGACGGGCGCTCGCGCGGCAGCAACGCCTTGCTGCGCGATGGAGCGGCGCTCGTGCAGTCGGCGGCCGACGTCGCCGAAGCCCTGCCCTGGTCGGCTTCCTGGGCGCCGCTGTTGCGCTCGCCGAACAGCGAAACCGACAGCGAAAATAACGGCGCGCCGGGCCGCAGGCCGGATAGTGTCCCGGAGAGTGTTCCCGGCCGCGCGGTCCGAACCTCGGCCCCGGGGTCGGCGCTGGAAGGCTTGATCGATCAGGGTGTTCAGGTGGTGGATGCACTATCGGCCGCCACACGACGACCCGTAGGAGAGTTGCAGGCCGAGCTCTTTGGTCTGGAGCAGGGCGGGCGGATCCGGCGTCTCGCGGACGGGAGTTACCGATTGGCCTGAATGCGTGGCTCTCAGGCAAGCCGGAAGCTAGGGTGCAGGGATGTCCGGTCGAGTCAAAGTGGTGGGAGGCGGTCTCGCGGGTTGCGAAGCCGCATGGCAGCTCGCGCTGCGCGGCGTGGATGTGGATCTGCACGAGATGCGCCCCGAACGGAGCACCGAAGCTCATCAGACACAGGATCTTGCCGAGCTGGTCTGCTCGAACAGCTTTCGCAGCGCCGAGCATACGGCCGCGGTCGGACTCCTGAAAGACGAGCTTCGATCGGTTGGCTCCCTGATCATGCGGGAAGCCGATCGCCATCGGGTCCCTGCCGGCGGTTCGCTTGCCGTGGACCGGGAAGGCTTTGCCGCGGGAGTCACGGCCGCGATCGAGACTGCTCCGCATATTCGCCTGGTTCGGGGAGAGGTTACCGAGCTGCCCGAGGGCCTGACGATTCTCGCCTCGGGCCCTTTGACTTCCAGTTCGCTTGCGCAGTCTCTCTTCGGGCTCTTTGGCGAGGAATATCTATATTTTTATGATGCGATCGCGCCCATCGTTGTGGCTGACTCGATTGATTTCGACACGGCTTGGCGAGCCTCGCGTTACGACAAGGGGGGCGACGACTATATCAATTGCCCCCTCGATGAAGCTCAGTACAACTCTCTCATCGACGAGGTTCTGGCGGCAGAAAAAGTCGAGACCAAATCCTTTGAGCGATGCGTTCATTTTGAGGGCTGCCTGCCAATCGAAGAGATGGCCCGACGGGGCCGCAAGACTCTCTCCTTCGGCCCCCTCAAACCGGTCGGATTGCGCGATCCGAACACGGGTCATCGGGCTCATGCGGTCGTCCAGCTCCGGCAGGATGATCGGGAAGCTCGTCTGTTCAACATGGTGGGCTTCCAAACGAAGATGACCTATCCGGAACAGCGCCGGATCTTTCGCATGATTCCGGGGCTGGAGAAAGCGGAGTTCGTGCGTTTGGGCAGTCTGCATCGAAACACCTTCATCGATTCCCCGAAACTTCTGCGACCGAGTCTGCAGACGCGAGCGCGCGAGGATCTCTACCTCGCGGGCCAACTCATCGGTGTTGAGGGGTATCTCGAATCGACATCGATGGGCTGGTTGGCCGGGGTCAATGTGGCGCGTCGTCTCGCGGGTCAGGAGCCTCTTTCCCCACCAGCAACGACGTCCTTGGGTTCCCTTTTGGGGTACGTGACGGACGAAAACCGCACAAATTTTCAACCAATTAATGCGAATTATGGACTTTTCCCGCCCCTCCCGGGCCGGACGCGCAAGGGGCGCGAGCGGCGGCTCAAGCAGGCGGAGCGGGCGCTGGCCGAAATGGAGCCATTTTCCGCCCATGCGACCGCGGATGTGGCCGAGGCGGTGCCGGGTTAAATTCTTCGACTGGTGTGGAATTATCACTCTCCGTGGGGGAGGCGCACCACGGGAATCTTCTGTTAAGAGTTGGCTGCGGTCCTGCGAGGAGACGCAGGGAAAACAAGGCGTGGATCATTAATCGACGCGGGGCGTATCGGAGGTTGTGAGTGGACAAGGGATCCTGGATATGGATGGACGGAGAATTCGTTCCTTGGGACGAGGCAAACGTGCATGTCCTGACGCACACGCTGCACTATGGATTTGGCGTCTTCGAGGGGATTCGTTGCTACCGACAGGACGACGGCTCTACGGCAATCTTCCGTCTCGAGGACCACAACCGGCGACTTTTTGATTCGGCCCATATCCTCGGCCTCCCAATTCCCTTTTCGCGGGACGAAGTTTATCAGGCCTGTATCGAGACGGTCGAACGGAACGGTCTCGAAGAAGGCTACCTGCGCCCCCTTGTTTTCAATGGCGCCGGCGAGATGGGGTTGGCGGTGCTCAACAAGGTCCGCGTTTCGATCGCCTGCTGGCCATGGGGCGCCTATCTAGGGGAAGACGCGGCGCAGAAGGGGATCCGGGTCAAGACCTCCTCTTTCTCGCGGGTTCACAGCAATACGCTGATGTCGAAATCGAAAGCGGTCGGACTCTATATCAATTCGATTCTTGCCGCTCATGAGGCGCACGATGCCGGTTACGATGAGGCCTTGCTGCTCGATACAGCCGGATTTGCCGCAGAAGGCCCCGGGGAGAACCTTTTCGTGGTGCGTGACGGGGAGATCCTGACACCGTCTGCGGAATCGATCCTGCCGGGGATTACCCGGGATACGGTGATCGGCCTGCTTCGCGAAGGTGGATATTCCGTTCGTGAGGAGCGTATTTCTCGCGACCAGATCTACGTCGCCGATGAAGCCTTCTTCTGCGGTACCGCCGCCGAGATTGCGACCATCCGGGAACTCGACGGCCGCCAGATCGGCAGCGGCCAGCGAGGTCCCATCACGGAATGGGTTCAGGGACGTTATGCGGCGACCATTCGCGGCGGCGAAGGTGCAAAACCGGAATGGCTCAAAAAAGTTGGCTAGGCGCCTCTGTGCGTCGTGCGCTTGATGTGACCTCCTCGCTCGGGACGACTCTATTGTCCGGAGCAGGTGGCCGAGTCGTGCAAGGGATCGGACCTCGCCCGCAAGAGCGACTGGTTCTTTATGATTTCGAGGCTTGTCCATTCTGCCGGAAGGTGAGGGAGCTTCTTTCCGACCTGGATCTCGAAGCGGAGATCCGCCCATGTCCCAAAGGGGGACGTCGTTTTCGACTCGAGGCCGGACGTCGCGGGGGACGCGAGCAATTTCCCTTTTTGCTCGACCCGAATACGGGTGTCGAGATGTACGAGTCGGAGGAAATCCTTCAATACCTGGTGCGGCAATATGGCGACGGGCGGTTCGAGCCGTATTTGCGTGGAAGCACGCTGAAGACTGTTTTTGGTTCGCTGGCTTCACTGCAAAGGATGGGCGCGGGCACATGGACGCGCGCGGATCGTGGGTCGGTGGAGCCCGCGGAACTCCTGGAGTTGTGGAGCTTTGAGGCCTCGCCGTTTTGTCGTCTGGTTCGTGAGGCTTTGTGCGAGTTGGAACTTCCGTATACCTTGCGCAACGTGGCCAAGGACAGCCCGAGCCGACCCGAGTTTCTGGCGATTTCAGGTCAGATGCAGGTGCCCTTCTTGCGGGACCCGAATACTGGCCAAGCACTCTTCGAGTCCGCCGAAATCATCGATTACCTGCAGGAGACCTACGGAGAGACCGAATGAGCAATCAGCCTCGTATGGAGCGACTTCTTGGCGCCGATCGAAAATGTTTTGACGTCGCGATCGATCATGGAATCTTCAACACGCCAGGCTTTCTTGCCGGGATCGAGGATATGGAAGCCGCGGTCGCCACGATCGTGGATGCCGGCCCCGATGCTGTGCAATTGGCTCCCGGGCAGGCGCATCTTTTGCAAAATGTTCCAGGTCGTCAGAAACCCTCGCTGGTATATCGCGCCGATGTCGCGAACGTTTATGGCCCCAATCCGCCATCGGAGCTTTTTTGCACGCTCATGGAGTCACCGGTGGAGCGCGCTGTCCGTGCTGACGCCGCGTGTGTCGTGATCTTTCTTCTGCTGATTCCCGAGGAGACGGAATTGCATCGACAATGTGTAGAAAATCTCCTTCGCATCCAACCGGATTGCGAAGCTCTGGGGATGCCGCTGATGGTCGAACCGATCGCCATGAAGCCCGACGGCAAAGGTGGTTTCGCGGTCGATGGAGATATGGCCACCGTGCGCACTCTGGTGCGTCAGGCGGTCGAACTTGGCGCGGATCTGATCAAGGCAGACCCGACCGATGACCCTGATGACTACCCGAAAGTCCTTGAGGCAGCCGGTCGATGTCCCGTTCTGGTCCGGGGTGGAGGCAAGGCGTCGGAAGAGGAGATCTTCCAGCGCACTGTGGATCTGATGGGGGCAGGTGCCTCGGGCATTGTCTACGGCCGCAATGTGATTCAGCACGAGAATCCGTCGGGGATCACGCGTGCTTTTATGGAAATTGTACATCGCGGCGCGTCGGCATCCGATGCCATGGGCATTCTCTACGACCTCCCCGGAAGTCAGGATTAACCCGGCGTGAGCGATCGGACGGCAGCGGAGATCAAGGAGGCACTTCTGGCGACCGCGCAGGAGATGCTGCGCTCCGGGTTGGTGGAGGGAACCTCCGGCAATCTTTCGGCGCGCTTGCCCGACGGAAATGTCGTGATGACGCCGTCCTCGCTGAGCTACGAAAAGATGCAGCTCGAAGACTTGGTGGTCGTCGACCTCGATGGCGAGGTGCTGGAGGGCTCCCGCGGTCCGACGACCGAGAAGGCCCTGCATCTCGCCTGTCTGCGTCGCTATCCCGAATTGGGCGGCGTGATCCACTCCCACGCGATGTTCGCGACGATGTTCGCGATCACCCACCAGGCGATCCCGTGTGTGGTCGAAGAGTTCGATGTATTCGTCGGAGGGGATGTTCCGGTAGCGAACTACCAACTGACGGGCTCCGATGAGCTGGGTGAAGAGGTGGCTTCGTGGCTGGGCGATCGCGGCGCTGTTCTGATGGCCAACCATGGATTGCTGACGGTGGGCGGGTCGCCGGAGAAGGCCATGCAGGTGGCGCATTTGGTAGAACGGACGGCGAAGATTGTCTGGGGCGCGAGATTGCTGGGCGATCTTGTGCCTCTTCCCGAAGAGACCCGCGCCACATTCGCTCCAATCTACAAATTGATGCGGTGAACGCTGCCAGGCCGGCTTGATGCGCAGGGCTCTGCTGATGTTAGAGTTCGGACATGGCAGAGTACGCAGGAACGTCGGTAGAACTGGAAGCAGAGCGAGTGCTTTTGCGGGTCTTTGGCGAAGATCGTTCGAGCTTCCTGCACGGAATGCTCTCGAATGACATCACCGGGCTTGCGCCGGGTGAGGGTGCGGCAGCCCTTCTTCTCACGGAACAGGGAAGGATTGTCGCCGCTCTGGATTTGCTGGTTTTCCCCGAAGAAATTCTCCTCGACCTCACGGGAGAAGCCCGGGAGCGATTGCAGCCGGCTCTGGAGCGTTTCATCGTGGCCGATGATGTCGAGTTCGAGATGCAACCCGGTGTCGCCGTCGCCATCCGGGGAGAGAGCGTGTCCGATTTCGTGGGCGAGTTGCTCGGGGCGGAGGCTGTGCCGGAATTGCGGCGGCATCATCCGCTGGCGGACGGTCTGATGCATATCGCCCGGGTCGATGATCTGGGCTGTCCCGGCTACCGGGTCTGGTGCGCGACCACCGCGGATGCGAACGCACTTCTTGACCGATGTGACGCGCTCGGTGCCCGGCGATTGTCTCCAGGAGCACGCGAGGGGAGACGCATCGCGGCCGGCGTCGCTCGGGAGGGGGTCGATTTTGATGAGACCACTCTCGCGCCGGAAGTACCTTCCCTGTCGCATGCGATTTCCAATCGCAAAGGCTGCTACCTCGGCCAGGAGGTGGTCGAGCGAGTGGCCTCTCGGGGCAAGGTGAAGTGGTTGGTGGCTGCATTGCGTGTCGCGGGCGCCTGCGACCCCGGAATCGAGCTGGAGGTGGAAGGCCGCGGAGTTGGTCATTTGACGAGCGTCGCACCCGATAGCGTCGATGGGGAGTTCGCGGCGATCGCCCGTGTGCGCCGCGATGTGTTTGATGAGGGAATGGCGATCGATGTGATGATGCCCGGTGGAGCCGTCGGCGCTCGACCTGATCCCGGACCTGAGCGGGCATCGTGACTCTGGTGCGAACGCGGAGGTGAGCGTGGCTGCGCAGCCGTCGCCGATTGCTCGCCTGACCGATCAGGCTGATTTTCGCGTGGAAGGGCGTCCCCTTGTGCGCTCGGGAGACGCCATCGAGGCGTTGCCGCCGTATCGTATCGAGGTTCGGGCGGGTCGGATCCTCGCGGCCGAAGAGCTTCGAGTTTCGGCGGCGCGGGCTGCGGAAACATCCTTCCTCATGCCTGGACTGGCCGATCCTCATCTTCATCTGGTGGCGATGGCATCCCGCCGCTTGCAGAGAGCTTGTTTGCCCCAGCCACCCTATAGCCGGCAGGATCTGATCGACTCCATCGCGGAGACGGCTAGGCTAGAATCCGGGTGCTGGGTTCGATTGGAGGGTTTCGAAGAAGCGGATTTGCGAGAGGGCACTCTCCCGACGTTGGCGGAGCTGGATGCTGCTTGCCCGAACCGGCCCTTGCGGGTTCGCCATGCCTCCCGTCATGCCTCACTGCTCAATTCCGCCGCACGCCGTTGGTTGAAGAATGCGGGCTGGTCCCCGGCGTTTGGTCAGGAAGCGTTGCTGGTCGGTCGGGAAATCGAACTCGCACGCTTGTTGCCGCGGGCCGATACGCAGCGTCTGCGTGAGGCTTTGCGCGAGGAGGGTGAGGCGTTATTACGCGTCGGCATCACTTGTATTGATGAAGTGACCGCCTCCAATGATCTCGAGCGGCTGGAATTGCTCGCATCAGCGGAGCTCCCGCAACATATCCGTTTTTGGTTGGGTGTGGATGCCGATTGGGCCGCAATCCCCTCATGCCCGTCGGGGCTTTCGATTGCCGGGATCAAGCTCTTGCCGCGGGACGCAGCGGCGGTGCAATCGCCTTGGTTTGGCGAGGCGGTAGCGCGTGCGCGACAGGCTGGCTTCCCCCTGGCAATCCACGCAGTCGAGCCCGATGCGATGGCGGCCATTCTCGAGGTGCTCGCAACAGCTCCCGCGCGAAAGTCGGGGGGGCCGCGAGGTCTGGACAGAATGGAGCATGCATCGCTTTGTCCACCGGCTCTCGTCGCGGCTCTGGCGGCATCGGGGATGGCGGTCGTGACACAGCCCGCATTTCTTGTCGCACGGGGGGCCAGGTACCGTCGCCAGCTGGAGCAGCCTCTGTGGCAATGGCTCTATCCCGTGTCCTCTCTCCACGAGGCGGGTGTCCCGGTCGCTTTCAGCAGCGATGCGCCGGTCGCGCCTCCCGGTTTTCATGCCGTATTGGAAGCGGCGTGCGGCCGGGGCTCGGGAGCCTTGGCCGATTTTGGCAAAACGGAGCGGGTGAGCCCGGGGTTGGCCTTTGCCGCCCACTCCCGGACGCATCGCTTGATCCGCGGCGAGAATGCCGTGGATCAATGGTTCGCGCCGGGAGAGGCGGCGGATTTTCTCGTTCTTGCCGGCGACCCGAGGCCCGGTGATTTTGCGGATCTGCAGGTGGTTGCCGCGGCTCTGCCTTCGGAAGGAGTTCGACGGTGAGCAAAGCGAGTGAGGTGATTCGCCTCGAGCGCCATGACGGTCTGGTAATCATGACTCTGGACCGCCCGGAGGTCCTGAACGCCTATAATCGTCAGATGCGGGATCAGATTTTTGAGGCTCTGACTTTCGTGGCCGCGACCCCGGAGATTCGTGTTCTGCTCGTCGAGGGTTCCGGGCGCGCCTTCGGTAGCGGAGGCGATTTATCGGAATTCGGGATGGCGGGATCTCCTTTGGCCGCGCGTGAAACTCGTCAGCGACGCGATGTTTGGGGCTTATGGAGTGAGTTGCCCTGCGTGACTATGGCTGCGGTTCACGGGATGGCGGTCGGGGGAGGCTGCGAGATGGCTCTGCTCTGCGACCTGATGATTGCCGCAGAAACGGCTTGCTTTCGTCTCCCCGAGACGTCGTTGGGCACATTGCCGGGTGTGGGTGGCACCCAAACCCTGCCGCGGGCCATCGGTGCCGGGCGCGCTGCGGGTGTCCTGCTCGCGGGGAGCGAAATCTCGGGGCGTGAGGCCGAACGATTGGGGCTGGCGCAGTGGGTTTGCTCGGAGAAAACGCTGGCGGCGCGATCCCGTTCGCTGGCGAAATCGCTCGCGATCCTTTCCGGGCCCACCCTGAAGGCTGCAAGGGAGGCGCTGCGGCGCGGTGGAGACCTTCCGCTGGCGGAGGGCTTGCGACTTGAGGCCCGCCTCGGGAAAAGGCTACGAGAGGAACAGACATGAATACAGCAAACTTCCTGACGATGCCTGCAATGATGTTCCCTGACCAGGAGATTCTGGTCGATGGAGCAGATCGCTTCAGCTACGACGCTCTGGCGCAGCGAGTCCGCAGCCTCGGGGCCTCCCTGCGCGCGCATGGCGCTGGTCTGGAGAGGCCGGTAGCGGTTCTGGCCACCAACTCGCATCGCTATGTCACAGCGTATTACGGCGCAGCGGCCGCAGGCGCGACATTTGTGCCGCTTAACTATCGCGCCAAGCTGCATGAGTTGGAGCATATGATCGACAAGGCTGCTCCAGCCGTGCTGTTTTTTGAGGAGCGCTATCGCGACACTCTGGCTCGATTGGCAGATTCGTTGCCGGCAGACCTCACACTGCTTCCCTTGTCGGAGGCAGGCGAGGGCGAATCGTCATTTGATGATCTTGTCGCTGCCGGCGATGCTGAGGCACCGGAGGTCGATGTCGAGGAGTCCGATACCTCCATCTTGATGTACACCAGCGGGACGACCTCCCTGCCCAAAGGGGTGATGCTGACGCATGGCGACTTCACCGCCTATGTCGTGGGCAACGTGGAGATGGCCGACGGCAGTCCCCGCGGGACCGCACTCTTATGCGTGCCGCTTTACCATATCGCCGGAGCCACCAATATCATGAGCTCGGTCTGGGCCGGGCGGAAGATTGTCCTGCTTCCGCAATTTGAAGCGGGGGAATGGTTGGCTACCGTGGCGCGCGAGAAGGTAACGCACGCCTTTGTTGTGCCCACGATGATGAAGAAGCTTCTCGACCATCCGGACTTCCATAAAACCGATCTCTCAAGTCTGGAGAACCTCTCCTACGGCGGCGCTCCGATGCCCTTCCCGGTGATTCGACGGGCTATCGAGTCCTTTCCGGCGGGTTGCGGTTTCGTGAATGCTTTCGGTCAGACCGAAACAACATCGACCTTGACGATTCTCGGCCCCGAAGACCACCGTCTGGTTGGCGATGCCGATGCTGATGAGTTGGTACTCAAGCGTCTGCGCTCGATTGGTCGCCCGCTTCCCGACGTGGAGATTCGCATTGCGGACGAAAGTGGTGCGTCGCTTCCGGACGGAGAGACAGGCGAGATTCTCGTCCGGACCCCGCGCATCATGAAGGGCTACGCCGGTGGAGTTTCCGGCGGGGCTGCGGTCGATACGGACGGCTATCTGCATACCCGGGACCTCGGCTATATTGATAACGAGGGCTACGTGTTTCTGGTGGGCCGCAAGGACGATATGATCATCCGCGGTGGCGAGAATATTGCTCCTGCGGAGGTAGAAGCCTGCCTGCAGGGCCATCAGGCGATCGAGGAGATCGCGGTTTTCGGCTTGCCGAGTGAGGAGTGGGGCCAGATTGTGGCTGCGGCGGTGGTGCTCAAGGAAGGCTCCGCGGTCTCGGCAGAAGAGCTGGTGACCTATTGCCAGGCCCGTCTCTCGAGCTTCAAGAAACCGGAGGCCTTGCGGTTTCTTCCCGAATTGCCACGGAACCCTCTGGGCAAGATTCTCCGCAAGGACCTCCAGACCGCATTTGCCGCGAGTCAGGAATAGCTGGTTTGGCGCGCATTCAGAGCCTTCGGATCCGGGAGCAGCGTGGGATCGCGACGCTGGAGATGAATCTGTCGGCAGGGCTTTTCGACGCCGATATGCATGCAGATCTGGTGGCAGCGGTAGAGGAGATCCAGCTTTCCGACGATATCCGTGTGGTCGTTCTCCGCTCTCGAGGCCGTAACTTTTGCGAGGGCTCCGTCTCCGACGGGCCTCACGACGGGATTGCCGCTCTGGCCAGTCTCCGTGTGCCCGTGATCGCTTCTCTGCAAGGCAAGGTGTTCGACGAGGGCCTGGAACTGGCATTGGCTTGTGATCTGCGTTTTGCCGCGTCGGGAGCGCGGCTGGGGATGACGCAACTGTCGCGTGGAATATTGCCAAGCCACGGAGGCACCCAGCGTTTGCCCCGGCTGATCGGCCGCGGCCGAGCGACGCGAATGGTCCTCTTGTCCGAGGTGCTGTCCGCAAGGCAGGCAGAGAAATCAGGTCTGATTCATCAAGTCGAAGAGGGCGCTCAATTGAATCGCAAGGTCATGGCGGTCGCCCGATCGATGGCCACGCGCTCCCCGGTCGCTCAAAAGCTCGCCAAGGAGGCGCTGCTCGCCTCCGGCGATTTACCGCTTGCCGAAGGACTTCGCCTCGAGGGCGACCTGTACGTCCTCTCGCAAAGTACGGCGGACCGCGACGAAGGATTAACCAGCTTCCGCGAGAAGCGTCGCCCCAAATTTATCGGTCGCTGAGCGAGTCCGGGAACTTCTTCATAGTCCGGCAGCGCGGAGCACCCTTCGCGTCGCTCTTGCGGGCGCGTCGGACGTCTTGAGCAGGCGTCGCAGTTCGCCGAGGTCTTCGGGAGTGTCGACGTCGAGGGCGCTACCGCCCGGGTCGATCTCCTGCCAGGGGATTCCGACATTGCGGGCTTCCTGCTGATGGGCGCAAAGACTCTGGTTGCCGAAGTGGGTGTGCAGCAGGCCGGGAGGGCGCAGTCCCAGAAGGTTGGTGCCGCTGCCGTCGCGGGAGGGCGCTGCGACGGCGCCGTGGACGGGGAGGCCGGCGACCATTCGGTCGATATCCGTCGATCTGAGGATGGGTAAATCGCCCATCGCGATAATGACACCAGTAGCTTTCTGCTCGCTGGCGAAGCTCATGCCGGCAGCGACTGCATTGTTGAGGCCCCCGCCCGAGTCGTGCAGGGGCAGGGCGCCGAGCTTCAGGGCCAAATTGGCAGCTTCCTCATCCCCGGCCAGAACACTGACACCAGCGAGAGTCTCTGCGGCCAAAAGGGCTGTGATGACATCGGCGAGCATGGCTTGGGCGAATTCACGACGAAGGGCCGGGGCGAGCGCCGGTTCCAGTCGTTTTTTTGTCTCGGCCCCCAGTCGAGCCGGTATCAATCCCCAAATCATTCGATTTCCTTGCGCCTTTCTCTCGCGAATGGCAAAGCGCGCATTGTGTCCTACCAAAGGTTCAAGCGATGCGGGTGATCGCCGGAGAGGCGCGAGGACGGAAGCTTTCCGTCCCGCCCGGACTCCAGGTGCGCCCCAGCGGCGCTCGGCTTCGTGAGTCGGCCTTTGGCATACTGGAGCACCGTGGCGCAATCGCCGAAGCGAATGTTCTGGACCTGTTCGCTGGATCGGGTTCTCTCGGGATCGAGGCCCTGTCGCGCGGTGCGTCCAGTGTGGTCGCCGTGGAGCAGGACCGCCGAGTCGCGGAGTGCCTGATCGCGAACGCCGACCGCTGTGGTTTTGCCGCTCGCCACCGGACGTTGGTGCGCCCGGTGCTGGGCGCGCTCGGTTCTTTTGGTCCTGATGCTGTTTTTGACCTTATTTTCCTTGACCCGCCTTACGGAAAAGTCGATATCGACGCGATTCTGGGGAAAATTGCCGCCGGTAGCCTCTTGTGCCCGGATGGCGTAATCATGGTCGAGCATCCTCATGCCGAGGGTCCCGATGCTGAAGGAGATCTTGAAGTGGATTTGCGAAGACGTTTTGGTGGCAGCGAGATTACGATCTTGCGGCAGCGGGTCGGCTGATGGCCGCTAAAAAGACGCCGACAAAGAAGGTCTCGGCCCGGAAAGCTCCGCCTAAAAAGGCTCCGGCAAAAAAAGTCCAGCGCAAGAGAGCCTCGACCGCGGGCAAGAAGCCAAAGTCCGAGGATGCCTCGGCGGCCGCGGTCGTGACGCCCGTGGCGATTTATGCCGGATCATTTGATCCTGTGACCAATGGGCATGTGGACCTCATTCGACGGGCCTCGCGCGTTTTCCCCAAAGTGACGGTGGCTGTCGCCTACAATCCCAACAAGGGCTCCGGGATGTTTACCCCCGATGAGCGCTGCGAGATGATTCGCGAATCGCTTGCGGATCTCGGCGATCGCGTCGTGGCCGACAAGTTCAGCGGTCTGCTGGTGGATTACGCAAAAGGGATCGGTGATTGTGTGCTGGTGCGTGGGTTGCGCGCTGTCTCGGATTTTGAGTTCGAGTTTCAGATGACCAGTATGAATCGCCACCTCGCCAAGGAAATCGAGACCGTGTTCCTGATGGCGGGGGAACAGCATTTCTATACGAGTTCGAGTCTCGTTCGCGAGGTTGCGACTTTCGGTGGCGATGTGACGGCTCTTGTCCCGCCGCCGGTTCATCGTCGCCTCCAGAAAAAACTGAAACTCTAAGGTTGGTGGGGCTCTGATGCGCTTGTCGCAGAGACTGCAGGCTGTAGCGCCGTCGGGGACCATGGCCGTGACCAGCGAGATTTTTCGTTTGCGAGCGTCCGGTGTCCGGGTACTCAATTTCGGAGCGGGAGAGCCTGATTTTGAAACTCCCGAGCGGATCGGTGCGGCTGCGCGCCGGGCGATCGCGGACGGCCAGACACGCTATACGCCCGCAGCGGGGCTCCCCGAGTTGCGGGAGGCAATCACGGCCAAGATGTGGCGCCTGAACCGGCTCGAAATCTCACCGCAGCAGGTGGTCGCGACGACTGGGGGCAAACACGCGCTATCGCTTGGCCTGATGGCGCTGCTCGATCCGGGGGACGAGGTCCTGATCCCGGTGCCATTTTGGACCAGCTATGGTGCTATGGTGCGATTGGCGGGCGGTACGCCGGTGTTTTTGCCGACCGCCGCCGAAGATGGATTCAAGCTCCGCCCCGACCAGCTGGCCGCAGCCATCGGTCCGCGCACCCGTGCCCTTTTGCTCAACAGCCCCTCGAACCCGACAGGCGCGGTCTATTCAGCAACCGAGCTTCAATCTCTAGCCGACGTGATTGTTGGCGCGACGAACGTCAGTCTGTTGAGCGACGAGGTTTACGAGTTGCTGCACTTCGATGGGCCCCGACCGCCGCATATTCTTACACTGCGTCCGGAACTCCGAGCAAAGTCCCTGATCATTAATTCGGTTTCGAAAAGTTACGCGATGACGGGTTGGCGAGTTGGCTATGCGGTGGGCCCCGAGGCGTGGATTGAGGCCATGATTACGCTGCAGGGACAGACCACCACGGGGACCAGTTCAATCTCTCAGGTAGCCGCGGCCGAGGCCCTGCGAGGTGGTTCCGATGAGCAGGCGATGGTGGCGGAATTCCGTCGTCGGCGCGCCTTTACCTGTGAGCGGTGGCACGATTTGTCGGGCGTCTCTCTCGTGGATCCGGGCGGGGCATTTTATGTCTTTCCCGATGTTCGTCGATTGCTCGAGGGTTCCCCGAAGGGCCGCGAGGTCGGAACTACGGCAAGGCTTTGCGAGCAACTGCTCGCCGAGGAGCGCGTGGCCTTGGTCCCCGGGGAGGCCTTCGGAGCGCCCGGGTATGTTCGGATGGCTTATACCGCCTCGCTCGCGGATCTCGAGGAGGGGATGTCCGGCATCAAACGGATGGCTGGACGGCTTGCGACGGGCGTTGCCGGCTAGTTCTGGCGCGCCAGGGGGACACGCGTTCCCTGATAGTTGAGAATGGCTTCTTCGATTGGTTCTGCGGGCTTCGCCGGATCCGATACAAACTCCAGAGCAAGACCTAGAGCATCACTGGTCCGGAAGCTTCCGTCAGTCATTTCCTGAAGATCTGTCGTAGGTCCATTGACCATGCCGAGGGAGAGTTGGGTTCCGGATCGAGTGACTTCCAACTGCATCGCGATCAGCGGGATTCCGTAGTTTCCGAGGTAACGATCATATCGATGGGGCCCGTCCAGGGCGAGCAGGTCGGCTACCGTCCAGGGGCTCTGCCGGTGGCGCGTGATCTCGCGAATTCTCGCCACGGTTTGCGCTGTGACGGGCTCGTCGGCGTGACCGAAGCTGCGCCGCAGGAAGGTGAGGATGGCTGCAATCGCTTCATCGTCAAGCACCGCAGGATCGTCATGGCTCGGCATGTTGAGATTCCAGATTTCGTCGTCGATTTGAATTGGGCCGGTGAGTCCGCCAAGGACGATCCGAATGAGCCACTCGTCAGAATCTCTCACCCATGCAGCGCCGACCAACGACGGTGCCTGACCGGGGATACCGCGTCCCGAGGAGCCGTGGCATGAAGCGCAGACGTCTTGATAAAGTTCTCCGCCCTTCCGGAATCGTTC
>Ga0055584_100001929_pt1 | contig 20406 bp, 13 predicted proteins | sample OSDHelmetaG_FD_58716 | JGI IMG/M metagenome (GOLD analysis project Ga0055584, IMG submission 58716) | Pelagic marine sediment microbial communities from the LTER site Helgoland, North Sea, for post-phytoplankton bloom and carbon turnover... | ecosystem: Environmental > Aquatic > Marine >...
GGATAGATATGCCAACTTTTTTTTATAGATTTCAACTCTATGTCAAAAAAGAAAAGACAAGTAGGAAGGCCAAAAGAAAAGAATAGTATTGAAACCACTGAAGTGTTAACTATTGCCCTAAGAAGTTTTGCTCAATTAGGTTATGGTGGCGTGTCAATAAATAGCTTGGCTAAAAAGACAGGAGTCGCAGATTCCTTGCTTCACTATCATTTTGGCACGAAAGAGGAATTATGGAAAAAATCTATGATGCAAGCTGGCAGCCAAATCATCAATAGCCTAGAAGACATTTTCAATGTGTTAGACAATATAAGTGGGATAGAAAAACTAAGAATTTATATTAAGAAAATAGTGCTATTCTCAGCTAGTCATCCAGAGTTTCAACAGGTAGTTGTACAAGAAGTGTTTTCAGATTCCTCAAGATCAAATTGGCTAATAGAAGAGGTTCTAAAACCAGTATTTGCGTATATGGAAGACATTGTAAAAGAAGAACAAGATAAAGGAACCATTAAAGTAATTCCTCCAGCAAATTTATTCAGCTTTATTATAGGGTCCATCATTACATTCTTTGCCAGATCTTATCAAATGAAAAAGTTGTACGATGTAGATTGTTTTGATGACGAACAAGTACAAAACCAAGTAACAATCATTACTGACTTAATAATGGATGGTCTTCAGACTACAAAGAAAGCACAATAGAAGAGTTCCTTTATTGTGCTTTCTATTTCTATTTTTTTTACCATCCAGGAATAAAGTTTAGACCAAATGATATTCCGCTACCACTCCGAAGTGGTTTGGCCCAATAGGGCTCTAAAATCATTGCACCAAATAGATTCACTCTTACACTCACACCTGCACTCATTGCAAGCTCTGGTTTGAGAAATTGACCATTTATCGGTTCTCCATCACTAAAGTGGCTAAATTCGTCAAAGGCCACACCGGCATCAATGAAAAAGTTGAGATCGGTGAATAAGGCATTGGTATTAATTACTGCCAATTGGCCAGGACCTGTAAATGGAAGCCTGATCTCAAAACTCGCTAAAGCCATTTTACTGCCTAAAAATTGGCCAATGTCTGTATCCTTTAGAATATCATTAAATCCATTCGAAAAGGCAAAATCATAACCCCTCACAAATCCCATATTACCTACGAACAAAGGATACACGGAATTCACATTGTTTTCATATCTCAAATATCCTAAACCTCTAAACGCCAGAGTCACTGGACTCAATCTAATATACTTCCTATAATCTGCTAATAGTCCATAGTAATTATTCACTCCATAACTGTATTCAGCGGATACCCTAAATCTATGCCCAGTAAGTGGTGCTGTAAGGCCAAAACTTGAATTATCCCCAACTAGAGCAACATTGACACCACCAGTGAGACCTTTTTTAATAGTATAATATTGATTAAACGTCAATTCACTTCCTGCATCTACTTTATCTCTTGTCTGATTATAAAACAAAAATCCATCTTGAGAAAAATAATTTCTTGTGACATCCCATCGGAATCCTTGGTGGCCTATACTGGCACCTGCTTCTAGTCTCAATTTTGTAGAAAAAGGTAACTGGGCAAACCCTCCTAAGGATTGGTTAAACACTCTGATAAGATTTAATTCATCTATAAGTGATTCTACAGGAGCATTAGAACCTTGCTCAGTCACCACATTCCCATCATCATCAAGCAAAGAACCAAAGCCTAAGGATCTAAATCCTGTCACCTGTGGTATATGTGAAATACCAAATCCCCAAGCTATTGGGTTTTTCTTATTGATATAATTCACTTGACCACCCATATCATAAATAGTCCCATTAAGGGCTACCTGAGCGAAAAGTTGATTGTTTCCTAACATATCCCCAAAAAGCATATCAATACCCCCTTGAAGTCCAACTTGGTTATTATACAATCCATTACTCACACCAATTCCGCCACCGCCTCCAATGTAATCCAGTTCAAACTTGGTTTTGTACTTCGTATTCCGAAACTCTTCTTCTTCTAAATATTCAATCTCATCAATTGATTCATGAAATTCAGTGACAATTTCTTTATTCTCTGATCCCGGATTAGGAAGTGAACCTGCTGAAAAATCAACTTTATTCTTATCGACTTTTTTATTTAAAAGCTGCGTTGACTTTGCAGTGATAATGTCATAACCCTCTAATCCATAATAACTAAAGAGCACTCTGTCCACTTTTGAAGAAGAAGTAATCATAGGAGAAAATCTACTTATACCACTTAATCCAGAGAGAAAATCAGTCATGTGATATACCTCATCATTAGCTACATCATATTTATAAAGATTTCTAAAACCATCTCTATCTGACATAAAGTAGATATTATCTTCATGATCATAATTTGCACTTATATTATCAGCTGTATGAAATACATCCAAAATTTCTACACTTCCGCTTTGGTAGTCCATCACAGCCAGATCAAAGGACCACCTTCCATTTGTTCTTCCTTCCTCAAAACTTCTTTTATCATAACTGAATACAAGCTTTGTACCGTCGCTATTAAAATCGGGTTGTATCTCTGAGTATATATCATCAGTGAGTTGTCTTGCCCTGCCTCGTTTAAGGTTATATGCAAAGAGATCAGTCTGACCTTCTACTAGCCCTGTAATTACAATCTCTTTACCATCTGGAGACCAAACGGGGGTACTGAATGCCGGCACCTTATCTATAGTTTTGGATTCTAATGTTTTTCCACTCTTTACTTCTTTGATTACAAGCTTATTTGCTCCTTTACTAAATGCAATAAAAGCAAATTTTTTGCTGTCAGGTGACCACGTTCCTGATGACTCCAAATAATTATAAGCATCCAAATCTCCATCTTTAACTAGACTCGAGAGCTTTCTTACAATCTTACCAGTCCGTGCTTCTGCCATGAACAGATCCGTACTAAAAAGATCTTTTTCAGATAGGAATACCACATATTTCCCATTTGGGCTTATGGACGGCGATACATTTATATTCCCAGAATTCTTTTTTGAGAGTATTGTTTTACCAATTTTAGATTCTTTTCCATCCCTCATAAAAGGTTCAAAATGCGCTCTCAACGTAGTGTCAAAATCCGCGCTAAGATCTTCCATATCAATGCCTAATAGACTATCTATCGTTAATTCTACACCATTGATAGCTGTAGATTGATACATGGTCCTCATCATCTGATCTCCATATTTACCCGCTAAAAATGACCATGCAGTCTGTCCATAACGATAAGGAAAATATCGTCTTGGGTTTGCCATTTCAGTGAAAGTTGGAATATCATCTTTGAGTATTGCTCTTCTCATCCACATGGCCGTAAAAGGATCTACTCTTCCTATGCTTAAGTACTCTGCCATTCCCTCTACTAGCCATAGAGGAAGATTACTCATATTTCTAATAGAAGTGCCTTCACCATCGATTACAATATTGAACTGAAAAGCATGAACAAGCTCATGACCTAACACCTGATGGGTCTGCTGATTGGTAAAAGTCATGGGCATGACCACCCTATTTTTAAATCCTTCAGTTACACCACCTGTCCCTACTCCAATAGCTCCACCAATAGCATTAGTCTGTTGGAAGTCAGCATGATTTGAATAAACTAGTAATGGATTTTTAAAAGGAATTTCATGATATAAGATATCACTAAAGAAATCATACCAAAGCTCAGACTCTTGAGCCATCCAATTGACCGTCTCTTTATTTTTGGTGTAGTAGTACAGTTCAAAATGAGGAGTCTCCTTGATTTTGAAATCAAAAGATTTGTATCGAGGCTTATTTCTACCGAAGTACTGAGCACTAGCAAAAATTGGAAATAAAAGCAAGCTCACTATGATTATCCTACGCATAATACAGATGGTTTGTTTGATATAAAAAGTACTATAATTAACACTCCGCAACTCCTATTTGTTATGTGACACCAAGACGCTTCTGTGTTAATTTATAATTAATGTTATAGTAATAATTTCAAAGAAAACACCCGATTAATCCTCAAATTCTTCATGGATTCTTGTATCTCTGACCCTTTCTAGAAAAAGAAATCCATTAGAACTAATGCTTTTTATTTCAAGCCGATTACATTCGTCCGTAGGATTCAAACTTAATATTCCTCCAATATATGAATACCCATAAAATTTATGATGTAGTCACAACGATTGGTTTTTTTCTATTCGCTGGAGGCCTAGTTATTTCAAAATTTGCGGTCACATTAGGAATTATATTTCTTGCTCTTACTGCTCCATTAATACTTCTTTCTAGGAAAATAAAAATTCAAGAACATTCTCTCAAACCCTTTTACGCTTTGGTCCTGACATTTTTAATGCTTTCTGTAAGTGCATTGTATAGTTCTGATCAAAACAATGGTTTTCATGAACTAATCATTCAAAATGGTTTAATTACTCTACCCATTTTATTTTTTATTCATTGGGCTCAATTTAAAAGAAGAGTAATTCAAATTACCCAATTGTTATTTTTTATCGCTGCTATTGCTTCTGTATGTACCTTGATTTTCTACTTTGCTCCTGTTGATATTGCAGAAGGTTGGACAAATAGGTTTTCCATTTTCCAAGAATATCCAGAGGTCAATAATAAAACTCAATTTGGACTCTATTCTCCATTTATCGATCGTCTTCATTTCGCTTATGCCCTTAGTTTTTGTGTTATATCTAATCTCTACCTCAGCTTTCGTACTGACAAATGGATTTACAAAATTCTATGTGTGTTTTTTCTATTTATAATTTTGATTCTTGGAGCTAGAGGGGCACAACTTGCTTTGTTGTTTTCATGTTTACCATTTTTAGTTTATCAGTTGAAGTCAACTCATCCCGAAATGAAAATATTCAGTTGGCATTCTCTTGTATTTTCAATATCATTTTTATTAGTAGTGCCTGTAATAACCTATGAACTGATTCCAAGTGTAAAAAGTAGATATAACCAAATGAGGTGGGAATTAGATGTCATTAAAGATGGCAGCTATATAAATCATGATTATCAACATTTCACAACACTCACGAGACTAAAATCATTTGAACATTCTATTGATATTATTAAAGACAATCCTGTTTTAGGCACGGGTATCGGCGACGTAGAAAACGACTTGTGGACTATTCACAAGGACAAAAGCCCAAATATTCCGGCACATCATCAGAACTATTATTTGTATCTCTGGATGGCGGGAGGAATAGTAACCTTAGTGGTTTTTGTTGCTTTTCAGTGTTTTTGGCTTCAGAATTTCATTAAAATGGACAATTCTATTCTTAACAAAAGTTTTGCGTTGTCTTACTCTATTTTTGTTGCTGCTATATTATTGATAGATGCTGTGATGAAATATCATTTAGGGGTATTTGGCATACCATTTTTCTTTATGGTGATAATGGCTTTTTCGGAAAGCCCTCAAATTAAGAATTAAACATTTTTCCTTTGACTAGAAAAGAAGATTAAGTCGTTACCAGAAAGACTTATAAAAAAATTGTCCAGCAATAGGGGAATTGCTGGACAATTGTAAAAAAGGATTGATTGGTATTACTTTAAAGCGCTTTTCTCAACCTTGCAACAGGTATGTTTAGCTGCTCTCTATATTTTGCTACTGTTCTTCTGGCAATATTATAACCTTTATTCCTGAGCATATCTTTCAGTTTTTCATCAGAAAGAGGCTTTGCTTTGTGCTCCTCTTTTATGATATCGCCTAATATATTTTTCACTTCTAGAGTCGAAACTTCTTCACCATCCTTCGTTTGAAGAGATTCTGAAAAGAAATTCTTTAATCTTTTTGTACCAAATTCGGTTTGAACGAACTTACTATTTGCGACTCTTGATATAGTAGATATATCTAAACCTGTGATCTCTGCAATATCCTTAAGAATCATAGGTTTAAGTCTTCTTTCATCACCAGTCTTAAAGAAATCAAGCTGATATTGCATGATAGTGTACATAGTATTGTAAAGGGTTTCTTGCCGTTGTTTTATTGCATCGATAAACCATTTAGCAGAATCTATTTTCTGCTTGACAAATAAGACTGCTTCCTTTTCCTGTTTAGTACTTTTTCTGCCTTTGGTAGTATCCTTAAAGGTCTTCAAAATATCCATGTATTGATCACTGATTCTTAAATCAGGAGCATTTTTAGTGTTGAGGCTAAGCTCTAGTTCACCTTCTCTGTTGTTAATGATAAAATCAGGAATGATATATTGATTTACCTCCTTAGAATTATGCCCATCTGATGTAAATGAACTTGCAGGTTTAGGGTTCAATTTGAGTATTTCGTCAATAGCATCTTTAAGCTCCGACTCAGAGATAAAGAGAGATTTTTTCAGTTTGTTGTAGTGCTTCTTAGAAAATTCATCAAAGTAATTAGTCAGTATTCGCTTAGCGAGAACTTTTACTTTACGATCTTGACCTTCAGCTTTGTCTACTTTTAGATTTAGCTGAAGAAGTAAGCACTCTTGTAAATCCCTAGCTCCAATTCCTGCAGGATCCATTTTCTGGACCTCATACAACATAGATTCGACCTGGTTTTCGGTTACTTCTAAATTTTGAGTAAAAAGAAGATCATCAACAATTGCAGCTAGTTCTCTTCGGATATACCCATCCTCATCTATACTTCCTACTATCTGAGAAGCAATTGCTACTTCATCATTATGAGCAAATTGCATCATGTCCAATTGGCGCATCAAATGATCATGAAAAGAAGCTTTGATAGCTATTGGAATGGCTTTGTCTTCTGATTCTGTGAAAGCTTCACCTTTTAACTTATAGGTAATAGGGTCATCTTCTATGTAGTCGTTGAGATATTCATCCAATTCAAAATTCTCTTCCTTTTTCTCTTCCTTGCCATCTTTATCGAAACTGGCTGCTTCTTCCTGAATGTCAAAAACATCCTCATAGGTTTCACCTTCTTCTAAAGCAGGATTTGTTTCCATTTCCTCCTGTATCCTTTGATCTAAAGTAGCAGTAGGAATCTGAAGCAGTTTCATCAGCTGTATCTGCTGAGGAGACAGCTTTTGAGTCATTTTTTGACTTAAACTTTGACGTAGCATCTCTTAATTACTGTTTTTGTGTAGAATAAGATGAACTTGAAACAGTACTTTGTATAACACATAGTACAAATTAATAGTTCAGTAAAAAATAATCAATGAAGTGTTAAAGAATCTTCGGTTTCTCTTCATCGTCTTTGAGAAACCTTTTTCAATCACTTCTATGAAGAGATGGTTATGAAATGAACACAACAAACATATTATGAATTATCGTAATATACAAACTTATGGTTGTTAAATGTTTATTCAAAAATCATATCATACAATTCATCCTTTATTGTAAGTGCTTCAAGCCCTTTAATTAGACTCAGTCTATTTCTTTCTATAAACCGAAACATATTCTTTCTAATTGCTTTTCTTTGCAGCAGAATTTTAACAACGATTCAAAAGATGTCAGACAATCATCCAGAAGAAATTAATTACGGCAGAAAAGCAGGATGCTTTACTACAGCTATTATAGGCTTTATTTTATTTGCTATCCTATGTATTTGGATATATAGTAAAAATGGAGATGGACTTCCTTTATAATTATTTTTAAGATTGTCCTACTTATTCTTCTCTTCCATTTACTCCTTTTTTAGGTAGAGGCCAAGTGTTGTCACCTCTATATACATCGGGTAGAGATCTTGGAACGTAGAACTCTTGTTTCTCATCATAAAGCAATACATAGAATTTCTCATTTGGTTCCCCGTAACAATTTGGGATAGAAACGATTTTTACACTTTCTTGAAATTGTGGATATCTCTCAAAAAACTTGAGCATCCTCTTTTTGTTAATCGTCTCAGAACAATTTAAAGTAGGAAAGTCTTTTGTGGTGACTAGATTAAATTCTGTTTTTGCCTTCTCAAAAGTCTTTTCCGTCTTAACATGTTGTGCATTACATGAGTATGCAGTAACTAACAACGTGATGACTAAAAAATATTTCATATTAATCCTTAATATGGGAGGCAGTTAACAAAGGTATTTTAACAATTGGAGAATAGGTAGTAATTTGACCACCCTTTTAAAGATTCTTCAAATCTAGCAATGAAAAAACTAATAATTCCATTTTTTATTCTATTAGGTATCCAATTTTGCATAAGTCAAGCTCCTGTACCAGAAGCACCACTTGTTGAAGAAGGGGAAGGTCCTTTTAACCAACTCATTATAAGAGGCTGTATAATGATCAATGGAGCAGGAGCTCCACCTCAAGGACCAGTAGATATAGTAGTAGAGAATAATAAGATTGTAAAAATTCAGACCGTAGGATATCCAGGAGTACCAATTGACAGCAGCAAAAGACCAAAACTAAAACCTGGAGGTCACGAGATAGAAGCCGAAGGACATTATGTTCTTCCGGGACTAGTTGATATGCATGGTCATATTGGGGGCAGATGGCAAGGAGCAGGAGCAGAGTATGTGTTTAAATTGTGGATGGCCCATGGTATCACTACGATACGGGACCCATCTTGTGGAAATGGCCTAGAATGGGTACTAAAACATAAAAAACTTAGTGAGCAAAATAAAATTACAGCACCAAGGATACAGGCTTATACAGCATTTGGAATGGGAGAAATGGATGGCATCAATACTCCTGAACAAGCAAAGCAATGGGTAAGAAACAATGCGGCTAAGGGTGCAGATGGCATTAAATTCTTTGGATTAGAGCCTAAAATATTTGAGGCGGCTTTAGCCGAGAATAAAAGATTAGGCCTAAGATCAGCATGTCATCATGCACAACTGGCCGTTGCTGAATGGAATGTAGTCAATTCCGCAGAAGCAGGGCTTACATCAATGGAACACTGGTATGGATTACCAGAAGCTCTATTTGAAAACAAAACTATACAGCACTATCCAGCTGACTACAATTATCAGAATGAACAACATCGTTTTGGAGAAGCAGGAAGGTTGTGGAAGCAAGCAGCTGAGCCTCATTCTGATCATTGGAATAAGATCATGGATCATTTGCTTTCACTTGATTTTACTCTAGATCCCACTTTCAACATATACGAGGCAAGTAGAGATCTAATGAGAGCTAGGAGAGCTGAGTGGCATGAAGATTATACACTTCCTAGTCTTTGGAGATTTTATCAACCTAGCAAAATATCTCACGGATCATACTGGCATTTTTGGGGTACAGAGGAAGAGGTAGATTGGAAAGAAAACTACCGTCTATGGATGACATTTATCAATGAATACAAAAACCGTGGAGGCAGAGTAACTACAGGTTCAGACAGTGGATTTATATTCCAATTGTATGGCTTCGCCTTCATCAGAGAATTAGAATTAATGAGAGAAGCTGGATTCCATCCGTTAGAAGTGATTAGGGCAGCTACCCTTCATGGAGCAGAAGCACTAGGCATGGATGATGAAATAGGCAGCATCCAAGTGGGAAAGAAAGCAGACATAATTGTCATCGAAGAAAATCCATTAGCGAATCTAAAAGTTCTCTATGGCACAGGTGCAATTAAACTCACAGATGACAATGAGGTAGTAAGAGTAGGTGGAGTAAAATACACTATCAAAGATGGAATCGTCTATGATGCTAAACAGCTATTGGCAGATGTGAAAAAGATGGTAGATGAAGCGAAAGCTGAAGAAGATTATGAAATATTGCAGCCAGGGATAAAAAGGAATAAGCCATAAGTAGATTGAGATTTAATCATCTTTTATAGTCTCCTTTGAAATAGGCCAATCCATAATCCACCTGTATCCTCGATGGAATGCGGTGAGTAATGAATGGCTATGATCATCTTGTATATGCTCCGAGAAAAATCTTAGGTCAGTATGTCTGTTTTGGACTGTATAATTCTGAAATATCATATTATTTGTGAGCATATCACTTGATATTTCTTCTCCAAAACCATACAATCCATCAGAAGAACAAGTGTAGAGAGATTTATCTGATAGGTCAAAAACTAACGAGTCTGGCAAATTGGAATTAATGATTAGAAAACTGGCATCTGCAGCTATATATCTTTTGAACATTTCTCTTCTTTGAATTAGCGTGTTCACAGCAAACACACCTCCATGCGAATGTCCAAAAATTGTTCTGTCGTCATTTGCTCTATAATGACTTTCGATATAAGGAATAACTTCAGTTGCTATATATGCCCTGAATAAAGAATCACTTCCTCCAAAATTAGATGGCAATAGATCTCGGTTTCTATTCTTCTTTGAAGAATTCTCTATTCCTATCATAATCGTACCTGGTATGCTTGTCGAAATCTCAAAAAATTGATGCATCGATCTACAGATCTGATATTTGTACTCAGCATCTAAGACATAAATGGCAGAGTAAATTTTATCCGACTCATAGTAGGCTTTAGGCAGGCCTATCCTAATTGACCTCATTTCTCCCAAATTTTTCGATTCAATATGAATGGTAGTATCCAAAGATTGAGAGAACATGTGAAATGAGAAAATCAAAAATAAAATAACAGTAAAAGATCGCCGTGTATAATTCATATTAACATAGATGTGTAGATAGAATTGAATGGCGTAAATCTCAATAGACTTTTTTTCAAAAGTCTATTTTCCTAAGAAAGAAAAGTTACCCAGACTTAATGTATTCTCTTCTTTTCCAAAAAACCTCCTTAATCTCATATATTTACTACACTATACAATCAAAATGAAAACATTCATGAAAAAACTATTAATCACACTCACCATACTGGCCATGAGCAATTCCATATTTGCTCAAGAAACTAAAGACTCCACACAAACAGACACCGTTAAACTTGCCACTAAAGAACTTCCATTAGAACCGGAAAGAGAATACATTCTTAATACTGATGAAGGAACATGGACCTCTGTAGATGTAAGCCCTGATGGACAAAACATAGTTTTTGATATGGTAGGAAATATTTACATGGTGTCGATTAATGGGGGACAAGCTCAAAAAATCATAGGTGATATGTCATATGAGACTCATCCTAAGTTCAGTCCAGATGGAAAAATGTTGGCTTTTACTTCCGATAGATCAGGCTCAGAGAACATCTGGACATTTAACCTAGCCGAAGAAGAATGGAATCAGATCACTAAAGATTCTGACCAACATTATCAATCAGTAGAATGGACACCTGATGGTGAATATTTAATAGCTTCTAAAGGAGGCCGTAATTGGAAACTCCACATGTACCACAAAGATGGAGGAAGTGGTGCTCAGCTCATTAAAAAGCCGGAAAACCTCAAGGCTTCAGAACCAGCTTTTGGAAAAGATGAAAGGTATGTCTGGTTTTCTAGAAGAAGAGGAGCTTGGAACTATAATGCTCAGATGCCACAATACCAAATAGCCACCTTTGACAGAGAAACTGGAGAGGTGGAAACCAGAACAAATAGATATGGGTCTGCATTCGCTCCTACACTTTCTCCAAATGGCAAATATTTAGTCTATGGCACTCGCCATAATGCAGAGACTGGTTTGGTAAAGAGAAATTTACTGAACGGTGAAGAATCATGGTTAGCTTATCCAGTACAAAGAGATGAACAAGAGTCCATCGCTCCATTGGGTGTCTATCCTGCAATGTCCTTTACTCCTGATAGTAAACATCTCATTGCTTCATATGGAGGAAAGATTAACAGATTAGATATAGAAAGTGGCTCTGCTTCTGAAGTAAGCTATCAGGTATATGATACCATCAGATATGGGCCTAAGGTTCATTTTGATTTTAGAATATCTGATGATCCAGAAATGACTGTCACTCAGATTAGAGATGCTAAGACATCTCCAGATGGAAATACTTTGGCTTTTACAGCATTGAATAGGTTATATGTACAATCATTGCCAGATGGAACTCCACGTAGAGTAACAAGTAATAATTTCACCGAGGCGATGCCTACATGGAGCCCTGACAGTAGATCTCTGGTATATGTAAGCTGGGAAGATGATGGTGGACATATATACAAAGTGGGTGCACAGGGAGGAAGCAGTTCAAAACTCACCCAAGACAAAGGCTATTATGTGAGCCCTTCTTGGGATAGTAATACCAATCAAATAGTATTCTTCTCTGGCCCTGCTCAAAACTATGTAGATGCCATTGATCCTTTCTCATTTGGCAATACTCAACAGATCATGTGGATACCCTCTACAGGAGGCGCAATGACCGAAATAGATCATAGGCATGGAAAGTCTAACCCTCACTTTGTAAAAGGAAAGAAAAGAATTTACTTCAGTGATAATACTAAAGGACTAGTCAGTATGAAGTGGGATGGAACAGATGAGAAGCAACACGTGAAGATCTCTGGAATAACCACCTTCCCTGCTCTATTCACCGAACAGCATTGTTTACTCATTTCTTCAGAAACAGAACCCAAAAAGAAGCCGTCTAATGCTTCAATAATTACAGCTGCCCCTGATGGCAAGAAAGCTTTCGCAAAGATCAATAATGAAATTTATGAAGTTGTAATTCCAATGACAGGTGGTGAGGTTCCTTCAATCAATGTTGCCAATTCCAAGTCATCTGCATTCCCTTCTAAAAAACTAACTGAAATGGGAGGAGAATTCCCACATTGGTCTGGTGATGGAGAGCTAGTACATTGGACTTTAGCAAATGCATATTTCACCTATGACTTTGATCAAGCAGAAAAAGTTAAAGAAGAATTGAAAAAGAAAAAAGAGGAAGAAGAAAAAAAGAAAAAGGAAGAGGCTAAGGCTAAAAAGGAAAAAGGAGAAGACTCGGATAAAGATGACACCGAAAAGGAAAAGAAGGATAAAAAAGAGGAAGGGTACAAGGCGGATGAAATCAGAATAGTGGTAAAAGTAAAAAGAGATATTCCTCAAGGCATAGCCTTACTATCTGGAGCCAGAGTGATAACTATGAAGGGATACGAAGTCATTGAAAATGGCGACATTCTTGTTAATAACAATAGAATCATTGCTGTAGGTCCAAGTGGCACTTTAGATGTCCCGGAAGGTGCTAAAGTAATGGATATGAAGGACAAAACTATTGTGCCTGGCTATGTAGATACTCATGCTCATATGTGGCCTAACTGGGGGCTTCATAAAAATCAGGTATGGCTTTATGCAGCGAATTTAGCCTATGGAGTCACCACTACCAGAGATCCACAAACAGCTACAACTGATGTTCTCACTTATGAAGACATGGTAGAATCTGGTCAAATCTTAGGCCCTAGAATATATTCTACCGGTCCAGGTGTAGGATTCTGGGCATATAGAATGAAAGATCTTGATCATACTAAAAATGTACTCAAACAATACTCTGAGTATTATGATACCAAATCTATAAAAATGTATTTAGTTGGAAATAGACAGCACAGACAATGGGTAATACAGGCAGCCAAGGAACAGGGATTAATACCTACAACTGAAGGAGGATTAGATATTAAATTAAACTTCACACAGCTTCTAGATGGTTATCCTGGTCATGAACACGCCCTTCCTATCTATCCGATATACAAAGACATTGTAGATCTAATTGCACATTCTGAAATGTGTGTTACTCCTACTATGCTAGTTGCTTATGGTGGACCTTGGGCAGAAAATTATTTCTACTCAAGAGAGAACCCTCAATACGATAAAAAACTAAATCACTTCACTCCTAAGAAAGAATTAGATGGCAAGACCAGAAGAAGACCTGGATGGTTTATGGATGAAGAACATGTCTTTAAAAAGCACTCAGAAACATGCACTGATATAGTAGAGGCTGGAGGCCTAGTAGGAGTTGGATCACATGGCCAATTACAAGGGCTAGGTTATCATTGGGAACTATGGGCTGTACATGGAGACAATATGAAAAATCATGATGCATTGAGAGTGGCAACTACATTAGGTGCTCAATCCCTTGGTCTTTCTAAAGATCTAGGATCTATAGAAGGAGGAAAGTTAGCTGACTTGGTCATTTTGGATGAAAACCCATTAGAAAATATTAGAAACACAAATACAATTTACCAAGTAATGAAAAATGGAAGATTACATGATGCTAATACTCTAGATGAAGTTTACCCTAGAATGAAAAAGGCCCCGGTCTTCTTTGATGATAATACAATGCCTTCTGGGTTACCAGGAGTAAGACAATAAATGACAAAAAAATAGTCCGCCCCTAACAAAAGGGGCGGACACCTCAAAACAAAACGAAAAACCAACTTAATCTTAAAACGTAAAACAAATGCAATTGTTAAATACCATTGCGAAGTTTTACTTCAATATTTTTGATTTTGCCTTCTCTAACGACACTTACATCTAATACATCTCCCACTTTGGCAAATTTTAACGCCTCTTGCAAATCTTCAAATGTGTTAATGCTATTCTGATTTACATTGACAATTTTATCTCCTTGTTTGATCCCTGCTGAATAAGCTGAACTTCCTCTTTGAAACTGCTGTACATAAACTCCCGCATCTAAACCAGCATCATTGCTCCGATCTAATTCTGAGACTGTCACACCTAAGAAAGCTCTTTGAATATTTCCATTTTCCTTTATTTCATCAACTACTCTTTTTACAATCTGCCCTGGTATCGCAAAGGAATAGCCTGCATAATATCCTGTAGGAGATGAAATGGCTGTGTTAATTCCTATCAAATTGCCATCTGTATCCACAAGTGCACCACCACTGTTTCCAGGATTCACTACTGCGTCAGTTTGTATAAACTCTTCAATGGCCTTTACATTTTGTTTTCCTTGATTGATAAGATCTAAATCTCTTCCTTTTGCACTTACAATTCCAGCCGTCACTGTAGATTCTAAATTAAATGGATTTCCTACGGCTACAACCCACTCTCCTACTTTTACATGATCACTATTTCCAAATTTTAAATAAGAAAGATCATCCGCCTCTATTTTTATTACTGCTAAATCACTTCCAGGATCAGTCCCAATTTTTTTTGCATTTACTTCTCGACCATCACTAAGTGAGACGATGATATTATCTGCAAACCCAACCACATGATTGTTAGTAACTATATATCCATCTTCAGATATAATCACTCCGGAGCCTGTGCCTGCTTGAGGTCTTTTTCTATCTCTATTATAAAAGAAGTCGTCCCAAGGACTATATCTTTTGTTTTTGTACTGAGAATACTCTTTATTACTTGCACTAATATGAACCACAGCAGGTGTAGCTATGTCCGCGGCCTTTGTAAAGTCAAAAGCTGTTGCCACAGTACTTGACGCAGTCCTATGGAATATTGGAGCAGGGGATTCCTCATAGATTATTACATCTTTATCAAAATATTTAACAGCGGCCACAGCCATCACACCGCCTAAAAATCCTGCAAATACTAATTTCAATAATGCTTTCATCCGTTTTGTAGTTTTAGTTTTTCTCAATCAATGTATTAAAATGACGATTAAATCTTCTTCCAAATGGTGAAAAATGTAACGATTAAATTAAGCCGTTTGTTTCTAGTGATCGTGCTTTAACAGACACTTAACGATCACATTTCGACCAATTCCCACTAGACCTTATACGAAGTGTAAATTTCCTCTACAATTTTCGCTAATTTTTTATCCTTATCTGTAATGGTATTCCCTGCATCGTGAGTGGTGAGTTTGATTTTTACAGTATTCCAGACATTACTCCATTCTGGATGGTGATTCATTCTTTCTGCATGAATGGCGACTTGTGTCATAAAGGACCAAGCTTGAGTAAAGTCTTTAAACTTTAATTCTAAGTGGAGGGCATTGTTTTCTTCTTGCCACATTGGTTTTCGTTTAGTTATCTATTTAAGCTTCCAATCATACTTGTCCATATGCTCAACTGATAAGATTAATAAGTCAATTACCGCCGTGACATCATCCTTATGTGCCATCTCAATAGATTGGTGTAAATACCTCAAAGGTATAGAAATGCCTCCTGTGATACTTCCACCACTTCCTGCTCTTTGCAATGCAGCACCATCAGTACCTCCGGCCGGAAGTAGCTCAATTTGATATTTTATCTCTTCTTTCTTGGATAGATCTTTCAGATACTTTACCATTCTCTGATCACTTATTATTGAACCATCTAGCACTTTTATTGCTGCACCTTTTCCCAGACAAGTTACTTTTTCGTGAGGCATTGCACCAGGCATATCATTAGCCAAAGTCACATCCAATACTATTCCGAAATCAGGGTTCACACCACTAGCAGCTGTAGTAGCCCCTCTCAAACCGACCTCTTCCTGTACTGAGAAAACAGCATAAAAATCATAGGGTATTTTCTTCCCTTTAAGAGCTCTAAGGGCCTCTATGAGAATATAAACTGAAATCCTATTATCGAGAGATTTACTATTAATACAATCGCCCATTTCGATAAGTGCCCTTTCTCTGGTAATAGCATCTCCAACTTCTACCATTTTATTCACTTCTTCTTTGGAATATCCTGTATCTATGTAAAAATCACTGATTTCAGGCATTTTTTTCCTTTCTGCAGGGGTCATCACATGAATAGGCTTACAACCCATAACTCCCATCACATCACCTTTCTCTGTATGAATAATAACCCGTTGTGCCACCAGAGTTTTAGGATCAAATCCACCTAAGGGAAGAAACCTTATGAACCCGTCTTCAGCATCTACGTGACTCACAATAAATGATATCTCATCCATATGAGCAGCAGCCATTATTTTCTTATCACTTTCACCTTTTTTAACAGCAATAAGATTTCCTATTGCATCTACATATTGTTCATCACATAAATCAGAAATCTCTTTTTGAATAAAATTTCTAATTCTATTTTCAAAACCAGGTGCTCCTGCAAGTTCTGTTACTTGTTTAAGTAAGTTAATATCTAAAGACATGTTGTTTTTTGTTTCTTTTGAAATGGATTATTGAAAGTAAGTACCGAGATAGGATATTATGCTATATCTATTCCAGTATAAATAAAATGCCAAAGCAATCGAAAAAACGATTACTGCCACTTTCATATTTCTGAAAGCCCTTTCGTTCTTTTCTCTTCTGCTGGTATATCGGTGTCTACTGCTATATGACAATTGAATGCTTTTTTATTGAATGGTACAAAAGTCTTAAAATTCAGTATTTAATTCCCAATAATTTTGGTCTTCTATTTCTCGTAAAATTTGAATATAGTTTTGGTATCTTAAATCACTAATTTTCTCATCTTCTACAGCTTGAAGAACGGCACATTTTGGTTCATTTCTATGCGTACAATCATTGTACTTACATTCATTAGCTACAGCAAAAAATTCTCTAAAATTATGAGCAACATCCATTATGTCAAGATGATTAAAAGACAAATTCTTTATTCCTGGTGTATCGATCAATTGACCTCCTATTTTTATTTCAAACATTTCAGCAAAAGTCGTGGTATGCTGCCCTTTACCTGTATAATCAGAAATTTCATGTGTCCGAAGTGATACTCCTATATCCAAAGCATTCACCAATGAAGATTTCCCAACTCCAGACTGTCCCGCTACAAGTGTCGTTTTATCGGTTATTCTTTTTGTAATAAATCCAAGACCTTTTTTCTCAATTGCGGAAGTGCAACAGACTTCATAACCGATGGACTCATACATCTCTTTCAAATATTCATATACTCCAATATCTTCCATATCATAAATGTCAAACTTATTGAAGACTATGATTACGGGAATATCATAAGGCTCTGTCATTAGAAGAAATCGATCTATAAAGCCTTGCTTAAGCTTAGGGGAAGCAATACTCACTATGAGTAGAACCTGATCAACATTACTAGCTAATATGTGGAGAGAATGCTTTTTACGTGGAGATTGTCTTACGACGTAATTTTTCCTAGGAAGGATCTCTTTGATTTGATAATCATTAGAAACCTGCTCTATAATCACTTCATCCCCTACAGCAACTGGATTTGTTAGTTTCATTCCATCCAGTCTGAATTTACCTTTGATTCTGCACGCAATCACCTCCTTTGTTTCCACAAGAACAACATCATACCAACTTCCAGTAGATTTAATGACAACTCCTTTCATATTTGGCTAAACTGTTGATTGATTTCTGTCTTCACTTTTGCAAATTCTCTTAGTGTTTCAGGTCTCCTTTCCACTGCTGTCCCAATCACTTGAATATCCGCTCCGTTTTGATAAATACTATGCATTTGTTCTGGAGTTTTAATTCCTCCACCTACTATCATAGGAATATCTATAGCGCTTCTTACAGCTTTTATAGAGTTTGCAGATACTGGTCTTGTCGCACCGCTACCACCTTCTAAATAAATCAGTCGCTGCCCCAAATATTTACCTGCCAAGGCCGTAGCTGCTGCTATTTCTGGTTTATCCACAGGTAAAGGAACTGTTCCAGAAATATAACTGGCTGAACTTGGTTTCTGGCTATGTATCAGCATATATCCCGTAGGGACAACCTCTATATCCATTGTTCTAAGTCGAGGTGCGGCAATTACATGTTTAGCAATTAAATATTCGGGATTCCTACCTGAAATCAATGAAAGAAAGAGGATAGCATCAGCGTCTTGATGAAGTTGAATTTCATTGCCAGGGAAAAGCACTACTGGTTTATCTGAAGATTTTTTAAGAAACTGAATGGTTTGATCCAACTTATCATCTAGAAGAAAACTTCCTCCTACTAGAAAGAAATCCACATCATGAGCATTTACCAAATCTACAATAAGCCCTAGGTCATTTTCTTTAATGCCATCGGGATCTATAAGTACCGAAAGCGACTTGATGCCATCGGTCTTATTTTGTAGAATTTTTTTATAAAAGTTCAAATGATTCTTGTTTCATGAGCAAGATACAGTATCCACTTCTGTCTTTCTTACATGTGATTGAATTAAAAAAAATCCATGAATTAAAGCTTAATAGGTATTTTCAAAGATGAGTATTCAAAGAAGATGAATAAATACTGGCTTTTTGTTGTTTTATCCTTATTTGTATTGGCTTTGTCTTGTTCAAATTTTGGCGCTTCAGATATCGATTTTAACACCCAGATCAGACCCTTAATAAATGAAAAATGCATGAACTGTCATGGCGGAGTTAGAGCAAATGGAGATTTGAGTTTTCTATTTGAACAAACTGCTCTTCTTCCTGCCAAATCGGGTAAAAAGGCCATCATACCTTTCAAACCTAACTTAAGCGAACTGATACATAGAATCAAACATGAAGATCCAGATTTAAGAATGCCACTTGATGCAGATCCATTATCATTGGATGAAATTTATCTACTTGAAAAATGGATTAATCAAGGTGCCAAATGGGGAACGCACTGGGCATATATTTCTCCAGATGAAAACATCTCACCGCCAAAGATTGAAGGCGATTGGGGCTATAATGGCATCGATCCATTCATTTTTAAGAAAATGAAATCTGAGAACCTTACTCCATCTAAACTAGCTTCTAATTCAAATCTGATAAGGAGAGCCAGTTTAGATATCATTGGACTACCACCAAATGATGTGATGGTACAACAATTCCTCTCTTCTAGTAAAAAGAATTCTTATGAAATTATTGTTGATGAGTTGCTCGATTCAGAACATTTCGGCGAAAAATGGGCCTCAATGTGGCTAGATTTGGCTAGGTATGCCGATTCTAGAGGATACCAAAAAGATATACTTAGACCCGAAATTTGGAGGTATAGAGATTGGGTAATAATGGCTTTTAATGATGATATGCCTTTTGATCAATTTACCATTGAGCAACTTGCCGGAGATCTAATATCGGACAGAAGCGATGATCAGTTATTGGCAACAGCCTTCCATCGCAATACTATGACAAATGACGAAGGTGGCACAAAAAACGAAGAATTTAGATTGGCTGCTGTGATGGATAGGCTAAGTACAACAATGGAAATATGGCAAGGTAATACAATGGCTTGTGTACAATGTCATAGTCACCCTTACGACCCTATTAAGCATGAAGAGTTTTATGGCATGATGGCCTTTTTCAACAATACCATGGATAATGATAACGACAATGATTATCCAAAAGCGTCACTTCTTTCACCCAATGAAAGACTAAAGAAATCAATTCTAGAATCTAGATTAAGCAATTTTAAAACCAATGGAGACAGCATCTCAGAGGACTATCAGATTGCTTTGAATGAATTTATCTCGATTCAGCCCAATTCTGTTCCAATAATATTGGAATTACCCATAGATTCTTCTCGAAAAACAGTAGTGTTTGAAAATGGAAATTGGCTTGTACATGGAGAAGAAGTTTCTCCTTCTATCCCATCATTCTTGCCAGAGATGGCCCAAAATCTTCCAAAAAATAGATTGGGATTGGCCCAATGGTTAGTTTCAGAAGAAAACCCTCTCACTGCAAGAGTAGTTGTAAATCGAATTTGGGAACAAATCTTTGGTCGAGGTATAGTCACTACTGTAGAAGACTTTGGCACTCAATCAGAAAGTCCAACACATCCCGAATTACTGGATTGGTTAGCTCTAAGATTTATAAATGAACATCAATGGTCTATAAAGTCATTGATAAAAGAAATCATGATGTCTAAAACCTACCAATTATC
>Ga0055584_100001930_pt1 | contig 20403 bp, 19 predicted proteins | sample OSDHelmetaG_FD_58716 | JGI IMG/M metagenome (GOLD analysis project Ga0055584, IMG submission 58716) | Pelagic marine sediment microbial communities from the LTER site Helgoland, North Sea, for post-phytoplankton bloom and carbon turnover... | ecosystem: Environmental > Aquatic > Marine >...
ATACCAATCTAAATTAGGATTAAAATAAGAACATTCAATAAAAATGAAAACAATTGCTATCAAAGGCGACTTGAGAGAAGGCCTAGGAAAATCAGCTACTAAAAAACTGAGAGCCAATGGCCAAGTTCCATGTGTATTATATGGGCAATCTGAAAACCTACATTTTGCGGTTTACGAATCAGATTTTAAAAATCTTGTTTACTCACCAAACACATATCTAGTAAGACTTGATATTGACGGTAATCAAGTAATCGCTAAATTACAAGACATACAGTTTCACCCAACTTCTGAAGCTATTATTCACGCAGACTTTTATGCTTTAGACCTTTCTAAACCAGTTGCACTTAAACTTCCAATTCGTATCGTAGGAAATTCTCCTGGCGTTAGAGCGGGTGGTAAATTGCAAATCAAAATTAGAAAACTGGCTGTTGTTGGTTTGATTCAAGATTTCCCAGACGATATCGAAGTGTCTATTGACGCTATTCAAATTGGAAAATCTGTTCGTGTAAGAGACTTAAGCGTTCCTAATGTTCAATTAACTGACACACCTGAAAACAGTGTTGTATCTGTTGTTGTAACTAGAGCTGCACAATCTGCCGCTGCTGGAGAAGAGGAAGATGAAGAAGGAACTGAGGAAGGTGCAGAAGGAGCAGAAGCGACTGAAGCAACTGAATAACAAATACCTGATAAACAATATAAAGGTCGTTTCTTATAGGAACGACCTTTTTTTATGCCTTTACAGTTTCAAACGCGTTGCAAATTTCTTTGATGGAAGTATCAAAATCTCTAAACTTCACATTTGTCTGATTCAGCAGTTTAGATGAATCATACAAACGCGTTTTCAATCCCGCTTGCGCACTCTCTTTTGTAATAATACCAGCGCCAGTAAAAAAACGCACGACACTGGCCAAACGCCACGCAATTCCAGCCAACAATGGAGATACTTTTATTCTTGGTAGTTTTGAACCAAAACCGCTAGCAATTGCCGTAAAAACATCATAAAACTTCATGTTCCATGCGGCACACAAGAACCTCGATTCAAATTTGTGATTATCCATTAACGTACATGCCGCCAGCGCAACGTCCCGAGCGTCTACAAAAGCATTAGCACCACCAGTATAAAATGGGAATCCCTGTTTGCCATTTTTAAATATTCTGGCCGACCCTTTATGCCAGTTTCCAAATCCAAGTACAATGCATGGGTTAATAATTGCGGTGTTGAGTCCTTCTTCCCTACCACGAATAACTTCTAGTTCCGCCAAATACTTCGTTGTGCTGTAATAGCTATTCGCTTGATCTACTGTATACACCTCAGATTCATCGACTAACTTTTTCTCCACCCCACCGATGGACGCTGTCGAACTAATGAAACACAAATCTGTTGTTGGCTGAGAAGCTAAACACGCATTTACGACATTGGCGGTACCTTCTATATTTATTTTCTTTAGCTGGTCTTGGTCAGATTTCGCAAATGAAACAACGGCGGCGGCGTGGTATACCTGTTGACAGCCCTCCATTCCATCCAGTAAACTAACAATGTCTGTAACATCACCGATTACCCATTCCAATTTGGTAATTAGACTACTATGCGCTTCACCAAGTAACCATTTTGACGTTCGATCAAACCAAGTTTTGTCTGAATTCTGGCGGCATAGAGCTCGAACTTGATGTCCATTAGAAAGCAATTGACAGATAATATGACTTCCTACTAAACCCGTTCCCCCAGTTACAAACACCATAATTTATTCCGATGCTCAAAGAAACTTTATTTTTGCTAATAACTAGTTACGAATCACAGATTTGGAAGATTTCTTAAGTCCATTACCCAGCTATTTTGCAGAACAAAATAGTTCAGGCACCATAGGCGAATTGGTAGACAAGTACATTGACCAACTTCCTGAATGGGAGGACGCGGATATTGCTATTATCGGCATTTTAGATGGTCGCAATACGTCTAACAAGGAAACTAGCTTGGCGCCAAATCAATTGCGTAAAGAGTTATATAGTTTAATAGCCTCAACCACCAAAGCCAACATAGTTGATATTGGGAACATAGAACCAGGAAAAACTTTCAACGACACCTTATTTGCTTTACAAGAGGTCTGTAAAACACTTCTATCTAACAGCATTATTCCTGTTTTACTTGGTGGCTCAAAAGAATTAGGATACGCTCAATTTGCTGCCTTCCAAAAAATTGTAAAAAACCTTGAGGCAACCATAATATCTCCCACCATCGATTTGGACAAACATGCGCTCTTGAATAAGATTTGTCTGCATGAACCGAATTTACTTTTCAATATCAATGCCCTTGGATATCAAAGTCATTATGTCCCAGAAAAAGCAGTAAGTACGTTAAGAAAGCTGTATTTCAATCCTATTCGACTTGGCGTTCTTCGATCCAACTTGGCAGACATTGAACCTGTATTGAGAAATACAGACATGACATCATTTGACATCGGCGCTGTTAAACAATCTGACGCACCAGGTAATCACGACAATAATCCAAGTGGTTTAACGAGTGAGGAAGCATGTCAGCTCTGTTGGTATGCAGGTATATCTGAAAAAATGCGAAGTTTTGCGATTTATGAAATCAACCCAGAATTTGATTATAGAAACACTACATCAAAACTTGGGGCACAAATGGTCTGGTATTTCCTTGACGGCTACTATAATCGCAAAGGAGACCATCCTGAAATGCATAAGGAGTTTTTAAAATATAGGTGCACGATGGTTCAAAATGAACCCGATGTCGTTTTCTACAAAAGCAAGCGAACCGAACGTTGGTGGATGGAGATTCCAGGTCACACAAGTGCTAAAAACTTGGTAATCCCTTGCTCCTATTCTGACTATACGATGGCAACAAAAGGTGAAATGCCAGACCTATTTTTTAAAGCATTACAAAAAAACTTAAAATAAAAAACGATTTTGAACGTGATATATAAGACAGTTCAAATTTAAAAGAGACATTATGAAAGCATCTACCCTCAAACCCATCATCGCCATATTTTTTATTTCTCTTTTCTTTTGTTCATGCATGGGTCCAAAAACCTGTAGCACAAAAGGTAAAACTAAAGTAAACATGGGACACATGTAGTTTGTCCTTGGCCTCCTTAAAAATTGGCCTTTCAAATACACATCTTCTTTTCTTTACGTGAAGTGGCGGCATTTAATTACAGCCCATCACCTTATATTTGCGCCCCTATAAAACGCAAAAAAAATTATGCTTCGGTCGCACACTTGTGGAGAACTTCGCTTAACGGATTCAGGTAAAACGGTAACACTTTGTGGTTGGGTACAACGACGTCGGGATTTTGGCAGTATGTCATTTATTGATTTACGGGATCGTTACGGAATCACCCAATTATCTTTCAACGAAGACTACAAGGTCGAACTGTTAGAGTCGGCAAGATCTTTGGCGAGAGAATTCGTCATCAAAATAGTTGGAACAGTAACCGAACGAAGTAATAAAAATGAAAATCTAAACACAGGTGATATCGAAATAGTGGTAGACCAGCTAGAGATTCTTAATGCATCATTAACGCCGCCTTTTACCATTGAGGATGATACCGACGGAGGAGAAGAGATTCGATTGAAATATCGCTACCTCGATATCCGACGAAACCCGGTGAAGGAGAAACTCACTATTCGCCATGCAGCAAATAAGTCGATTCGCCATTTTTTAGACGGCCATGACTTCATTGAAGTTGAAACGCCTTATTTGATTAAATCAACTCCTGAAGGGGCAAGAGATTTTGTAGTACCATCGCGATTGAATGAAAATCAGTTTTACGCCTTACCACAGTCTCCACAAACCTTTAAGCAATTGCTTATGGTTTCTGGTTTAGATAGATATTATCAAGTGGTAAAATGCTTCCGTGATGAAGATTTCAGATCAGATAGACAGCCTGAATTTACCCAGATTGATTGCGAAATGACTTTTGTTGAACGTGATGACGTATTGCAAATTTTTGAAAACATGATTCGTGGATTGTTTAAAGAATCTGTGAATTACGATTTGGGTGAAATACCGGTTCTGACGTACGCACAAGCATTGGAAACTTACGGATCCGACAAGCCAGATATGCGATTTGGGATGACGTTCAATTACCTAACTCAGGTAGCAAAAGGACATGATTTTGGCATATTCGACAACGCTGAATGCATAATAGCAATTAACGTCACTGGTGGTGCATCCATGACACGAAAAGAAATTGACGCGATCACAGATTATATTAAACGACCTCAAATAGGCGCAAAAGGATTGATCTATTGCCGTGTAAACGAAGATGGTAGTTACAAATCATCTGTCGACAAATTTTTCGACCAAACGGCTTTAGCGCGTTGGGCTGAGCATTGTGATTCACAGCCTGGTGATATTATGTTGGTGCTCAGTGGCGATCTTCAAACGACTCAAAAACAGCTCAACGAATTGCGTTTGCATGTCGGCGACTTTATGGGATTAAGAGACGCATCACAATTTAAAGCCTGTTGGGTAGTAGACTTCCCTCTACTTGAGTGGGATGAAGAAACCAATCGTTTTCATGCGATGCACCACCCGTTTACGAGTCCGATTGCTGATGACTTAAGCTTGATTGACATTGCACCTGAAAAGATTCGAGCAAATGCGTATGACATGGCGATTAACGGCATGGAAGTGGGTGGAGGTTCCATCCGTATCCACGACAAAAAATTGCAACAACGCATGTTTGATCTGTTGGGTTTCACGCCTGAAGAAGCGAAGTCTCAATTCGGATTCTTAATGAATGCCTTTGAATATGGGGCTCCTCCTCATGGAGGAATAGCTTTTGGTTTTGACAGATTATGCGCGATTTTAACTGGAACAGATTCTATTCGAGATGTAATTGCCTTTCCTAAGAATAACATGGGCCGTGATGTCATGATTGACGCGCCTTCTCCAATATCGAACGATCAGCGCAAGGAATTAAATTTGTAGAGATTATCAGGAAATAATAACCATTCTTGAATTAGAATATCCCTTATCTTTGTATTGACCAGCTGGAAATAGAACATACTTGGCATTAACATTTTCCGCTAAGTGAACGCATAAAATCCGCTGGACAGTAATTTTATTTTAATGAACATTTTTGTAGCAAAACTTAATCCAAGCACAGATGCTGATGGATTAAAAGAACTTTTTAGTGGCTTCGGGGAAGTAACCTCAAGCAAAGTAATTATGGACAGAGAAACTGGCAGATCAAAATGCTTTGGCTTTATTGAGATGGCAGATGAAGAAGCTGGAGCAAAAGCTTTGAATGCTTTAAACGACTCTGAATTTGAAGGCAACATTATTGTTGTCAAGAAATCTGAACCAAAACCAGAATCAGCAGGTAACAATTATCGAAGCAATGACCGTGGAAGGTCTAACAATCGATATGACAGCCGCAGAGGAGATGACAGACGAAATGATCGCGACCGTGGATTTGACACTTCTAAGTGGTAAATCTCAAATAAAAATTTAATCCAAGCCGCAGTTTTCCGACTGCGGCTTTTTTGTGGCTTGTCACTTACTAAATAGGCAGCTAATTCTTACTTTTGTGCGTCTTTAAAAAAGACGACTACATATCACATACATGACTAAAACACATTTTATTTCTGGGGCTTGTGGTTTTGTTGGAAAAAACATGACCAATCGTTTATTCAACACTACCAACGACAACATAGTTATGGTGGACGACCTCTCGATAGGGACTGACCCAGAAACATGGTTTTCAGAGCCCTTGGTGGCTGAAATCAATGGTGCCAAAATTTATGGCAAAGACCGTCGGGTAATCTTTTTCAACTGCGATGTTCGAGAAGTAATCCGAAGTTTTCAAAAAGACACAAACTACTTCAAGCAATTTGGATTTGATTTTGAGAGATTCAACGATGTTTTCCATTTTGCAGCGATTGTAGGTGGTAGGTTAAAGATTGATGGTGACCCAATGATGGTGGCTCAAGATTTAAGTATTGACGCAGAATTTTTTCAATGGGTATGTACCAGCAAACCTGACCGCGTGTTATACCCAAGTAGCAGTGCTGCATACCCTGTTTCTAAACAAACTGAATCTAGTGCGATTGCTTTAAGCGAATCAGATATTGATTTCAACAATATGGGTCAGCCTGATATGACTTACGGTTGGTGTAAACTGACTGGAGAATATCTAGCACATATTGCCGCCAAATACTACGACGTGAAGGTTACCTGTATTCGTCCATTTTCTGGGTACGGAGAAGACCAAGATTTAAGCTATCCTGTTCCTGCCATTGCATTACGAGCAGCATATAAAGAAGATCCGTTCGAGGTTTGGGGAACGGGCTTTCAAGGACGTGACTTTGTTCATATCGACGATGTAATTGACTGCATTTTGTTGGCAATGGACAAAATTCATGATGGCACAGCCATTAATATTGGCATGGGGAAACTTACTTCCTTTAGAGAGATTATTGATTTGTTTGCCAAATTCGCTGGCTACGAACCAGAGATTAAGCAACTATTAGACAAACCTGTAGGTGTTCACAGTAGGTATTGCAACATGGATTTCGTAAAAGAAACACTTGGTTGGGAAGCAAAAATTAGCACCGAAGAAGGAATGCGACGCATGTACAACAAAGCCTTGGAACGTGCACAAGCCGGAATCAAAAATGACTAAAACGATTGTTTGTTTTGGTCCTGGACCAATGTTCAAAGGAGGTATTTCTAATTACAATACTTCTTTGGCTAAGTCATTGGATAAAATCCCAGACACCAAAGTACACATCGTTTCCTGGACACAACAGTATCCAGCCATAGTTCCTCGTGAATTCGTCGACAAATCATCAAAGTCGGATTTACTTGAAGGAACCAATATTGAAGTCACCTACATTACCAATTACAACAATCCGTCGAGCTGGTATAAAACCGCCAAACTGATTCAATCACTAGGCGCCGACAAAGTTGTTATACAATGGTCTATTGCGATACAGGGACTGCCTGTAGGCCGCATCATCAATTGGCTCAAAAAACACACGTCAATCGAAGTCATCGTTGATTTACATTTTGTTTTACAAAAGGAAAAAAGCAAAATCGACCGTTTCTTTTTATCCATAGGTATTGGAAACGCAGACACATACATTGTCCATAGTCTTAAAACTTTCGAGGAGCTCAAAGCATTTTACCCAAATAAAAAGTTTGACTTAGTGTATGACGGCAAACGTTCGGCAGATAAAACCATACAAACGGTAATCAAATTATATCATCCGATTTACGACTTGTTTCAGCCTGACCCAACATTTGATGTTGAAGCATTTAAGAAAGAACACGGTTTGAGAAAACACGTCTTTCTGTTTTTCGGCTTTATCCGAAAATACAAAGGTCTGCACCAAACTATTGAGGCCTTTGCTAAAATGGCCGAGAATCGAGACGACGTCAGTTTACTCATTTGTGGAGAGTCGTTTTGGAACACACTAGACAATTCAAAATGGTCGACTAAAATCAAAACAGCCTTGTTTGGTACGGCAAAAAAGATCTTCCTATCCAAGCAAGATGATGAACAACAGTATCGGCCATTGGAATTAATTGAAAGTTTAGGAATCAAGGACAAATGTGTTGTCTTTAACAGCTTCATTGCCAATGAAGACGTCCATAAATTTTTCCAAGTAAGCGATTGTGTAGTGCTGTATTACTTAACAGCAACCCCTTCTGGAATTGAATCATTGAGTTACAATTTCGACCTCCCGATATTAGCTACCAAGGTGGGTCACTTTCCAGAAACCATCGAAGATGGCTACAACGGCTACTTAGCTGAAGACCGAGACATCGACTCTATGGCCAGCACCATGGCTAAATACATCGACCACCCACTTCCTAGAGCGAATGTTACAGAAATCGCTAAGAATTTAAGTTGGGAGAATTATGCAAAATCTATTTTGGCTGACTAACTTCTTGCTACCAAGTTAGTTTACCTTTGAATTATGTCGAACATCTTGCTATTTGACAGTTATGATTCTTTTACCTACAACCTCAAGGATTACCTTGAACAATGTGGGGCACACGTTATTGTTGTTAAGAACGATGACTGTGAGATTCAAGACTTATTAGCTTTAGATTTTGATGGGATTGTTCTATCTCCAGGGCCTGAAACACCAGAAAAGGCAGGCAATCTAATGGCGGTGATTGATACATTTATTGAGTCGAAACCTATCTTAGGTGTTTGTCTTGGCCACCAAGCGTTGGGCTTGTACTTTGGCATTCCGTTAGTTAAGATGGAAGTTCCGGTACACGGAAAAGTTTCAATCCTTACTCATGAAAGTCATCCGCTTTTCGAGGGCTTACCAAATTCATTTGAAGTATGTAGATACCACAGTTTGGTGCTCCCCGAATTTGAAAATGAGCATCTTGAAGTTACTGCAATGTCCGATGACCACAAGGTAATGGCATTGAGTCACCGAACACTTCCGGTATGGGGAGTCCAGTTTCATCCAGAGGCCATTTTGACTCAACATGGGTTGCAAATGATCAAGAATTGGCAGGAGATGGTAAAACTTTTAGATTGATTGAAACTAATAAATGATATTTTCGTTAAGAGAGTAATCATGATTGTCAAGAATTTCATAACCAACGACATCCCAAGTCTGAAAAAGAGCGACACGGTACAGTACGCCTTATTGATGATGGATGATTTTGGCGTTCGCAACCTCCCAATCGTTGAAGATAAAATACTTTTAGGGTATGCTCTATTCGGCATTTTGGAGTCAATGGACGATGAGGCTTTGTTGAGCGAATTGGACTATGGCAGCCAGCCGATTTCTGTTGATCCGAACTTTTCAGTAATCAAATGTTTACAGTTAATATCCGACAATCGATTTGACGTACTAGCAGTAACTTCTGATTCGGAATACCTTGGCTTGGTTTGGAGCAAGGACATTATCCTTGGCATGGGACAAAGCACCACAGCACAAAGTGATGGATCGGTCTTATTTCTTAGATGCAATGTGTTTAACTATTCAATTTCTGAAATTGGTAGACTCATTGAAGCTGAAGACGGGAAATTACTCGGTTTATGGACATGGCAACCCGAGGGGAATAGCGGTATCGATGTGTTGTTGAAGCTAAATATTAGACATATTGATAACATAGTCAACATCCTTCAATCCAACGGTTACACTGTATTAAATCAAATCAATCAGCAATCGGATGATCTATTTACCGAGCGCTACAAGTCGTTGATAAATTATCTCGATATTTGAAGCATTAAGGCCTGTTGATTGCAGATTAAATCCTATTTCTTAACAGTATCATTCCTTCTCCTATCATTTGTATCTTATTCAAATGTAGACACCATTATCATTTCCAAGATTGATGTGGTAACGCCAAACCTAAAAACCAAACATGCCGTCATCATCAGAGAATTGAGTTTCGGGTTACAAGATTTCATGACTTGGGATGAACTAATCAACTACGACATTCCAAGATCTGAAGCCAATTTAATCAACCTCAACCTGTTCAATCAAGTCAATATCTATCCAATAAAAAAAGACAATGAAGTCCATATTGAAATCGTAGTAGTTGAAAAATGGTATTTGTGGCCAATCCCTTTTGCGGAATTCGCGGATAGAAACTTTAACCAATGGGCTAACCTTGACTTTGACCCGAATCGAACCAACATTGGTTTATACCTTTTCCAATACAATCTTTTCGGACTAAACCACACCTTAAAAACTACCGTTAGCACAGGCTATACCCAAACCTTGGGTTTGGAATATAGAGCGCCTTACATCGGAGGAAAAAAAAGGTTGGGATTTATGTTAGACATTAGGCGAAAATCGAGCGAAGAGATTCGCTACGGTCTGATAGAGAATCAAGAACAATTTTTCAGAACCAGCGGCTTGGAGATGATTCGCGAAACGTCTTTTTTGGGAGAATTGACGTATAGAAAAGGATTGTATTGGCGTCATAACCTACGTTTGACGCATAATAACATTCAAATCCACGATACGGTATTATCGAACAGCCTTAATCCCGGATTTTTATTCGACTTTCAAACAAGCCAGAAATTGACCACGATTGGGTATAACCTGTCGTATGACAATCGAAACAACAAACTATTTCCATTAATGGGGATATACGCAACAGCCGGAATTGCTTGTAACTATGGTGCTCAGGATTTCGTTTCATTAGGATTTGATTTAAACTTTTACCGGCCATTGCCCGCAAACCGAATGTATAGTGGATTGTCGTATACTTACGGAGACGCACTTAATCAAGATTTACCATACGTGCTAAACAAAGCCGTTGGACTAGAAAACAATGTCCGAGGGTATGAAAATTACGTATTTATCGGTGATCAATACGCCGTTTTACGCGCTGAACTGCGGTATTTGCTGATCCCATCTCGCGACGTAGACTTGCGATATATGCCCGTCAAATCGTATAAAACGATGCCAATCGAATCATATATCTCAGCGTTTTATGATCAAGCACAAGTCATAAATGATGGTTTACAAACAGACCTATACGGATTCGGTGTAGGCATCAACACCCTCATTTATTACGACAAAGTGTTTAGATTTGAATATTCTTGGAACCATTGGAACCGTTCTGGGCTCAAAGTGCATTTTAAAAAAGCTTTTTAAACGTAGGTATGAAAGTAGGCGTATACGCACGACATTCGGTAAACCTTGACCATTCTGACTATATCAAGAAGTTTTTTAACTATTTGGTGGAACAGCAAGTAGAGATTTGTGTGCATCAGCAAGTAGGTCAGAAACTACAAGACCTTCAGTATAATCATCAATTTCATGAATTTGAATCTTCCGTAGATAAAGGACAAATAGACGTATTGTTTAGTCTTGGTGGTGATGGAACCGTTTTGGATACTTTAAGCATTGTTAAAGATACTGGTACGCCCGTATTGGGAATTAATCTCGGCCGCTTTGGTTTTTTGGCGAACAGCCGACAAGAAGAATTTTCCGAAAATTTTCACGCGATTAAATCTGGAAATTTCACCATCGAAAAAAGGATGGTCATTGAATTGATTTCAGAGGAACACCTGTTTGATGGATTTCCGTTTGGTTTGAATGATATTGTCGTGCAAAAAAAGGATACATCCAACATGATAACAGTGCACACGAAAATTAACAACGAAGCACTCAACTCATACTGGGCAGATGGATTGATTTTAGCGACTCCTACAGGTTCGAGTGGATACTCATTGAGTTGTGGTGGTCCAATATTATACCCTGGCACATCTAGTTTTGTTTTAACACCAATCGCTCCACATAATTTATCGGTTCGACCTCTGGTGATCGGTGATCACAAAGAAATATCGTTTGAGGTTGATGGTCGTGGTGAAGACTTTTTAGTTACCATAGACAGCCGTTCAGAGACTATTGCTAAAGGATCAAAACTAACTGTCAAAAAAGCACCTTTTGAGTTTCATATGATCAGACTTAAAGATCAATCTTATGCCAAAACGTTACGAAATAAATTGTTATGGGGATTAGACAAAAGGAATTAAGTACGTCTAGATTTGAACCTAAAAGTCTTTTGTTTCACGCTTATAATCAATAACGAGAATTTATAAAATGCCTTACACTCTTTACGGAATACCGAACTGCGACACAATCCAAAAAGCCAAAACATGGCTTGACAATAATGAAGTGGAATATCAATTCCATAATTACAAAACCGACAATATCAGCTCTCTAAAGCTGGAGACCTGGTTTAAACAACAACCTATTGACAAGGTGATAAACAAGGCCAGCTCTACGTTTCGCAAATTATCTGACAGCGATAAAGCTTCCATTTCTGAACAAAACGCAGCAATCGCTTTGATTCAGAACCAACCATCGATGATCAAACGCCCTATACTTGAAGATGCCTCAGGCATTGTAGCCATTGGCTTTAAACCTGAGCTATATTCATCAATATTTTCTGATTCAAAATGAAGTCCGAACCTTAGGTCTTGCAACGTTTGACTCCTTGAAACAGTCTGACACTATACGAATTAGGTTTTAATAACGTTGTAACTTAGGACGCGGAATTTGTTATTATACGGCAATTAGCGTTACTTTGTTGGTTCTCCAAAAAATATGAATAATCGATTGAAAAAAGGTGGGTTTGTTATCGTGTTAACTGCAGTGATGTTAACAGTTACCAGTATGGCTAACGCCCAGCAATGGTCTAGAAAAAGCTCATTAGAATTTGGCTTTATGGCAGGTGGCAGCAATTATGCTGGTGACTTGACAGACAAATATTTTGAAACTGAAGGCATTCATCCAAACGGAGGAATTCTAGTTAGGTACAATCCTGTCCAACGGTTTTCTTTTCACGTGGGTGTTAACTACGGCCAAATCTCAGGCGACGATGCCAGATATAGTAACGACGAACGTCGCACAAATAGAAACCTACACTTCAAAAGCGATCTGTGGGATTTTCATGCAGCGTTTGACATTAACCTGAACACTTTTGATTTCCAACAAAAAAGAGGCGTTGTTCCTTATATTTTTGGTGGTGTTTCTGTGTTTAAATTTAACCCACAAGCTCAGTTCTTTTACCAACCTAACTCTTGGCAAAATTTAGCCAATGACCAGAGTTATGAGACATTGGAAGACAGACATGAAGACTGGATTGAGTTACAACCTCTCGGAACAGAAGGACAAGAAACGACTGAATACAACGACATTAAACGATATTCATTGACTCAGTTTGCCATTCCAGTAGGTATTGGTGTTAAGTTTAAACTAAACCCAAACTGGACCTTCGGCATCGAATACTCGACGCGATTTACGTTTACAGATTATTTGGATGACGTAAGTGGAGATTACGCAGAATTGGTATTTCTTGAAGCGCAGTACGGTGCTATGAGTAAAGCGATGGCGGATAGAAGTCCAACTGAAAACCCTGCAGGCGTAGCTCGAGGAGACGAGTCTAAAACAGATTTATACAATATTTTTGGTATTACATTAACCTATAGAATTATAAAATCTGGAGAAGTTTGTCCTGCTTTCAGGTAATCTTAAACTGTTGTCATTTTTATACACCCGATAACATACACTGATATTTGGATTAATATCTTTGCAATGTTGTAACAAAATAAGCTATAACTCGTTCTACATCTAAATGGCAAAAATTCATCAATACCTAGCACTCACCATTCTGATCATATGTCAGACAATTGGTGTACAGGCTCAGAATTGGGAATATGGCTTTATGGTCGGCGCTAGCAACTACCACGGAGACCTAGCCTATAACATTGTACCAAACGAAACGCATTTTGCCCAAGGCATTCACATGCGTTACAATTTCACACCTTATTGGTCGTACAAACCTTCAATTGCACATGCCAAAATAAGTGGTTCTGATGCCAATTTTGACGATTTTAAATACCGTAACTTAAGTTTCGAATCTGACATTTGGGAGTTTAACAATGTCTTTGAATTCAACTTTGTACCTTTTGGTTCGAGGATTCTTAGCAAAGATTTCTCATCCTATGCGACCTTAGGTTTAACTGTCTTTAGACACAATCCAAAAGCCGTTTTTCAAGACAAGACTTTTGCGCTTCGTGATTTAAGGACTGAAGGACAATCAGGTAAAGAGCAATACGGATTACTTCAACTTGCTATTCCGTTTGGAGGCGGTGTCAAATATAACGTCAGCAAAAATCTCGTAATCGGACTTGAAGTAGCGTGGCGTAAAACATTCACTGATTATCTAGATGATGTCAGTACACAATATCCTGACTTACAAGACCAACGTGACCGCTACGGTGATTTAAGTGCTAATATGGCCGACAGAAGTTGGGAAGTTGAGGGAGTTGGAGAACCCTTATCGGTTGCAGGCGATGAACGCGGCGACCCAGCTATTAAAGACTTTTATTTTATTACGGCGTTTTCCGTAACATACCGATTAACACCAATTGCGTGTTGGCCGAAGTATAAACGTGAATTTATCTGGAAATAAAAGATGCCCATTGATACTACTTTAGACAAGAATCGGATTCCGAGACATATTGCTGTTATCATGGATGGCAATGGACGTTGGGCAAAAAAACAGGGAAAGTTTCATGTATTTGGTCATCAACATGGTGTTCAATCTGTAAAAGACATTACGGAAGGAGCCGCCGAGTTAGGTGTTGAATATTTAACCCTATACGCCTTTTCAACTGAAAACTGGAATCGACCAAAAATAGAAGTGAATGCGTTGATGACGCTATTGGTTAAGACCATCAAAAGGGAAACCGAGACATTGATGAAGAATCAAATTCGGCTTACTACCATTGGTCAGGTTGATACGCTTCCGAAAGACTGTCAAGAAGAGTTACGTCAGGCCATTGAAGCAACAAAAGACAATACCCGAATGACGCTCATTTTGGCATTGAGCTACAGTGCTAAATGGGACATTGTCAATTCAGTTAAAGAAATAGCGCAACGTTACAAGCATGGTGAAATAGCGTTAGAAGACATAGACGAAGAGTTAATAAGTGGTTCGCTATCGACAAGAACGATACCAGACCCAGATTTGATGATTCGCACGAGTGGAGAGCATCGAATAAGTAACTATTTGCTCTGGGAAATGGCTTACAGTGAGTTTTATTTCACTGACGTTTTGTGGCCAGATTTCAGAAAAGAACATTTACACGAAGCGATTGCTAACTACCAACAAAGGGAAAGAAGATTTGGAAAAACAGGAGAACAAGTCAGTGAAGTCAAGTAGAAATATAATGAAACAGTTTAGCACAAGTCTTTGCGTGATGTTGTTAGTTTTAACCAACTGGAACCAAGCTTTTGCTCAACTTAAGATCGACGATCCCGTTGAAATCGACTATTCAAACCCAAAAGAATACATTATCGGAGGATGCTCTGTCCGTGGTGCTGTTACCCTAGATCCAAACATTGTGGCACATATTTCTGGATTGGCAACCGGCTTAAAAATAAAAGTGCCAGGCGACCAAGTAAGTCGAGCGATTGAATCCATTTGGAGACAACAGATCTACTCCAATGTTGAAATTTTGGTGACCGGTGTTAAAGCTGATACCATCTATTTCTTAATCCAATTACAAGAGCGAGCAAAACTGTCTAAATACTCTATAAGGGGCCTGAACAAGACCGAAACCAAAAATATTAGAGAAGAGATTTCGTTAAAAAGAGGTCAGATCATTACGGAAAACCTTATTGATAAAACGCGGAAAGAAATAGAAGCGTATTACTTCGAAAAAGGCTTTTATAATGCCTTTGTTGACATAGCTGCGGATGATGACACGAGTATTTTCAATTCCAAAATGTTGCGAATACACGTCAAAAAAGGCCGTAGAGTGAAGGTTCAAGAAATTTTCGTTGTTGGAAACGACAGTGTAAAAGACCAAAAAATCAAACAGGTCATTAAACCGAAGCAGAAAAAAGGAAAAATCAATCCATTTGCTTCGTCCAAACTTGTTCAGAGTGAATACGACATAGAAAAGAAAAATATTGAAACCCTATATCTAGCATTGGGTTATCGAGATGCAGAATTGGTCAGGGACAGTATTTCAAGAGTCAGTGCCAACCGAGTGAACATCCATTTAAAAGTAAAAGAAGGTAAGAAATATTACTTCCGAAACATTGAGTGGTCGGGAAATACGAAATACACTTCTGGTAGATTAGATACCGTTCTTAACATCAAAAAAGGAGACATTTTCAATCAAGCAAAACTAGAAACTCGGTTGTTTATGAATCCTTCTGGACTAGACATATCCAGTATTTACATGGATGATGGTTATTTATTCTTTAACATTAGTCCGGTTGAAACCAACGTTGAAAACGACAGCATCGATTTAGAAATACGTATCTACGAAGGAAAGCAAGCGACCATCAACAAGGTAATAATTACGGGTAACGACAAAACAAGTGACTTTGTCATCCTCAGGGCGCTGCGAACGAAGCCTGGACAGAAATTTAGTCGAACGGATATTCAACGATCAATGCGGGAATTAGCAGCACTGACGTATTTTGATCCAGAGCAACTGGATGTAAATCCTATCCCGAATCCAGCAAACGGAACCGTTGATATCGAATACAAGGTGGTTGAAAAACCATCGGATCAGATTGAAGCAAGTGGCGGCTTTGGTGGTGGCTTTGGTTTTGTTGGAACCGTGGGCTTAAGCTTAAACAACTTTTCGACTCGAAAAATGCTAAAAGGTGATTGGAATCCAATTCCTACTGGAGATGGCCAAAGATTAACCGTTAGAGCGCAATCAAACGGTTTGCCTTACCAATCTTATAACTTTTCATTTACAGAGCCTTGGTTGGGCGGTAAAAAGCCAAATTCGCTTACTGCGAGTGTATATTACTCTCGCCAAACAAGCCAAGCAAGCTTTTTAGTGAAAGACGACCCAAACAGACAAAGACTACACACCACTGGTGCGTCAATGGTTTACGGTAAATTGCTTAAATGGCCAGATGATTTCTTTACTTGGAGTCACTCATTGAGTTACCAGAAATACAAATTAGAAAACTGGCAAGCCTTTGGTTCGTCTGAAATTGGGTATACCGATGGAATATCTAATAGCTTTTCGTACAACACGATATTATCTCGAAACTCGACCTCTGCCCCAATCTACCCTCAAAGCGGATCACAGTTTTCACTTTCGATACAAGCAACCTTGCCTCATTCACTTTTTGGCGACAAAGATTACAAAACCATTTCGCCAGAGGAAAAATACAAATGGGTTGAATACCACAAATGGAAATTCAACGCCAGCTGGTTTATGAACGCAGTAGATAAATTGGTATTTGTACCACACTTTGAAACTGGTATCATTGGATTGTACAACAAAGACGTTGGATACTCTCCTTTTGAACAATTTAGAGTTGGAGGATCAGGATTTGGTTCATGGGCGGTGTATGGAACCGAAATCATTCCTCAAAAAGGATATGGCGAAGGAGAAATTTCTAGCGATGGACCAGGAAGTTCTAATGGCGACGATGCAGATCCATTGTATGCCAAATACTCAATTGAAATGCGTTATCCATTGTCGCTGAATCCAAATGCAACCGTATATGGATACACTTATTTTGAAGCTGGTAATACATGGAATAAAGTACGAGAATACAACCCATTTGAATTGCGTCGTGCAGTAGGTGTGGGTGTGAGAATGTACTTACCTATGTTTGGCTTGTTAGGCTTTGACTATGGGTTCGGTCTAGACAAGGCAACTCAAAATGGCAAGTTCGGAGAAAAAGGCCAGTTCCTATTCTCGATTGGTCAAACCTTCTAAGCTATTTCGGAACGTAGGTTAAGAAATTCATTTTATCAGGATGTAGAATTTCGTTGGCAACGGATTGAAGTTGGTCGGATGTTATGTCTTCAATCTTTTGAAGAACAGATTCAAGTGAGTCCACGTATCCCAAATCCAAAAGACTTCTGCCAATGACAAACATCAAACTACTATTGCTTTCTTCGGCCATAATCATCTGACCTCGAAACTGGGTTTTATACTTTTTTAGCAAATTGTCCTTGATTGGTTGAGCTTTGATTAAATCCAACTCTTTCAACATGGCTTTGCGACTTCTATTCAAATTTCGTGGATCGGTGCCGTAATAAATCGTCAGAAACCCTGAGTCTGTTAAACTTTGTAAGCTGCAATCAACTCCGTACGTATAGGCATGTTTCTCACGCAATTTTAGGTTCAGCGTTGAGTTCAATCCTGGTCCACCCAAGATATTCGACAACAACATGAGGGCTGGCCGATCTTGGTGATCTAAGGCATAGGCATCACACCCCATTAACACATGGGCTTGTGAGAATCCGTTTTCAGTTACCACGTCAAATGACTTACGTAGTTGTGGAGATTCCCGTTTAACCGTTCCACTCTTCACTACAATGTCTTGCATGTATTTTTCGCATACGCGAATGGCTTTTTCAACCTTTATGGGTGCCACAACAACCAGAACAATTTCATTAGAAAAATACCGCTGATCTACAAAGTCCGAAATGTCGTTTGAGGAGAAACCCAACACCGACTCCTTAGAACCTAGGATATTGTTTCCTAATGGATGTTCACCATAAAACATTTCTTGAAATTCATCGAAAATGCGTTCGTCAGGCGAGTCAAGGTACATGTCAATTTCTTCACACACCACCTTTTTTTCCTTTTCTAAAGGTTTACTCGGAAAACTTGAATTGAAGGTAACATCCACCAACAATTCAATACAACGCTCAAAATGGTCTTTTACAACACTTGCATGTACAACCGTTTTGTCTTTGGTCGTGAAAGCGTTCAAATCTCCTCCAACTACTTCCAACCGATTTAAAACTTGATTCGTATTTCGCTTGTTGGTGCCTTTAAACAACATGTGTTCTAAAAGGTGAGCTAAGCCAACCTGAGAAGGCAGTTCGTCACGAGATCCTGCATTAATAAAAAATCCACAGTGCGCAATTTGCGTGTTCTGTGTTTGTTTAAATGCTAAGCGTAAACCGTTTGAAAAAGTATGGAGTGTGTATTCCAATTTGGTGAAATAAAGCTGCGAAGAAACAACATTTAAATTATAATAAATGTTTGGCCGCTTCGGTTACAGTCGAATTGTAGTCATTTACAATTTCAGTAACAATGTCGGCAACTGTTTCTGTTTCAGAAATCATGCTACTGACTTGCCCTATCTCCAACTCCCCTTCTTCCAAATCACCCAAAAACATGCCTTTCTTTGCCCGAGCTCGTCCTAGTAATTCAAGCTTTTGCTCTTTGGTAGCACAGGCATCATAAGCCAACTCCAAATCGTTAAAAAACTTATTTCGCAACAAACGCACAGGAACAATGTCCTTTAGCATGAGCTTGGTATCTCCCTCTTTCGCTTTTCGAATGGCCTCTTTAAAATTTTCATGTGCACTAGATTCAACGCAGGCAGCAAACCTAGAACCGATTTGAACGCCCTCTGCTCCTAGCGCCATGGCTGCAACCATTGACTTTCCACTCGCTATTCCACCTGCGGCGATTACAGGTATCTTCACTTTCGACGTAATTTCAGGGATCAAACACATGGTTGTCGTCTCCTCCTTGCCATTGTGTCCACCAGCTTCAAAACCTTCTGCAACAATTGCATCAACCCCGGCCGCTTCGGCCTTTAATGCAAATTTCGTGTTGGCGATTACATGAACCACTGTGATTCCGTGTTCTTTGAGTTTTGGCGTCCAAATGGCTGGATTTCCTGCAGAAGTGATGACTACTTTCACGCCTCTTCGTACGATGATTGCCATCAATTTTTCAATGTCAGGATATAACAACGGAACATTCACACCAAAGGGTTTGTCTGTTGTATCTTGAAGTTTTTCGATATGTTCTTCCAGGATTTCCGGATACATGGAACCAGCACCGATTATCCCTAAACAACCAGATTCACAAGCTGCGGAAGCTAATTTCCAACCACTGCACCAAATCATTCCTGCTTGAACAATGGGATATTGAATTTGAAACAAGTCGGTAATTCTATTTTTCATTTTCGTGTCGTGTGATATATTCCATTGCTAAACGATAACCATCTAACCCAAAACCAAACAAACATGCTTCACAGTATTTGGCTAGTAAGTCGACATGTCGATCTTCCTCACGTTTGTAAATATTACTAATGTGAATACCGATAACCTTCGCAGGAACCGCTGCTACTGCGTCGGCAATCGCAATCGAAGTATGTGTGTATGCCGCTGCATTTAAGATGATGTAATCCGACTTAAACCCATGTTCTTGAATCAATGTTACGATTTCACCTTCTATATTGCTTTGCGCATATGAAAACTCCGATGATGGGAATGACGACTTCAACTGATCCAATACTTCTTCAAATGTTGTACTTCCATAAATCTCCGGTTCTCGCTTACCAAGTAAGTTTAAGTTCGGACCGTGGATTATCGAGACGCTAGACATAGTCGCAATTTAATTGCTAAGATTCAATCATTCAAAGAATAATTACGACATTCCTAATAAGTCAGAGTCAAACGTTTACAGGATGTTCGATGGCTTAATAAAACAACTCATAATAAAAACATCACGTCACTGTAAACAAAGCTTCAACATCCGCTGAATTACGATATTTTTATGTATAACTTTGCGTGCTCAAACCTCCTAAATGAGCGACCCAATAAAGCACGAATGCGGTGTAGCATTTATCCGTCTTTTAAAACCTCTAGAGTTTTATAAAGACAAGTACGGCTCTCATCTATATGGGCTGAAAAAACTCCAACTTTTAATGGCAAAACAGCTAAACCGTGGACAAGACGGAGCTGGTTTGGCCACGATTAAACTCAATCCAGAGTTTGGTAAACGATACGTTGCAAGAAAAAGGAGTAACAGTAAAAATGCACTACTCGACATCTTTGAAGAAATCATGACTGCGTATGCAGCTTTAGATCAAGATAAAGTCAATGACACGAAGTGGTTCAAAAAGAATTTTCCGTAC
>Ga0055584_100001931_pt1 | contig 20401 bp, 15 predicted proteins | sample OSDHelmetaG_FD_58716 | JGI IMG/M metagenome (GOLD analysis project Ga0055584, IMG submission 58716) | Pelagic marine sediment microbial communities from the LTER site Helgoland, North Sea, for post-phytoplankton bloom and carbon turnover... | ecosystem: Environmental > Aquatic > Marine >...
TGCTTTAGACGTTCGTTCTGTTCCTGCTGTGCTGAAATATCACGTTTCATATTCCAGATATCCAGCAGGCCCCCTTTACCCAGGGCAAGTGTATACGCAAGCAATAAAGCCAGTACAATTCCAGTTGCCAGCAGAAGTTTTACACTCACTCCTGTCTCCTGTTTGGCCGTGACCACCAATTTAAGTTAAATGTGGAAACATATTGACAGCAACTCATTTATAATTCTTATAAGCCCGATATTGCAGACTTACCCGGATAGACAGCACGGTCTCCCAACTGTTCTTCTATGCGCAACAACTGGTTGTACTTTGCGATTCTGTCTGAGCGGGATAAAGAGCCTGTCTTAATCTGTCCGGCAGATGTCGCTACGGCCAGGTCAGCAATCGTTGTATCTTCGGTTTCACCAGAGCGATGTGAAACAATCACGCCAAACTTAGCCTTCTGAGCCATACTGATAGCATCCAGGGTTTCACTCAGGGTGCCAATCTGATTTACCTTGATCAGAATAGCATTGGCTGATTTGTCCCTGATTCCACGTTCCAGCATTTTTGTATTGGTAACAAACAGGTCATCACCAACTAATTGGCATTTATTGCCAATTTCCTGTGTTAGTTCCTGCCAGCCTGACCAGTCATTTTCGTCCATACCATCTTCTATGCTGACGATTGGGTAGCGATCCACCCAGTCGGCCAATAAACCTTTCATTCCAGCTGCATCGAGGACGCGCCCTTCACCTTTTAGATCATAATTACCATCTTTAAAAAATTCAGAGCTTGCTGCATCAATTCCGAGATATATATCTTCACCTGGTCGGTAGCCTGCCTTTTCAATTGATTCAAGGATAACAGCGACAGCTTCTTCATTAGAGTTTAAATCAGGTGCAAATCCACCTTCGTCTCCTACTGCGGTATTTAGGCCACGCTTACTGAGGACAGATTTGAGACTATGAAAGACCTCGGTACCGTAACGTAATGCTTCAGAAAAACTGGGGGCGCCGGCAGGTATTATCATAAATTCCTGCAAATCTACGCTGTTATCCGCATGTGATCCGCCATTAATGATGTTCATCATAGGAACAGGGAGATTCGTTGCTGACTCACCACCTAAATATCTGTACAGAGGCAAAGCAGCATCGATTGCTGCTGCATGTGCTACGGCCATAGAAACTGCAAGTGTCGCGTTTGCACCCAGCCTGCCTTTATTCTCTGTTCCATCCAGGGAGATGAGAGTGTCGTCAATGCGACGTTGCCCTGTCGCCTCCTGACCAATCAGTGATGACCGGATCTCGCCATTAACATTAGCTACAGCCTTGAGGACACCCTTGCCCAGATATCTCGCCTTGTCTTCATCACGTAATTCCACTGCCTCGTGTTCACCTGTTGATGCACCAGATGGTACAGCAGCTCTTCCGGTGATGCCTGAATCCAGCGTTACATCAGCTTCGATTGTAGGGTTGCCACGTGAATCGAGAATTTCACGTGCACTAATATTTGAGATTTTGCTCATAATTGGTTCCTTCAAAGGGGATACTAATACTTTAATGCTTTATACAATAATACTTTGTAGTGAAGTCCCGGGGTATGGTTTTATGACTACTGTATAACGAATGCATGGCTCGTACTCAGAGCCGCTGAATTCTACCGTAATGCGGCTAAAATTGGTATGCAGGACCGGTTCTCTCTGGCAGATGCTACGAAGCTGATGAGCCTTCCATTTGCTCTTCAAAAGGAAGGGATTTCGTCGCCTGATCAATAGACTGCAGGTGCTCAAGCAACCCTTTCATTCGATCAAGTGGCCAGGAGTTCGGGCCATCACTAAGGGCATTATCCGGGTCCGGATGGGTTTCCATAAACAAACCGGACACCCCTGCCGCAATAGCAGCCCTGGCCAATACCGGAATATATTCCCTCTTGCCACCAGAATGCGTCCCCTGCCCACCAGGTTGCTGAACTGAATGAGTGACATCAAATACAACCGGGCAACCCGTATTACGCATCACTGCCAGCGACCGCATATCAACCACCAGGTTGTTATAACCAAATGACACGCCGCGTTCACACACCATCACTCGTCCTAAACCGCCTGCATCGTTAGCCTTGCTAGTCACCTGGATCATTTCTTGCGGCGACAGAAATTGCCCTTTTTTAATATTGACTGGTTTGCCGCAGGCACCCACTGCCTCAATCAAATCAGTTTGGCGGCAAAGAAATGCCGGTGTCTGCAGAACATCAACGACCTCGGCGACAGATTTGACATCTGCAGCACTATGCACATCACTTAAAATCGCAACGCCGATCTGACGACGAACTTCATCCAGAATCGCAAGCCCTTTTTCCATACCCATACCTCGATAAGACTGGCCCGAGGTCCGGTTTGCCTTGTCATAGGAGGATTTGAAAATAAATGGAATGCCTAGCTCACCAGTTATTTCAGCCAGTTTCCCGGCGGTATCAATAGCCAGCTGCTCGGATTCAAGGACACAGGGCCCAGCAATAAGAAAAAAGGGGTGATCCAGGCCTATTTCAAAATCTGCCAGTTTCATGCTGACGCTGCCCTTCATTGACTAGCGCTATCGCCTGATCTGGACAGCTTATGTACTGCACCTGCGGCGAGTATAAAGCCCTTGAACAGCGGATGGCCATCACGCGGTGATGATGTGAATTCAGGGTGAAACTGACAACCAACAAACCAGGGATGATCAGCCAGTTCAACGACTTCTACAAGTTCGCCGTCAGCAGATGTTCCGGATAACACAAGTCCTGCCTGTTGCAGCTGGTCTCGATAGGCATTATTAAATTCATAACGGTGCCGATGACGTTCATGTATCACATCCCTGTCATACAAATCGTGAATCAGGCTATCTGCCTTAATCACACAGTCCTGGCCACCGAGGCGCATAGTGCCGCCCATATCACTACTCATGTCACGCGTCTGTACTGAACCATCGGCATCCTGCCATTCCGTTATCATTGCAATGACAGGGTAAGGGGTTTCAATATTAAATTCAGTACTGTGTGCATCCACCAGACCTGCAACATTACGTGCATATTCTATCACCGCTGCCTGCATGCCGAGGCAGATACCCAGGTAAGGCACCTTGTTTTCTCTTGCGTATTGCACTGCTGCAATTTTTCCTTCTATACCACGTAAGCCAAATCCTCCCGGGACCAGTATGGCATCTACCGTGGAAAGACTCCCAGTGCCATTCGCCTCAAGATCTTCAGCGTCAAAATACCGAATGTTGACCTTTGTCCGCGTGTGAATTCCTGCGTGGTTCAATGCTTCAGAAAGTGATTTATAGGATTCGGTAAGTTCAACATATTTCCCGACCATGCCAATTGTCACTGAAGATTCCGGGTGTTCCAGGTTATAGACCACCTGCTCCCACTCAGACAAATCAGCTTCAGGCACTTCGAGATTCAGCTGGCGAGCTATGATGGCATCCAGGTTCTGTTGATGCAGGGACGAAGGAATTTTGTAGATGCTATCGACATCATAAGCCGATATCACTGCATCAACAGCCACATTGGTAAATAGTGCGATCTTTTTTCGCATCCCTTCTGGTAATGTTTTTTCACTGCGGCAGATCAGCACATCAGGCTGAATACCAATACTGCGCAATTCTTTTACCGAGTGCTGCGTGGGCTTACTTTTTAGTTCTCCGGCAACAGCTATCCATGGCACCAGTGTGAGATGGATATAGGCAACATTATCACGACCCTTTTCTATACCCATCTGGCGAATTGCTTCAAGAAAGGGCAATGATTCAATATCACCAACAGTACCGCCAATCTCAACCAGGGCAACATCTGCCCCTTCAGCCCCCTGTTCAATTAAATATTTTATTTCATCAGTTATATGAGGGATAACCTGGACAGTACCACCAAGATAATCACCACGCCGTTCTTTACTGATGACTCTTTCGTAGACACGCCCGGAGGTGAAGTTGTTCTTGCGAGACATCGTTGTGCGAATAAAACGCTCATAGTGACCAAGGTCAAGGTCTGTTTCAGCGCCGTCAGCTGTGACGAATACTTCACCGTGCTGGAATGGACTCATGGTACCAGGATCCACATTAATATACGGATCCAGTTTGAGCATGGTTACCCTGAGATTACGGGCTTCGAGTATTGCCGCAAGTGATGCAGCGGCGATTCCTTTGCCAAGAGAAGAAACAACACCGCCTGTAATAAAGATATATTTCGTCATGTTACCGTTCAGAGATTAAGTGTGCGGGGACTGTTCCCCGAACGGGAATAAAGCATACCAAAGCGCCCCCTGCATCACAATGAGAAGATCAGTGAATCCTGTGATGAATTGAGAATAAATAGCCTTCCTCATCAACACTCGGTAAATAGTGAGGACTGCTCCAGAGACATGATACAGCAATCAGTTCACCATGCAGATAAATTAATGGCAAACTTGCACGTAGCCATGGAGGTACAGCTAGATCCTGTAATAGTTTTTTCAATGTCTTGCTACCGTGCTCACCTGGCATTTTACAGATTTCACCACCCTGCCGAAAGCGAACCTGTAATACAGAACCTTCCAGGGCAGAAAGTGCGACTCCCTCACCGACCAGTTTGGTTGCCTGCAGTTTTAGCTCAGGCTTACATAGCTGTAATGGTCTATCCGGACTCCACTCCAGCACCTCATCTCCCGGTAGAATTAAATCAGGACTGTCACAGAGCCAGAGTAAATTGTTATACAACCTGAATGCTCCGGCCGGCCAGACTACTGCCCCTTTTCCTGTTGACTCTTCAAGTAGTCGAATCAAAGCCTGCAACCGCTCGTCCCCGGGCACAGTTAAACCGTTCATCCGGACCCAGCAGCGAAGTGCATTTTTCCGGTGGACGGGCGATAGATCTGTCAAGATGTCAGCACGCAGACTGGCAATAGCTGGCGGAAAAAAATGATTATCCGCAGCCTGACAGTGAACAAGATCTGACTGACCAATTTCATCCAGCAGGGATACAGCACTTGCTGCATGCGACGCGCTGCGAGAAAAACATTTATCCATCCCGGGCCAGCGTGCACGCAGTGCAGGCAAAATCCTGTTACGCAAATAATTCCTGTCAAAGCGATGATCCTGATTACTCGGGTCCTCCAGCCAGTTAAGCCCCTCTGTGCTGGCGTATTCATGCAGTGATGCACGTGTATATCCCAACAGCGGTCTTAGCATGCGTCCAGCAGCAAATGCCTTAGTGACCGGCATAGCGGCCATGCCATGCATTCCGGCACCACGTAACAGCTGTAAAACAACGGTTTCGGCCTGATCATTCAGATGTTGAGCTGTCATGCAAATTCCATTTACGGGTAAAGCTTCTGCCAGTGCTGTGTAACGGGCATCTCTGGCCATGGCTTCAAGGCTTTGACCTTTTAAAGCATCAACCGTGATTATTCTGGTGATCAGCGGTATACCAAGATCATCACAAATGACCTGGCAATGATCTGCCCAGTCAGCGGACTGTGTTTGGATGGAGTGATCGACATGAATGGCGTAAAGTGAAAAAGGATAATCTACGGCAAGGCAGGAAAGAGCGTGGAGCAGGACATGCGAATCCAGCCCGCCACTGAATGCCACGTAAACAGAACAGTGCTGCGCCAATGACAGATCGTGCTGAAGAACCTGTCTTAGTTCTGAGGTTGAAAATTTAGCTTGCATTCCTGAACTGATCCCATGAAGCTGGCTCAAAGCATATGTAACGGCACACCTTTATCGACCTCTCGAAGATGGACATAACCAGCAGTTATGCGGCGACTCTGCCCACATGTGCCTTTATTAACGATAATGTCGGAATAAGCATCTAAGGAAACACAAAGTAGCAATATTATTGCACGCTATAGCATAGTAAAATCATCAACTCGATGCCCTGCCCGGTGGGTAGCTAGCCCTGGAATATGCCTGTGAAACTTATCGTTCTGGCGCCCTATTCCTGGAAATTATCAACACCGTATTGACGTAAACGATGGTAACGCTCTTCCAGTAATTCGGTTGTCGTAATGGCGCTCAGTTCATCCAGGTTTTTCAGCAGAGCCTTACGCAGGTTTTCAGCAGCAAGATCGACATCGCGATGAGCACCACCGAGAGGCTCTTCGACAATCTCGTCAATCAGACCCAGCTTACTAAGACGTTGTGCGGTCAAACCCATCACTTCAGCTGCATCGGCTGCGTTATCTGCGCTCTTCCACAGTATAGTGGAACAGCCTTCAGGAGAAATCACGGAGTAAGTAGAATATTGAAACATAAGCAGCCTGTCGCACACACCTATCGCGAGGGCGCCACCCGACCCTCCTTCGCCTATAACTGTTGAAATAATAGGAGTCTTCAGGTCAGACATGATGAAAAGATTACGCGCGATTGCCTCGCTTTGACCGCGCTTTTCTGCGTCAACACCAGGATAGGCGCCGGGTGTATCAATAAACGTCAGTATTGGTAGGTTAAAGCGTTCCGCCATCTCCATCAATCTCATTGCTTTACGATAGCCTTCTGGCCGTGGCATGCCAAAATTACGGTATACCTTTTCTTTTGTATCACGCCCTTTTTGCTGACCGATAACCATAACTGGACGCCCATCAAAACGCGCCAGGCCACCTACGATTGCAGGGTCATCAGCAAACATCCTGTCTCCATGCAATTCCTGAAAATCTGTAAATATTTTATCGATGTACTCTAGTGTATATGGCCTTTGCGGGTGACGCGCTAACTGTGAAACCTGCCAGGGTGTGAGTGAGGAAAAAATCGATTCCGTCAGTTTTATGCTTTTGTTATGTAGACGAGAGACTTCATCGGTCAAACTAACATCACTAGTTATTCCAACATGGCGCAATTCGTCTATCTTGGCCTCAAGTTCGGCGATAGGTTGCTCAAAATCGAGAAAATTTAGATTCATCTGTTTATCCAGCATCCAGCATTTAGAAGTTTTTTGTATTCGGCGAAAGTATAACGCTTTACTGATCGAAGGTTAAAGTATTGCTGATGGCTAATTTTATTACCTGTCATCTTCCGCATACTAATTAAGTCACAAAGCTGCCGGCAGACGAGGAAAATCGAACAAATTACCGGCAACTATGCGGTTTTGTACAGAATTTCTGCCTGCATTGGCCCCCTTGCCTGCTAATGCATGCGTGCGGCTGCCGCGCTATATTCACAGACGGCCCTGCTAATCCCGCCGACCTTGTTCAACTCTTCCAGCAGGCGGGCAGATGGATGCACACACCAGTCCCGGGGTAGATGTATACTCGCTCTCGCTTCATCATTGATGAAATCAATAATCACCGGCGTCGTTCCTCCGCTAACAGGCTGCAGGATTGACTTTAAGGCTTCCACGACAACGTCAGTATTCTTTTTTAATGTAATACGTAAATCGGTGGCAAATGTTTCGCGTGCTGAATCCATATCGTGTATACGCTCAGCTGTGACCCTGGTTCCACCTGTATAGTCATCAAAACCGGCTTTTCCACTAATAATCACCAGGCGATCTTCCTGTAATAACTGTTTGTTCGTCTCATAGAGTTCAGAGTATATGGGGATTTCCAGCCAGCCTGACTGATCATCAAGGGTCAATATCGCCATGCGGCCTCTTCGAGTGTTGCGCGTTCGCATCGCAATAATGAGGCCCGCAATAGTCACCTGCTTACCTTCTGCTGATTCCACTTCACTTAATGAGCAGCTGATAAAATTACTCAGTTCTTTATGATATTGATTCATCGGGTGACCCGTCAGATACAGCCCGAGATGCTTTTTCTCCTTCTTCAGGCGCTCGTCTTCTGAATACTCAGCCACATCAATCCAGTCGATGTCCAGTTCTAGTTCATCAGAACTTCCAAACATATCATCCTGACCCGTGGTACGGTTTCTTGATTCCTGCCCTGACAGCGAAATGGCATTGACCAGGTTTGCCATTAATGCTGCACGGTGAACGCCCATTTGATCCAGCGCTCCGGCACCAATCAGTATTTCGAGTGTGCGCTGATTGACTTTTTTCAAATCAAGTGAACGGCAAAAATCATAGAGGTCTCTGAATACCCCCTTTTCAGCTCTTGCCCGGGTGATTTCCTCAATCGCTGCCTGGCCAACACCCTTGATCGCACCCAGGCCGTAGACAATAGTATCTTCATTAGTTGCTTCGAAGGAAAAACCGGAACTATTGACATCGGGCGGCAGCAAAGTTAATCCCATGTCCCTGCACTCAGCAATCAGCATTACAACTTTGTCGGTCTTTTCCATATCCGCTGAAAGTGTCGAAGCAAGGAACATAGCCGGGTAATGTGCCTTGAACCAGGCCGTTTGAAATGAAACCAGCGCATAAGCTGCAGAATGTGACTTGTTGAAGCCATATTTGGCAAACTCTTCCATTAAATCAAAAATCCTGTCCGCCTGCTTTGCATCAATACCATTTTTTTCGGCACCGGAACGAAAGTTTTCACGCTGTTTTGCCATCTCCTCGGCAATTTTTTTACCCATGGCACGACGCAGCATATCTGCTGAACCAAGGGTGAAGGAGGCAAGAACCTGTGCAATCTGCATCACCTGTTCCTGATAGACAATAACACCATAGGTAGGTTTTAGTATCTCTTCCAGCAACGGGTGTGGATAGATGATTTTTTCACGGCCGTGTTTACGTTCAATAAAAGTATCAACCATACCCGAACCAAGAGGACCCGGACGGTACAAAGCAACCACCGCCACCATGTCTTCAAAATTATCCGGTTGCAGCTTTTTGATAACATCTTTCATGCCACTTGATTCAAGCTGGAAAATAGCCGTTGTTTTACATGCCTGGATCAATTTGAATGTTTTGCTATCACTAAGATCAATCTCATCAAGAACAAGCAATGCCTCTTCATTCTTCTCGCGAAAACGATTTACTGTTTTTAGTGAATTATCGATGATGGTCAGGGTGCGCAAGCCAAGAAAATCAAACTTCACCAGTCCAACTGCTTCGACATCTTTCATATCCAGGTGTGTGACCATCTGGCTGACACCCTGTTCACAATAGAGTGCGGTGAAATCAGTCAAAGCAGTTGGTGCAATGACTACTCCACCTGCATGTTTGCCGGCATTTCTTGCCATTCCTTCGAGGGAACGTGCGTGACTGATCAGCTCGCGCACATCATCATCCTGATCAATCCGTTCGCGCAACTCCTTTTCTGATTCAATCGCCCTGGCCAGGGTCATACCCGGTTCACCGGGAATCAGCTTGGCGAGCTGGTCAACCAGGCCAAATCCAAGATCCATGACACGCCCTACATCACGAACTACCGCTCGCGCTGCCATGGTGCCATAGGTAATGATCTGGGATACCTTGTCCGAGCCATAGTGCCGGGTAACATATTCGATCACACGATCTCGCTGATCCATGCAGAAATCAATATCAAAATCAGGCATTGATACACGTTCTGGGTTTAGAAAACGTTCGAACAGCAGGCCATGCTCAATCGGGTCAAGCTCAGTAATTCCCAGGCAATACGCCACCAGTGATCCGGCACCTGAACCACGGCCCGGGCCGACCGGAATATCTTGTTCCTTTGCCCAACGGATAAAGTCAGCAACAATCATGAAATAGCCGGGAAATCCCATACCTGTAATGACGCCCAGTTCCATATCTAACCGATGCTGGTATGGTTCACGATCAACCTCACCTCCAATTTTATGCAGAATCCTGTTCAACCCATCATTCGATGTATCGATCAGGACCTGATTGACGTCCTGTCCTTTCTCAACAGGAAACTCCGGCATAAAATTCTTGCCCAGGGTGAGATGGCAATTGCAGCGCGTAGCGATGTGGTAGGAGTTTTCTATTGCCTCGGGGATATCAGCGAACAGCTCTTTCATCTCAGCCGTCGAACGGAAATACTGCTGGCTACTATAGAGTTTTGGCCGACGCGGGTCGTTCAACACACGACTGTCCTGGATGCAGACCCGTATGTCATGGATCTCGAAGTCTTCTTCGCTGCTGAAGCGGACATCATTTGTTGCCACCACAGCAATTGACCGCCGCATTGCCAGGTTCATAGACTTTCTTACATGTTCTTCATCACCGCTTCTGCCAGTTCGCTGCAGCTCGAGATAGAACCGGTCACCGAAATACTGAAGATACTCGTCTACAAGTTGATCAACCTGCGTTTCTGACCCATGCAGCAGGGCGTTGCCAATTTCCCCCTGAGTTGCAGCGGACAGGGCGATCAGCCCATCACTGTGGTGGGCTAATTCGTGCTTTGAAACACAGGCATGACCACCGACATGCTGACCGTGCCGAAAGGCCTCGGACAACAAATGCGTCAGGTTGCGATAACCCTGTTCATTCTGGCACAGGAGCACCAGACGAAAAGGTTTGCCCGGTTGTTCTGGCCGTTCCAGCCAGACATCTGAGCCAAGAACAGGTTTGATACCGGCCGCAACAGCAGACTTGTAAAACTTGACCACGGAAAACACATTTGACAAATCTGTCACTGCGACAGCAGGCATATTATGTTCTTTACTTGCACTTATCACATCGCCTATGCGCAGCACACTATCGACAAGTGAGTATTCCGAGTGCAGATGTAGATGGATGAACGGCTTTTCCATTACCAGCTCACCCATCTGACCCGATCACATTTCTAACCGGTGCAAAACTGCGTCGATGACAGGAAACAGCACCATATTTTAACAATGCTTCGCGATGCATCTTTGTTGGGTACCCTTTATTTTTATTAAAACCATAATTTGGAAACTGTTTGTGAAGGTCGTCCATCAAACTGTCACGATATACTTTTGCTATAATCGATGCAGCAGAGATCTCTGCTACCATCCCGTCCCCACCCACTATCGCCTCGGCTACACAGGGCAATTGCGGAAGACGATTTCCATCAACCAGGACTTTAGCCGGGACCCTGTTAAGCCCGGCTACAGCTCGCTGCATCGCCAACAGTGTTGCCTGCAGGATATTTAATCTGTCAATCTCATCAACTTCAGCCCGGCCTATCGAGAAACACAGTGCATGGGCACGGATTTCCTGGTCCAGCAAGCGGCGTTTGGTTTCTGTCAGCCGCTTCGAATCATCCAGCCCATCAATGAAATGCTCACTGTCCAGGATAACCGCTGCTGTCACGACCGGTCCCGCGAGTGGCCCACGCCCAACCTCGTCGACGCCTGCAACCAGTAAACGGGACATCAAGCCTGTTCCGGAGTATTCTTTAACCTGGCCTCAACGCCCAGGCCCAGCATTTCAACAACAGCCTCTGCCGCCAGGCTATCAGAGTCAAGATCCAGACTTTGCCTGATCTGCACAAAAGCCTGTTTTACTTTACTGATCTCAGCATCATCATCAAGATAGCGCTCGACCTCAATTGACAGACTTTCAGCAGTACAGTCATCCTGCATCAGTTCAGGCACCAGCCTGTAGCCTGCAAGGTTATTTGGCATAGAAAAATACTTCACACTGGCAAGCAACTGCACCATGGTTTTCGTCAGCCAGGAGACTTTGTAGGCAACGACTACCGGGCGCCCGACAATTGCCGCTTCTAAAGCTGCCGTGCCAGATGCCAGCATTATAATATCCGCGCAGGCCATTACATCTCTTGAACGCCCAGTAATGCGAACCAGGTCAAGCTGTTGCATGTCTGCTTTCGCTACTTCATCCTCAAACAGCTCCATCAGAGAGGCATTCGGCATTGCTGTGACAAATTGAAGAGCAGGATATTTTTTGCAAAGCCTGTCTGCTGCACGTAGGAATTCGCCTGCCATGCGCTCGATCTCACCTTTTCGGCTGCCCGGCAATAGTGCAATTACTTTCTTCTCTGTTGAAATACCAAGTGCCTTCTTCAACGCCGTGACATCCGGGTTGAGATCGATATCTCTGACCATGGGATGGCCTACCAGCGTTGCATTAACCTTAGCCATGCGATAGAAATCAAGTTCAAAAGGGAACAAAACGAGGATTCTGTCAATAAAATCGCGCATACCCCTGAGTCGATATTTTCGCCATGCCCAGACGGTTGGGCTGACATAGTGTAATACAGGAATACCTGCCTTATGCAGTTTCTTTTCTAGCCCCAGATTAAAGTCTGGCGCATCAACACCAATAAAAAGATCAGGGGGATCAGAGATGAAATATTGCACCAGCTTACGGCGAATATGCAAAATCTCCCACAACCGTCCCCAAAGTCCGTCCAGCCCCATCAGGGTGAGTTTTTCCATAGGGTAAAGACTTTGACAGGCCTGTTCCTGCATATGAGGCCCGGCTATGCCGCTAAATTCAAATGTGAAAGGGTATTGCTGCAGTTGTCGAATCAGGCCTGCGGCAAGCAGATCACCCGACACTTCACCGGCTACGATGCCTATTTTGAATACTTTTCTTCCTTGCATGGCATCGTTTCAGCGAACGACACCCCGTTCACTATTGACCAGGAAATCAGCAAATATTTTGACATTCGGATCATCAACTGCCAGCTTGTTGATTTCGTCGATTGCCTCAAGAAAACTGAGCTGGGAGCGATAAAGAGTACGGTAGGCATGCTTTAAGGCTGAAATGGCATCTTCATCAAATCCTCTGCGCTGCAGCCCTTTTACGTTGATCCCGTAAGGACGCGCAGTATTGCCAGACACTTTCAGGTAGGGAGGGATATCCTTGAAGGAAACGGCACCAATGCCTGTCATCGCATGGGGGCCAATTTTGCAAAACTGGTGAATCAGTGTAAAACCGCCCAATATTACGTAATCTCCGATCGTCACATGCCCAGCAAGGCTGGAACCATTCGCGAATATTATTTTGTTACCAAGAATACAGTCATGAGCAATATGCACATAGGCCATTAAAAAATTATCATTGCCTATTTGTGTTATTCCTCCGCCTTCCACGGTACCGGTATGCAGTGTGCATGACTCGCGGATAGTATTATTATCACCAATGCGCAACTCAGTTGGTTCGTTCCTGTAACTGGTACTCTGTGGCACTTCACCGACAGATGCATATTGAAATATCTGGTTGTTTTCACCGATGCTGGTATGGCCTGCCAGAGTGACATGGGGCCCTATTCTGCTGCCATCTCCAATTTTTACATTTTTGCCGATTATAGAAAAATGCCCAATTGAGACATCTTTACCTATGACAGCACCTTCCTCAATAATGGCATGAGGTGAGATCACCTAGACCTCCCTTGCAGTGAACATCAATTCAGATGAAGTGCAGCGGTTTCCATCAACCGTAATCACTGCTGAGCAAAACCACATTCCACGCGCCTTCCTGTCAAGTGTCACATCGACTTTTAACTGATCACCAGGTTCCACAGGTCGTTTAAAGCGGACCTTGTCGACACCTACAAAATAGTACACCAGGTTGCTGTCACCACCCTTCACGTCAGAGCTTATTGCTGCCAGCAAGGCGGCGGCCTGGGCCATTACTTCGATCAACAGGACACCCGGCATTACAGGCCTGCTGGGATAATGCCCAGGGAAGAATGGTTCATTATAAGTGACATTCTTTATTGCAGTCAGAGAAATATCTTTTTCGAAATCTGTAATACGGTCAATGAGCAGGAAGGGGTATCTGTGAGGCAGATACTGAAGAATTTCATGAATATCAATAGTGTTCATCATCTGGCCTATTTCGTTTACTTGTGCTTGTTATCTCTAGTCAGTTCCTTGACCTGCTTAAACAGCAGATTTAGCTGTTTAAACCTCATCGCATTCCTTGACCAGCTGCGGGTTTCCTCAAGCAGCACGCCTGATGAATAGACCCCGGGCTCTTTGATATCTGACCGTACAGCCGCCTGCCCGGTGAAATGCGCATCATCACAAATCTGTGTGTTATCTGCGACGCCTGCCTGGCCTGCGAAAGTACAACGTTTACCAATACTGGTACTGCCCGCTACACCTACAAACGCAGCTATAGCAGTATCATCATCTATAGTGACATTGTGGCCAATATGCACCATGTTATCTAATTTAACGCCGTTGCCAATCAAGGTATCACCGAGTGCGCCGCGGTCTATGGTTGTGTTAGCACCAATACGCACTCTATCTCCAACAACAACCCTGCCTAGCTGTGGTACGGGTATCCAGTGCTCGCCATCGCGTGCATGGCCGAATCCATCCGAGCCAATAACGCACCCGGTATGCAGGATTCCGTCACGTCCGATCACAGTTCCATGCTTAAGAGTGACATTATTGTTCAGCAAGGTATCTTCGCCTATTGCAACCCCCTCTCCGATATAGCACCCTGCACCTATCTCACAACCTGCTGCGATAGTCGCTGATTTTTCAATAATGACATTTTCAGCAATAGAAACTGTTTCATGAACAGTCGCCTCAGCATGCACTATGGCAGTTGGATGAATTCCTGCGGGTTTACGGCTCTGAGGGTGTAAATAATCAGCAATCTTTGCAAAAGCCACATGCGGATTTTCACTCAACAGCACATTTCCCTGAAAAACGCCGGAAATTTCCGGGTGAAGAATGACTGCCGTTGCCCTGGTCTTTTCCAGCTCAGATAGATGACGGCGCCCAATACAGAAACTGATATCTCCTGCAGCAGCATCTTGCAGACTGGCGACTGAACTTATCTCCGCTTCTGCCTGCCCCTTTAGTTCGAGGTCGAATCTTGTCGCTAATTCAGATAACTGAAAATTCACCTTGCAAATTTATCTTACTTGCTTCGCAATTTCTTAAGAACCAGTCCAGTAATATTCGCCTTGTCGCTGGTATAAAGAACACCTTCAGCCACAATCAGGTCAAACTTATTCTCCTTGCCTACTTCATTGATAGCATCCCGCACAAACTTTTGCAGCACTTTCAATTCTTCATTCCTGCGCACATTGTAATCTTCACGGAATTCTTCCGCTTCCCGTTTCAGACCGCGCTTGAGCTTCGTAATCTCTGCTTCTTTTTTAGCCCGTTCTGATGCTTTCATCACCAGCCCGTTCTTTTCAATATCAGATTCCAGTGATGTTATTTTATTCTGCTTTTTGCGGATAGCATTGTCACGTGGACTGAATTCCGCTTCAATTTTCTTTGTGGCGGCTTCGCCCTGTGGCGCATCTTCAATAAGTTTAACCAGGTTAACAAAGCCGATTTTCATTTCAGCAGATGACACTCCCGGAAATAAGGTCAGTGCTAAAACAAGGAATGCAGCGATTTTAAGTTTTGTAAACATTTTTTTCATTTCTCTAAGGTAATAAATCTGTCAGGTCGATAGTTTATCTGAAGCCCTTACCAATTGTGAACTGGAATTTTTCCAGATCATCTCCTTCCTCGTCATTTATCGGATATGCATAGCTCAGAGTTAGTGGTCCAACCGGTGAGTACCAGAACACTCCTACACCATAGGAGTATCGTAACTCATTGAAATCAATTTCGTCATTCTGTGCAAACACCTGGCCGCCATCGACAAAGACTGACAGGCGCTTATCCTTTTTCTCACTACCCGGGAATGGAAATAACAGGTCCACACCGCCGACAACTCTTTGAGTTCCACCGAAGGGATCATCATTACTGTCACGCGGACCGAGAGAACGTGCCTTAAAGCCTCGTACCGAATTGCTGCCGCCTGCATAATAGTTTTTATAAAACGGGAAAATAGTGGTATCCCCGTAGGTGTCTCCATATCCCAGGTCACCACTGAACTTCAGAACCACCTCATTGATAGTTGGCAAATGCCACGAAAAATTCATGCCGCCTTTATAATAATCGATCTCACTGCCTGGAAACGATGCTTCGCCAAGTATACGAAAGTTAAAACCTCTTGTAGGATAAAGAATGCTGTCTCGCGTATCATGCACCCAACTGGCAGTAGTCTTCAAATACCAGTCATCAGGATGCAAGGCGATATAAGCCAGAATTTCATCCGGTGTTCCATCTGTTGCAGATAATTTGGAACGATCTGGCCCAAAGCTGAAACTGAAGCTGTTATTTTCAGATAATGGAAAACGATAATTCACGCCGAAACTGAGCGTTTCATTGATGTATCTTGATACATTTGCTTCGGCTGCATCAATATCAGTATAGGTCGCGTAGAAACCCCGACTCACTCCGTTTACCGTGTAGTAGGGGTTAAAGTAGCGCAATCTGATTGATTTGGTTATTTTTGAAGTGTCAAGACTCAGGTCAAGCTCCCTGCCTGAGCCAAACAGGTTCTTCTGGTTAATGCTGGCCTGCAGCAATACGCCATCTGATTCAGAATAACCCACGCCAAACATCATGCTTCCTGTTTGTCGCTCCTTGACCCGCACATTGACATCCACCTGGTCTTCGGTTCCCGGCACTGCTGGAGTTTCTATGTTTATATCTTCAAAAAAGCTAAGGCGTTGCAGGCGAGTCTTGGAACGCCTGACATCCTTTGTTGATAACCAGCCCCCTTCAATCTGCCTCAGCTCACGTCGAATAACCTCATCTGTTGTATTGGTATTGCCCGAGATATTGATTCGACGGACATATACACGTTTGGCGGGGTCTATAGCAAAAACAAAAGAGACTTTACGGTTATCCTTATCAATATCCGGAATCGCATTGACATTGGCAAAGGTATAACCGGATTCAGCCAGTCGATCACTTATAGCCTTATTGGTTTTTTCGACTTCCTTGCGAGAAAAAATATCGCCGGTGAATATAGTGACTTTTTCTTTCAGGTCCTCTTCCGGTACGACGAATTTCCCTCGCAGACTAACATTGTCTACGGTATAAACTTCACCTTCGCTAAGATTAACGGTGATAAAGATCTTCTTCTTGTTTTCACTGATGGAGACCTGTGTCGAATCAATTTTAAAATCAAGATAGCCGCGATCCTGGTAATAGCTGCGTAAGGCTTCAAGGTCACCAGCTAATTTCTGTTTGGAGTACTGATCTGTCTTACTTAGAAAATACAGCTTGCGCCAGCCTGTTTTGGGTTTAACTTTAAAATTCTTTAACAATTTTTTATCGGTAAATACAGTATTTCCTACTATAGCAACCTCGCCGACCCTGGCCGTTTTCCCTTCCTTAATATCAATGTTTATTTTTACCCGGTTTCGTTCCAGTGGTGTAACGGTTGTTTTAATATCCACTGAATATTTGCCACTGCTGTAATATTGTGTCCGAAGCTCCTGCTCAACTTTATCCAGAATCGCCTTCTTGAATACCAGCCCTTCGCCAAAACCGACCTGCAACATGCCTTTTTTCAGTGCTTCTGTTTCGAATTCCTTGTTGCCGGAGAACTCAACGCTGGCGACTGTTGGACGTTCAACGACGTTTACGATCAGCACGCTGCCTTCCCTGGTCAGTTCAATATCCTGGAAGAAACCAGTATCGAAAAGGGCTTTTATTGCATCATTGACTTCGTTGTCATCGACAAAATCACCAACCTTGATCGGTAGATAGTTGAAAATAGTACCGGCAGATATTCGTTGTGTACCAGTTACCTGGATGTCTGTAACTTCAAATTCTTCCACTGCTAATGCCTGCACAGACCAGATAAACAGGGCAATCAGACTCGCGTATATTGTTTTTCTTTTGATCATTATCCAGTTCTTATTTTGACTTAGTTCAACAGACGTCCCAGATCGTTGTAAACCGCTAGAGACATTAATAAAAAAAGCAACAGAATACCAACTTGTTGCCCCCATATCATTACTTTTTCCGATACTGGAGTTCCGGTAATCGCTTCGATCGAGTAATAGAGTAGATGGCCACCATCCAGAATGGGTATAGGCAACAAATTCAACACACCGAGGCTTACGCTGACAATAGCCAGGAATAATATAAAACTGGTAAAACCTACCTGGGCAGATTTGCCTGCATACTGGGCAATAGTAATCGGGCCGCTGATATTCTTACTGGACACTTCCAGGGTCACCATCTTGGCCAACATACGCAGTGTCAGCACAGACATCATCCAGGTCGTCTCTGTACCACGGTATAATGACTCTAACAGGCCGTAATTAACATTGACGATCCTGTCTTCTGGTATTTCTACAGGCTGTACACTGATGCCGATACGCCCAATTTTCTTGTCCCCTTCCATTGCCGATTCGGGGGTAACTACAACAGCCTCAGAATATCCATTTCGAGTTATAACCAGTTGTAAAGGCTTACCCGGACTGGCTGAAATCAATCTAACAACATCACTCCAGCTCACCACCTGTTCACCATTAATTGCGGCAATCAAGTCACCCTGCTGGAGACCGGCCAATTGTGCTGGCCTGCCATCGACCACCTGGTCTATCACCGGTGGTATGCTAGGGTACCAGCCAATCAGCCCAATCCCCCCGACGACAAGGTTGGCGTCAATATCTGACATCGGGACATTGGCAAGATTCAGTGCACGGCTGGTTTGCTGACCATCGTTAGTGATGATTTGATAATGAACTGTCTTACGTGCGAGTGCCTTGCTGAATAAATACAGACGCTGCTCCTGCCAGGTATTCAGTTTTCTTCCATCTACAGAAAGCAGGACGTCACCACTACGAAAACCATCCGCTTCGGCTACTGACCCTTCGACCACTTTGCCAACAACAGGAGTGAGGCCTTCCACCCCTCCCGCGAATACGAGGCTATAGGCTGCAATAGCAAAAAAGAAATTAAACATAGGACCTGCCAGCACAACCAGACTGCGTTTCCACAGAGGCTGCCGATTAAACGCTCGCGGCAGGTCTTCCTTTTCTACCTCACCTTCATTTTCGTCCAGCATCTTGACATATCCACCGAGCGGCAATGCCCCTATAACATATTCCGTACCGTCACTCGCTGTACGCGACCAGATAGCCTTACCGAAGCCAACAGAAAATTTAAGCACCTTTATACCGAGCTTTCTCGCCACCCAAAAATGTCCAAATTCATGAACTGCAACAAGGATACCCAGTGCAACAATAAACCCGGCGATACTATAAATGAACTCTAACATATTGTAATATTTACTTTATTGTATCTGTGAATTATTCTGAGACATGTTCAGAACTCGGCTTTCTGCGAAGCGTCGTGCATCTTGATCAGCTGCCAGTACGCTTTCAAGATCCTGCTGTGAACCATACTCAATGGCATCCATTGTATCTTCCACTAGCTGGATAATCTGGTCAAAACGAATCTCGCCATCTAGAAATGACTGCACGCCAACCTCATTGCCTGCGTTTAAAATTGCAGGCAAGGTACCACCAGTTTCTGCCGCCTGGCGAGCTAAAATTAGTGAAGGAAATTTTAGCACATCGGGCGACTGGAACTCTAAAGCAGCCATTTTAACCAGATCCAGGCGTTCAACGCCTCCTCCCATTCGGTCAGGCCAGGCCAGCGCATGCGCAATTGGGGTCCGCATATCCGGGTTGCCCAACTGGGCAAGGATGGATCCATCGCTATATTCAACCATCGAATGAATAACACTTTGAGGATGCACAACGATTTCAACCTTCTCAGGGCTGGTTGAGAATAGTGCGCAGGCTTCGATCAATTCCAGCCCTTTGTTCATCATGGTGGCAGAATCAACCGAGATCTTTTGGCCCATGATCCAATTCGGGTGGGCACAAGCCTGGGCTGGAGTAATTGAAGCAAATTCTGATCTGTCCATCTTCAAAAAAGGTCCGCCTGAGCCGGTCAGCAATATGCGGCAAATTCCATGTTCAGACAACGTATGTTCTACCGGTGTAGCCGTCGCCTGCTGAACTACGAACGGCATACATTGGAAAATAGCATTATGCTCACTGTCGATAGGCAAAAGTACAGCACCGGATTTCTTTGCCTCTTCAACAAAAACCTGCCCCATCATCACCAGGGGCTCCTTATTAGCTATCAGAACTCGCTTGCCGGCTTTGACAGCAGCCAGTGTCGGCAGTAAACCAGCAGCACCGACTATGCCGGCCATGACAGTATCTACCGTATCGTACTGGACAACTTCAGTTAAGTCCGCCATGCTACTTAATACCCGGGTGGTAAGGCTTTTTTCTGCCAGGGCCTGTTTCACTTCTTGTGCTGCATCAGGATCAGACATGACGACATATTGCGGTTGCCATTCCTCGCATTGCTGAAGCATACGCTCAACCTGTTGATTGGCTGTAAGAGCAATGACTCTGAAGCGATGAGGGTGGCGCCGAATCACATCAAGTGTATTAATACCGATAGTTCCGGTAGACCCGAGTATACAGACACCCTGTTTTTTCACAGTGCGGGAGCGCCCGAAGCAAGCAGGTCAAATTGATAGAGTACTAACAAATAAGGCGGTAAGGCTGCACAGGCACTATCGATACGATCAAGCACCCCGCCATGCCCCGGCAACAGCTTGCCAGAATCTTTGACGCCTGCACGACGCTTGTAAATACTTTCGAATAAATCTCCGGCAACAGAGAATAGAGTGATTAATGTTGCAGCAAGTAGCCAGAACAGTAAATCAACTATCGACAGCTGCCAGATAAAAACGCCAACCAGAGCAGCAACAATTAGTGCCCCCAGCAAGCCGCCAA
>Ga0055584_100001932_pt1 | contig 20395 bp, 17 predicted proteins | sample OSDHelmetaG_FD_58716 | JGI IMG/M metagenome (GOLD analysis project Ga0055584, IMG submission 58716) | Pelagic marine sediment microbial communities from the LTER site Helgoland, North Sea, for post-phytoplankton bloom and carbon turnover... | ecosystem: Environmental > Aquatic > Marine >...
GCAATGCCTCATCGGAGACATAGTGCAAATATTAGCACAAAATTCTTATGATTTCGAGTGTTGCCGGCCACGAATGCCCATGAACAGCGCGGTGAGGGCTGGAAGCACGGCGACGGTCAGAAATACAATGCCGAACGCCTCCAGGAACGTTGAATCTGTTGCGCTGCCACCGCCGCCGAGGGTGGCGAAGGCCAGGCTGATGAGGCTGGCGGCACACATCACGCCGACGGTGCGGCTGACCTGGGCGAGGCTGCCGGCCACGCCGCGTTCCTCTAGGCGCATCGTGCCGGTGATGACATCCATGCTGGAGATTTGAAACAGGCCCATGCCGGCACCGGCCAGGAATAGCGGCACGATCATGAAGACGATGTCGGGAAATGCCGGCCAAAGTCCGACGCCAACAAGGCCTAACGCGGTAGATGCGGCGGCCATTGCGGCTGTCCGGCGGGCGCCGAGGCGCTCAATCAGGCGGCCAGCAACGGTGCTCACAACAGCAGTGCCGAATGGTGAGCACGCTAGCACCAAGCCGGCTACAGTTACCTCCAATGTGGTCATGCGGGCGAGAAAGTACGGCACGATCAGCATGACCGAAAAGCCGGAGAACGCTACCGCCATATTGGCGACGACGACGCTGGAGAATGCCGGGCGCCGGAACAGATAGAGCGGCAAGATCGGTGCTGACGAGCGGCTCTCATGGCGTAGTAGAACGGCCACCAGCAGAGCCGTCATTACCGCGAGGCTGGCTGGTATCCAGGGGTTGCTGCCGGCGACTTGCAGGCGGTTGACGGTGAACAGCAGTGCAGCCATCGCTGCAGCTAGCATTAGCGCGCCGGCGACATTCATCTCCGTGGTTTTGGCAGCTTGGCGTTGTTCTGCCGTGCGGCCTGGCAGGCTCCAGACCAGCGTCAGTGCGATTAGGCAGAGCGGCACCCGCATGCCGTAGACGCCGGGCCAGCCGACCCACTCAATCATGACGCCGCCGACCGATGGTCCTAGCGCCATGCCAATGCCAAACATCAGCATGTAAAGCCCTAGCATGCGCGCGCGCCGATCCTCGCTGGCGAGGCTGGTGATCAGGGCAGGGCCACACGCTCCGACTAGTGCCGCGCCGATACCCTGGGCAACGCGAGCCGCCAGCAGCAATTCAAACGTCGGTGCGAGGGTGAGGGCGATGAAGGCGCCGGTGCTCCATACTAAGCCGGCGGAGAACACCAACCGCCGGCCGATGCGGTCACCGATGCGTCCACAGAACAGCATCAGGCTGGTGTGGGTGAGGACGTAGGCGATGACGACCCACTGGATCTGCTGGATCTCAATGCCGAACGAGCGGGTGATGTCCGGGAAGGCGATGTTGACTGCCGAGTCGAGCGGTACGACCGATGTGCCGATGCCGATACACAGAATGGCGAGCCACGTGCGGAGTGGGCTGAGTTCGGTCACTCCGGCACTCCTACCCGCCAATTACCTCCATTAACACAGCCACCCGTCCGCCATAGCCTACCTCCTTCCCAAACTTGATTTGGGATCCATGCCTGAGAACTCCCTAAAGAACTCGCGCTTTGTGGTTGGCTCTCCGGCGTGGACCCCGGATCAAGCCCGGGGAGGAGTGTGTGGGAGACCTTGGAGCAACAAACAGCGTCCCGCGTGTTTCCACCCTTCGACAGGCTCAGGGTGAAGCGGGTTGTGTCGGGCGGGAGGTGCGGCTCAGACGACGAGTTCACGACGCCAGCAGGTCCTGAACCGCTTGACGGATGAAGGCTTCGTCTTCTGGGTTTTCGCTCGGGTTGCCGGCGCGGTGACCCCAGATGGAGAGCATGGGGCGCAGCTCAGCGTTGGGCATCTGTTCTACCTCACGGCGATTATCCTCCACGCGGAAATAGAGGTCGGTTTCGGACGGCATCAGGATGGTCTTTGCCTGGATTGCTCTCAGCGCTTTTGCCAAATCGCCCTGGTAGAGATCGTTAGCGCTGATATCGCCATTCATCCAGGACCAGAGCATGGCCAGCAGGTTGTCGGCGTCGCGGCGCAGGAAGTTCCACTCCCATGCACGCAGCAGATAATCCTCCAGCGAGGAAAAGCCGATCGTGCTCCAGACCTCTTCGCGGTAGAACTCCTGGCTCATGCCCCAACCGGCATAGACCCGACCCATAGCTCGCAGGCCGGTCTCAGGCTTGATCGTGAAGTGGGTGCCATTCCAGGCAGGGTCGGCGGTGAGGGTGGCCTTCACGCCCTCCAGAAACACCTTGTTGTGCGGCGCGGTTTTGGCGGAGCCGCAGATGGCGAGGATGCGTTCCACCTTGTCCGGAAACAGCGCGCCCCAATGCATGGCTTGCTGCGCACCCATGCTCCACCCATAGACCAAGGCAATGCGGTCGATGCCAAAGACCTCTGTCATCAACCGGCGCTGTGCATGGACATTGTCGTGGAGTGTGAAGAGCGGATAGCGCGCCTTGCTGTGCGGCGGCTCAATGTTCGAAGGCGAGGTGGATAGCCCGCTGCCGAACATGTTCGGGATGACGATGAAGTGCGTGTCCGGATCCAGAATACCGCCGGGCTTGACCAGCCACTCAATGTCGTAGTGCTGCGCGCTATAGCTTGTTGGGTAGACAATGGCGTTGCTCTTGTCCGCGTTCAGCCGGCCATAGGTCTGATAGGCCAGCACCGGGTTCGGCACGGTCAGGCCGGATTGCAGCACGGTGGGGCCGAGTTCAAAGCGATGGAAGTCAGACATGGCTGGGATTGCTCTTTGGGCGAGGGGCGAACGTGGGTGCATCATGGCCCGAATTTGCGGAGGGCGGCAACTGTGGTTGCGCACTAGGTGCTTGGCGGGCGAGTATCGCGGAAATTCCGCCGAGCCAAAGAGAATGCCTCATGCCCGCCGACACTGCTTATCAAACCCAAGGCCTATCCGCCGCTGTAGATATCCGTATAGACCGCTGGGGCATCGCCCATATCAAGGCGGAGAACCAGCCGGACGCCTTTTTCGCCCAGGGATGGAACGCTGCCCGCGACCGGCTATGGCAGATTGATCTCTGGCGCAAGCGGGGGCTGGGCCTGCTCTCTGCTGATTTTGGGGCGGCGTATGTGGAGAAGGACCGGGCCGCGCGTTTGTTCCTGTATCGCGGCGAGATCGACGCGGAGTGGCGGTGTTATGGGTCCAATGCCAAGGAATGGACCGAGGCCTTTGTGGCAGGCATTAACGCCTATCTTGATGGCATCGACGCGGGTGAGCATGAATTGCCGCCGGAATTCGCGGTTGTCGGCACAAAGCCCGCGCGCTGGCAGGCGGTGGATGTGGTGCGTATCCGTAGTCATGCGCGGGTCAACAATGTGGATAATGAGATCCGGCGTTCGGGCGTGCTGGCCAAATACGGGCCGGAGGCGGATGGTCTGCGCAAGGCACGGGAGCCGGATCGGCCGCTGAAAATTCCCGATGGTTTTGAGCCGCATGAAATCCCGGCAGCCGTCTATCAAACTTACCTGCGCGCGACTGAGCCGGTGAGCTTTGGCAAGGATACCACCCAGGCGGACGCCACTTCATCCGAACTGATCGGGTCCAACGCCTGGGCGCTGACGCCGGAGCGCACCACCACGGGCCGCGCCATCCTGGCGAGCGATCCGCACAGGGCTCACCAACTGCCGGGCCTGCGCTACATGGTGCACCTGCAGGCCCCCGGCCTCAACGTCATCGGCGCGGGCGAGCCGGCGGTGCCAGGCGTCTCCTTCGGCCACAACGACGATATCGCCTTCGGCCTGACCATCTGGTTCGTCGACCAGGAAGACCTCTACGTCTACGACCTGAACCCGCAGAACCCGGACCAGTACCGCTATCAGGGCGGCTGGGAGGATATGCGGATCGAACGCCAAACCCTGGCCGTCAAGGGCGAGGCGGCGCGCGAGATCGAACTGCGTTTCACCCGCCACGGGCCGGTGCTGCACGTGGACCGGGCGGCGAACCGCGCCTATGGCGTCCGCACGGTTTGGACCGAGCCGGGCACCGCCGCATATCTCGCCAGCCTGAACTTTCTCCAGGCCAAGACGATTGGCGATTATGAGAACGCTCTGAAAGGCTGGGGCGCGCCGGCCTCCAACCACATCGTGGCGGAGACCAGCGGCAAAATTGCTCGCTTCACCGCCGGCTTTATCCCGGAGCGTCCTGGCTGGGACGGCACGCTGCCGGTGCCGGGCGATGGACGCTATGAGTGGGCACGCCTGCACGATCCGTTAACGACGCCGCGGGTCAAGGACCCGGATTCGGGCTGGGTTGCGACAGCCAACCAATACAATCTGACGCCGGAATGGCTGGGCGAGGATAACACGCCTGGCTTTGAGTGGACCGATGCCTCGCGCTATCGCACTATTGCTGCGGCGCTGGACGCTAAACCCAGGCATTCGCTGGACGATGTCCGCGCCTTGCAGACCAGCTATCATTCCAATCAGGCGGAACGGATTTTGCCGTTGCTCTCGGCAGTGCCCCGCTCTCCTGCGAAGACGATGCTGCAGGGCTGGAACCTAAGCCTCGATGCGGATAGTGGCGCTGCAGCTTTGTTCGAGACCTGGTTCCAGCGGCATCTGGCGCCAGCGGTGCTGGAAAGGGCCTCGCCCGCTGGATTGCAGGCCTATGCAGCTATCTCCGATCTGGCGCTGGTGGTCGACCTGCTGACCGCGGGAGATCCTCGGCTCGGCGACCGGGATGCGATGTTGGCCGAAACTCTGGCTGCCGCATGGGAAGGCACCCACGCCCGCTTCGGTTCTGATCCAGCGACATGGCGTTGGGGTGATTTCCACCATGCCTATCACCCGCATGATCTCTCCGATCTGCTGGACGAGGCGCGGTGCCAGGAATGGAGCGTTGGGCCACAGCCGAAGGGTGGTTCTGGCTACACGATCAATAATAACAACTACCGGCTGCAGGATGGCCGTCTAACGCTGGGCGTGACCTGGCGGATGGTCTGCGATGTCGGCGATTGGGATGCGTGCGTGACGATCAACTCAACGGGCCAATCCGGCAACCCGGAGAGCCCGCATTATCAGGACCTGTTCCCGCTGTGGGTGCGCGATGAATATGTACCGATGAGCTTTGGTGAGGCACAGATTGCGGCTGAAACCGAACGGACTGTCCGATTGAAACCAGGGGCCTGAACGCGGCTCCAAACGCAACAATGGCGCTGCCCGTGAAGGCAGCGCCATTGTCGTATGGCAGCGGACGGTTGAGCCTCGCTACACGAGCAGTATGTCTGCCCATTTTTGCTCTCTCCGGACTTCGCTCCGTCCGTTAGGTTCTTGACCATGCAAATACCATGCCAAACTGTAGGTCTTTCGTGAATCAGCCGGATTCAGCCATGCCTTAGTGATATTTGAGTGCGGATGTATTGGCGGTGCGAGGGATTCTGGCTCGGTGTTATGTAAAGCGTCCTTTACACAATCAGGGCAAGCTTGCCTCAATCATGACGGGCATTGCCAGGTGGTGTTAGGATCGAGCGGGTAGACCGGACGGGGCAGCCGCGCAAAGGGAAAGCGTGACAGCATGGGGTTGGTCAGGCCAAGCGCGTCGACCTCTATGATCTGCTCATTCTCGAAGAAGATGTCGAAGCCAGCACGGAAATGACCACGGCTTTTTAGCACCACGGTTCGGAACGAGGCGATATCGAGCCCGAATGCCTCGTAGAAAGCTGGGTCTGCGCCCTGAATGCGGCGTGACACAACGACGATGGTTAGTCCGCCAAGCCGAACACAGGCACTAGGCCCCAGGTCGACTGTTGAGCCTGCACGGATGCCGCGACGACCGACCACGACGCCATCGGACAGGCTAACGACCTCTATGGATGCCGGTACTGCGCGACCGTGCTTATCGGCGTTGGCTTGATTGAAGACGACGTCGATTTTAGCGCCGATGCCGGCGGCGTGACACTGTGCTGCCACAGCCGGGTCGACAAACAGGCCGAGGAGGGCGCCTTGAACATTGGCGGCAATCAAGCTTTCCAGAACATCGGTTGTGTTGCCGCGTCCGCCACCACCCGGATTGTCGGCGACGTCTGCGATACAGAGCGCGGGCAGGCTCGCGTCTTCACCGCGGGATTTGGCTTGCGCTACCCCTTCATCCAGCGAGGTGAGGGTGACGTTGAAGCGTTCGCGCTGGGCCCAGGATTGCATTGCCAGTGTACGGGCCAGCGCCTCCGCATCGACCTCCGCGCCCGGCTCGCCATAGGTGAGGATGGCCAGGCCGTTCTCCGGCGTGTCGCCCCAGGCAAAGCCGCCGACGACCGAGACCACCCGCACGCCAGCCGCTTTTTCCGCTTGGCCGCGGTTGATGAGGTCGGCGTAGGGGCCGGCAGCGGTCAGCAGGCGCACGCTTGGTGCAACGATGGGCATGCGGATGAAAGTCTTGGAGAGGCGGCCGCCGGCCAACAGCCAACGGGTAAGCTGGGCGGCCTCCGCCGCGCGCGCTGCCTGATCCACGTGCGGGTTGGTGCGATAGCTGATAATCGCCTCGACGGACTCAACCATGCGGTCGGAAATATTGGCGTGTAGGTCAACCGTTGCAACAATCGGGACATCCGGGCCAACGACAGATCGAGCCATGGCGTAATAGGCACCGTCGGGGTCTGTCGAATCAGTGGCGGTCATCGCGCCATGATTGCAAAGATAGACCGCATCCAGTGGGCCGGCATCCGCCAGCATCTGGCGCATCTTATCTAGGGTCTCTGCGACAAAGTCAGCAGCGGCAGGTCCGCCTGGTTCGACATTGGTGACCAGGATCGGAACTGGCTGCCAGTCGCCTGCGGCATCCATATCTTGAATAAAGCCGCAGATTTCCGCCGGCACCCGCGGCGCTGGTTTGGCTGCGTCAACCAAGATTTCCTGTCCGACAAAGTAGCAGGATTCGCGGAAATCGTCGCCGGTTGTCACTGGTGCAAACTGGTTTGCCTCCAGCATGAAACCGAGCAGGGCAATGCGGGGACTTGACATGGAGGGCCTCTCACGATGCTTTCTGCGGCACGCTGAGTTCGCGCCATCAATTCGTCTGTATCCAACCTTTAGCATATAAGGTGCTTTGCCATGTACGATCTTCTCGCCGGCATGAGAATTGTCGAGGGCTCGGCCTTCGTTGCGGCACCAATGGGCGGTATGACCCTGGCGCAGTTGGGTGCAGATGTTATCCGGTTCGACGACATCGGTGGAGCACTCGACGGCAAGCGCTGGCCGGTGACAGCCGATGGCGAGAGCCTGTATTGGGCCAGCCTGAACAAAGGCAAGCGCTCGCTGGCGGTAGACGTCCGCAAGCCAGAGGGCCGGGAGATCCTGCAGCGCCTGATCACGGCACCGGGCGATGATGCCGGGCTATTCATCACCAACCTGCCGATGCGCGGCTGGAACTCCTACGAGAGTCTGGCGAAGCTGCGCGAGGACGTCATCGTTGTCAGTTTGACCGGCACACGCGATGGCCAGGCCCAGGTTGACTATACCGTCAACGCCGCCATGGGCTTTCCGATGGTGACAGGGCCGGAAGGGCATGACGGGCCAGTGAACAACGTGTTGCCGGCCTGGGATATCGCCGCGGCACTCTCCATCTCTACCGGCCTGCTAGCGGCAGAGCGCCGGCGGCTGCGCACGGGCGCCGGTTCTTGGCTGCGGCTGTCACTGTTCGATGTGGCTTTGGCGGCCACCGCGGCGCTGGGCTATGTGGCGGAGGCCGCTGTGACCGGAGACGAGCGGGAGCGCTATGGCAACCACATTTACGGCACGTTTGGGCGGGAGTTCCGTTGCGCCGATGGCCGCTATGTCATGATCTGCATGTTCACGGGCCGGCATGTGACGGCGCTTAGCGAACTCATCGGTGCAGATCAAGTAGCCGCGATTGAGGCGGCAGAGGGCGTCAACCTGATGGATGAGGCCGACCGCTATAAGGCGCGGCACGCATTGAGAGCGGCGCTGGAGGGCTGGATCAGCACCCGCAATTTTGCCGAGGTAGCTGAGGGCCTGGATAAGAGCGGCTCGCTCTGGGGACCTTATAAGAGCTTCTCTGATATGGCCGCTGATGCGGCGTCACATCCAATGTTTTCGATGATTGAGCAGCCCGGTATTGGCGCATTCTCGATGCCAGGATCGCCGTTTGACGTCGAGGCTCTACAGCGGCTGGAGCCGAAGCCCGCTCCACGCCTTGGCCAGCACACCGATGAAATTCTCTTAGGCGTATTGGATATGGCTGACGGCGAGATCGCCAAGCTGCATGACGCAAAGGTTGTTGCAGGGCCCCGTTGAGGTCCCTGCAACAATAGGAGCCTGCTCTAGTAGGTGAGCTTCGGGTCCATTTCTTTGGCCTGAGCGACCCAGTTCTCGACGTGGCCGAGGGCTGGAACCTGACGGACCAGCTTTTTGGTCTCGTCGACCTCTTCCATTTTAGCAGTGAGGTTGGCGGCGTTGCGGTTGCGCAATTCTTTGACCGTGTCGACGCCCGCCGCTTCCAACAACTCCGAACACTCTTCGCCGACGCCTTTGATGCGCATCAGGTCGGCCATATTCGCCCACTTCAGGATCTGGGTGGTTGTGAGGCCTGACTTCTCTGCCAAAGCCTTGCGGCCTGCAGGAGAAGCACCTGCGTCCTACAGGTCGTCAGTGGTCTTGATGCCGGCTTCGATCAGCTTTGCACCATAAGTGGGGCCGATGCCTTCGATTGTTTCAATTTTGTAACTCATGGGATTTACTTCGTTGATGACAATTTAGCCCTATTGCGATTACTGTAATTCGGCTGCTGATCAATTGATTTGTACAAGTGTCCTGTGCATCAGACGGTGTTCGTCTGCTGGATAGTCATGGGAAACCATGTGCAGCGCCTGGGGGTTGTCCCATATTAGTACATCCCCGCGGCGCCATTCGTGGCTATAGCGGAATTGTGGCTGGATTGAGTGTGCTAGCATCTCTCCCAACAATTCCTGCGCCGCCGCGTCATCCATGCCATCGATGTGGGCCGTGCGGATTGGGTTCAGGTATAGCGCTCGTCGGCCATCAACTGGGTGCGGGCGGGCGAGGGGGTGGATGGCTTGAGGCGCTGCGTATTGCGCCTCTTCCGCGCTCAATGTTTGCATTTTTCGCGGGGCGAACGGGCTGTTATAGACGTGGTGTACCTGGATTGCCTTGGCGCGTTCTTGCTGTTCCAGAGACAGAGCATTGTAGGCTGCATGCTGGTTCGTAAAGCTGGTGTCGCCGCCGTGGCTTGGTAGTTCGAGGGCATAGAGCATGGTGCCGCGCGGTGGCGTCTGCTGGTGCGAGTGATCGGAATGCCAGCTGCCGCCAATGCGTAAGGGGCGATTGTCGCCCAGCGTATCCGTGTGCCGGTTGGAGAGGACACGAATTTCCGGGTGGCCGTCGACCTTGTATTCCTCACGCTGCAGGGGCTGCGGTGTTGGGCTGCCAAAAAGGCCGGCCAGGCGGACGAAATCTGCGGGTTGTAGATCTTGATCGCGGAAGCATAGCACCACCCGGTCAAGCCAGGCTTGCTTCAGTTGCTCAGCGGTTTCTGGCGATGCGTCGCGTTTGAAATTGAAACCGATGACCTCTGCGCCCAGCGGTGCGTCGAACGATTGGATGGTGAAGGGCATGGGATTGATCCTTGAACATTGGTCAGCACAGTACGGGTGGAAAAGCCGGGAACTCACCGATTTCGTCGGTTTCCCGAAATGCTAATCAAATTACCGAAAAATTCCATCTATCGTTTCAACCAGAGTTTAGCGCCTTGCCCGTAATGTCCTTCTTGTGACGCCGCAGCCACGGTCGTTTCACTGCCGACCCCTACACCCGCCCGCGATCGTGGCTGCGCGTTACACCTTACCGATCGGGGCTTGGAGGGTTTGGGCTTGCCTCAGTCGAAGACGATGACACTGCGGGCAATATCGCCGCGTTTCATCTCTACAAAGGCCTCGTTCACGTCGGAGAGGCTGATGCGCTGGCTGATCATCTCATCCAGCTTCAGGCGGCCCTGTTTGTAGAATTCCACATAACGTGGCATGTCGATGCGGAAGCGGTTCGAGCCCATATTCGAGCCCTGCATCTTTTTCTCGCGCAGGAATTCCGGGCCGTGTAGTTCCACCTTGGTGCCGACCGGGATCATGCCAACGATTGTGGCCGTGCCACCAGGGCGGATCATACGGAAGGCATCTTCGGCAGTCTGTTTTAGGCCAATAGCCTCAAACGCATGATGCACGCCCTCACCATCGGTCAGGTTGCGCACCTGCTTGGCAACGTCACCGTCATTCGGATTGATGACGTGGGTGGCGCCGAATTCCTTCGCCAGGTTCAGCTTGGTGCCGGACAGGTCGATGGCGATGATTTTCGATGCGCCGGCGATAAAGGCGCCGTTGACCGCTGAGAGGCCGACGCCACCGCAGCCGATCACGGCCACGGTCTCGCCGGCATGGATGCGCGCTGTGTTCTGAACCGCGCCGACGCCGGTGGTAACGCCGCAGCCGATCAGGGCGGCACGGTCCATCGGCATGTCGTGATCGACCTTCACCACGGCGTTCTCGTGAATCAGCATCTTCTCAGCGAAGGCGGAGAGGTTGGCGAATTGATGGATGGGCTCTGCAGCCGTGCCAAGGCGGGGCGCCTCGCTGGCGTGCCGGTTCAAGCCAATGCGGGTACACAAGGATAGGTGGCCGGTGATGCAATACTCGCACGTGCCGCAGAACGCGCTGAGGCACGTGATGACGTGATCGCCGGGCTTCACATAGTCTACCAAGCTGCCGACTTTTTCGACAACGCCAGCGGCCTCATGGCCCAAGACGATAGGCATTTGGGTTGGGTAGAGGCCTTCAATGAAGTGCAGGTCCGAATGGCAAACACCGCACGCGGCGGTCTTGATTAAGATTTCGCGGGGGCCGGGATCATCGATGTGGACGTCTTCGATAACGAGCGGCACGTGCGCCTCGCGCATGACTGCGGCTTTCATGATGCGTGATCTCCCTAGTTTTTCTTCAGGCCAGCGTAGGAATAATAGGTGACGCCGGCCAACCAGCCGCCGTCAATGGGCAGGACGATGCCCGTGATCATGGCAGCGGCGTCGGAACAAAGGAAGTGCACGCCTTCGGCGATATCCTCTGGCCGCATCAGACGGCCGAGCGGCGTTTGAGATTCCATGATGGAGGTGTCCCGTTCACCAGCGTCAATGCGGGCCTGCAGCGCTTCGGTCAGCACAAATCCGGGGGCGACGGCGTTCACGCGGACACCGCGCGGGCCAAGATCTGCGGCGAGTTCCTCGGTTAAGCCGTGGATCGCCATTTTGCTGGGGGAATAGGCCGGTACGGGGAACATGCGTTTGCCGGCGATGGAGCCGATATTGACGATGCTGCCGCCACCGGCTTCGGCAATAATTCCGCCCCACGCGCGGCAGCACAGATAGGTGCCACGGTAGTTGACGGCCCAGACACGGTCGTGCTCGGCCAGATCCATGTCCTCAACGCGGTTGGCGTTTTGCAGGATGCCGGCGCAGTTGATCAGGTTGCGGATCGGGCCAGCCTTGGTTGTTAGTGCTGTGACGCTGGTCTCATCCGCCACATCCAGGTGCTCAAACCTGGCGGTTCCACCTGCAGCTTCGATCCGGCGGACGGTTTCAGTACCGCCATCGGCGTTCAAGTCAGCAACGATGATGGTGTCGCCGGCTGCGGCCAGCCGCAGCGCTGTTGCGCGACCGATACCACTGGCGCCGCCCGTGATGAGACTGGTGCGGTGGGGCATGGGAGGATCCTTCAGAGTGCTTATCGACGGGGGGCAGTGCTGCCGTTGGACCACCGTAAAACACGCTTAGGAAAAGGACCAGATCCGCATGAGCGTCATGCGATTGGGGTAAGCCTTAATTGGCTGAGCTAAAAGAGTGAGTCGGTGACGATGAACGGGCGAACCAGCACCAATAGCTGGCCATGGTCGCTAAGAAAAACCTTGCCGATCTCGCGCCCTGGCGGGCGGGCTGGGATATCAATATCGCGGTTAAAGGCTGGCTGTGCGGCCATGCGATAGGCAAAATCCTGGTTCGTGAAAACGATTTCCCTATAGGTGCTGTGACGTGGTTCATCTGACAGGTCGAGCCAGACGACACCGCGGTCAAAGTATGCCTCGCCGATTTCGCGAGAGGGATCGAAATCGCTGCGGCGATAGCGGTGCTCGGCCAATTGTCCGACACCGGGCAAGCCGCTCCAGTCCAAGCGGTTTTGGTCGTTGCGCATCACGCCGGGTTTGGCGCTGGCCGATAGCACGCGTCCGCCGACGTTGAGGTAGACGTGATCGACGTTGGCTGCCGACCCGCCGCGCAATTGCAGCGGAACAAATTCAGTCAGATTATCGACATAGTCTGACCGGTGGTCCTCGCCGTCCGGGCGGCTGTTGTCTGGGTTGGACCAGTCCGGTCGGCGGGGATCATCGCGACGTGGCTCCGTCCATCCGGGCTTGTTGTGGGTTTGCGGGGGAGGGGATTGCGTCTGACGATCCCTGTCGCCCCAGCCGCCGGCATGCTCGGCATGGCCGGCGCTCGATAGGCCAAAGGCAACGCACAGCGCCGCTAGGATGCTGGAAATTAGGGTGCGCATCGATCGTTACTCTCCGATTGGGTGCGGACCAGCTATCTAATTAGGAAGCGCTGCTGAAATGTCACCATCACACCTCTGCGATGTCACGCCTCTGCGATGTCCAGCACCAACCGCCCGGCGGCCTGACGATCCATGATGCGACGCAGCGCCTTCGGTCCATCGGCGAGGCTATACCGCTCGGCAATAAGCGGGCGGATTTTGCCCGTGGAGTACCAGTCCATCAGCTGGGCCGCCGACTTCGCTAACAGGTCGGGCCGGCGTTTGCGATAGTAGAACAGGGCAAACCCCAGAGCGGCCCGGTTCTTCACCAGCAACTGGTTCGCTGGAATTTTTGGGATCGCACCGCCGGCATAGCCAATAGTCAGATACCGCCCACCCCAATCGAGTGAGCGGAAAGATGGCTCATACAGGTCGCCTGCGACCGGGTCGTAGACGACATTGACGCCATTGCCGCCGGTCAGTGCCAACGCCTCTGCTCGCAGGTCAGCCTCGCTGTAGTTGATGCAATGGTCTGCGCCATGCGAAGCAGCGACCGCTAGCTTTTCGGCGCTGGACGCGGCGGCGATGACGGTGGCACCCAGGGCCTTGGCAACCTCGACCGCGGCTAAGCCAACACCGCCGGCAGCACCTAGAACGAGCACGGTTTCGCCTGGCTGGACCGCACCCTGCCAGACCAGCGCGCCGTGGCTGGTGAGGTAAGCGCCGCACATGGCGGCGGCGGTGGCATAGTCCATACCGTCGGGAATGCGGAACGTCTCCAGCGCCGGTGCCACCGCCTGTTCCGCATAGCCGCCGTCATAGACCAGAGCTACGACGCGGTCGCCGACGCTCAAGCCATCGACCCCTTCGCCGAGGGCAGTGACACGGCCTGCCACCTCCATGCCGGCTGCGAATGGCAGAGCATGCTTGTTCTGGTGCATGTCGCGGATCATCAGCGTATCCGCGAATGATACACCGGCGGCTGCGACGTCGATCAGCACTTCACCTTTAGCAGGCGTGGGGGCGGGCAATTCGCCAAGCTGGAGATCTTCTGGCGGTCCGAAGGCTTGGCAGATGAGGGCTCTCACGAAATTTGATCCTTAGTGTATCGGAAACCGGCCGCGGGTCGACCTTAACGCATTGCCATGCTAAGACCCCACGAGCCAACGGACAACACAACTGACCAGAGTGCTGAGCCGCGGGCTCGGCGATGGAGTTGTGCTTCGTCCGGCGCTGTAACAACCGAAAGGACCTAACGGTGGAGCCAATCACCGAAGCTGAACAGATTTCGAATATTGCATTTGGGTTTATGGCCTCTAAGGCCTTGTTCGTCGCTTTACATATGAATGTTTTTACGAACCTCTCGGGAAAATCCAAGAGTGCCACTGCCTTGGCGGCAGACGCGGGTGTGCCAGAGAACCGCATGACCACGATCATGACGGCGCTCAACGCCATTGGCCTGGTGACGCGCGAAGGCGACGAGTACTCCAACTCGCCAGGTGCGGATGCATTCTTGGTGCAGGGCGCGCGCTATGATTTCGGCGACTATTTGCGCCTGCAGATTGACCGCCAGATGTACCCGTTTATGCAGCAGCTAGAAGGCGTCGTCACCGACGAGATGTCGCCAGACGATGTCGACAGCTACGCCAAGTGGATGGAAAACGAGGAAGAGGCGCGCCTCTACAGCGAATCGCAGCATGCGGGTTCGCTCGGGCCGGGGCGTTCGCTGGCGCGGATGATCGATTTCTCTGGAGTTGATCACCTGTTGGATGTGGCGGGCGGCACCGGTGGCCTTTCCATTCGCCTTTGTGAAGCGAACAAGAACCTGCGATCGACTATCCTCGATTTCCCCAACGTCATCAAACTGGGCGAACAAAAAGTCGCCGAGGTTGGTCTGGCCGACCGCATCAGCTTCATGGGCGGCAACGCTCTGGAGACCGAGTGGCCGACCGACGTCGGTGCGGTGCTGATGAGCTATCTGTTCAACGGCGTGCCTGGCGATGCGATCCCGGAACTGGCGCGGCATGCGTTCGACGTGATCAAGCCCGGCGGCCTGTTTGTCGTGCATGACTTTATGGTGGAAGACGACCGCTCCGGCCCGCATCTGGCGGCGTTGTGGCAGTTGCAGCATCTGGCGTTTACGCCTGCTGCTAAGTCGATCACGCCAAGCTGGGTTTCCGGCGTGATGGAGGGTTCGGGCTTCACCAATATTCAGGTGGAAGTGCTGATCCCTGGCATGACCAAGGTGGTCTGGGGCTACAAACCCGCCTAAGCTGGCGTTCTAATCCTCCGCTGCTATGGAGCCAGCCGCTATGACTGCCAGTGATTTTGCAACCCGTGATCCCGCCTTGCAAGCCTTGCTCGACCATTTGCTGGAGGGCATCGCCGCCCGCGCCGATACTTGGCCGGGCGGGCCTGAAGCATTGGCGCAGGTTCGCGGTGCTCTGGCTGGCTCTGCCGGGCCAAGCCCGGATGCCAAACCGCCAGAGCCGCCGCCGGTTGTGCCTGCTATGCTCGCTCAAGCATTGGCTGATGGCGCAGCGGCTGGTGGTTCGGCTGCATCTGTTGCTGAGGCCCTGGCGAAGGTCTCGCCGCAGATTACCTGGTATGTGCGCGAAGGCCTGACGCCCACCTGCGAAGACTTCGCTGATCGCCACGCGCTGGCCACCATTATAGGCCCAGAAGATCGGCCAGGGGTGCTGGAGGTGCGGAGCGACGTGCGCGTCGGCATTTCTCTGGTGGGCCCCCATACCGAATACCCCGATCATCGCCATCCGCCGGAAGAACTTTACCTGGCGTTGACCCCTGGCGAGTGGCGTCAGGATCTCGGCCCCTGGTTTGAGCCTGGGCCGAGCGGTGTGGTGTTCAACACGTCCAACATTCTCCACGGTATGCGCGCCGGCGCTACGCCGCAACTGGCGCTCTGGTGCCTGCCAATCTGATTCTTCCCGCCTTTCTGAGAGACTCCCAATGGCCCGCAGTGATTTTCGTTTTTCCTGGCCCTTCCGCGTGCGGTATTCCGAGGTCGACAACCAGGCAATCGTCTTCAACGCCCATTATCTGACCTATTTCGATACCGCCATTACCGAGTATATCATCGCCGTCGGCTTGGATTATGAGGGCGAGGTGGAGCGCACTGGCCATGACTATCACGCCGTCCGCGGCGTGGTGGAATGGAAGCAGCCCATCGGCAAGCGCGAGGATATTGAGGTGTTCGTGCGGCCCGGTCGTATTGGCCGCTCAAGCCTGACCTTCACCTTAGAAATTCACCCGGCTGGGGAAGAAGACTTGCGCACGACGGGCGAGGTGGTCTGGGTCTACACCAACCAGGAAACCCACCAGAGCGCACCGCTGCCGCAAATGCTGCTGGACATGTTGGAAGCCTACGAAGGCAAGTCTGAATGAGTATCGACCTCTCCCCCCACATAAAGCCCGGTGATCTGGTGTTTTGTGCCCAGTTGGGTGCTGCGCCGCAAAGCCTAGTCAAAGCGCTGATTGAGCAGGCAGAGTCGTTGGGGGGCGTGCGCTTTCTTAACAGCTTTCCACTCGATCCTGGTGCGGACCGGCTGACCAGCGCTGGTGTCGATTACCTCTCGATGGATGGCTTTGGCGTTAACGCCAAGCTGTTCGACGCCAAAAAGCTGGACATCGTGCCAGCCCATTTCGGCGACTACGCCCGCCTGTTTCACGACGGCCTGCTGGTGCCGGACGTGGTATTCTGCACGGTCACGCCGGCCGATGAGGCGCGCAGGCGCTCGCTAGGCCTGTCGCTCGACCATTTGCGCGATGCGATGGAGTGCGCGCGGGTGGTGTTGGCGGAGGAAAACGCCGCTATGCCATGGACCCATGGTGATAGCGAGATCTCCAGCGATTTCTTGACCGAAGTGTTCTCGTCCACCCAACCGCCAGACCTGTGGCAGGCGCGTGCGCCAGGGCCGGTTGATCACGCGATTGCGGAGCAAGTCGCGCGGTTGGTGCCGAATGGTGCGACGGTGCAGTACGGCGTGGGGGCTACGCCCGATGCCATCGCCAGGGCCTTGGCCGGCCACAAAGACCTGGGCTGTCATTCCGGCAGCGTCGCCGATAGCTATGTCGATCTGGTGGAGGCCGGCGCGATCTCCAATAAATTCAAGGAGGTCGACCAAGGCTTTAGCGTGGCGACTGCGCTTTACGGCTCGCAGCGTCTGTCAGACTTTGCCCACCGCAACACGCAATTGCTGATGCGTCGTGGTCGCTACACCCATTCGTCGGAGACCCTGCGCAACTTTCGCAAGCTCTACGCCATCAACTCCGCACTGGAGGTCGATTTGACCGGACAGGTCGGGTCGGAGGCCGTGAGCGGGCGCTATATTGGTGCCATTGGCGGACAGGTAAATTTCCACCGGGCTGGCTTTGAATCGGCAGAGGGCCGCGCGATTATCACGTTGAGCGCAACTGCTGGCAAGGCCCTGCGCCCTCGGATCGTGTCGAAGCTCTCGGGGCCGGTTACGACACTGAGAGCTGACGCCGACGTGGTCATCACCGAATATGGTATGGCGGAGTTGCGTGGTAAAACCCTGGTCCAGCGGGCCGAAGCCATGATTGCCATCGCCCACCCGGATCATCGGGCGGAGTTGCGCCAAGCGATCGACGGGCTGGTTTAGAGCGGCATTTCCCATTCTGGAGCGTTGGCCGGCAATTGAGAGGCCGAAGAGGCCCGGACGACGGAGAACGCAGCGCTACCTTCGGTAGGTGTACGGTCCCACTTGCTGCGGACGGCGCGTGGATCCCACGCCAAAACGTCGCCCGGCTGCCACACATGCCGATAGCAAAACTGAGGTTCCTCTGCCATTCGCACCAAGGCTAATGCGACGGAGTCTTTGCCAGCAGCCCGGCGTGGCGGGGGATACAGGATCGTCGCATTGCTCAGCGGATGCTGGTGCAGCACGGGCAACATTGGGCCATCCAGAGAATGTGCGAAATGGAGGTGCTTGGCTTCGCTGAGCATATCCGAATCAGTGAGGCGAAGCGCATCAATTGCCGCTTCCATTCCTGCCAGTGTAAGCGCGGGCAAATTGCCGGTCTTCGTTGCTACCACACAAGCGAGGGGGAGGGGGCTTGTGGAATCCGCACCGACCATGGCCCATTCCGCACTGCCGGGGATAGTGGCTGAGACGGTGGTGAGGATGTCTCCGCCCAAAACACGGCCTAGCAAAGCAGCGCAGCGTGCCGGTCGTTCACAGTTCCGGAACAGCAGAGCGCCGCCAACCTGCCATAGGTCGCGCAGCATCGCGGTGTGCTCGTCATCCAACGCGTCTGGCGTGACGCCGCGCACCTCTAGCCCTACGGCTGGAGCCAGCGGCTCGACAAACACGGCGTCGTCGGCTGCGGTCGTTCGCATGCCGGCGGCTCCCATCGGTCTATGTGTCGAGGAACGACCGGAGCTTACGGCTGCGGCTCGGATGTTTCAGCTTGCGCAGGGCCTTGGCTTCGATCTGACGAATACGCTCGCGTGTCACCGAGAACTGCTGGCCGACCTCTTCCAAGGTATGGTCGGTGTTCATGCCGATGCCAAAACGCATGCGCAACACGCGCTCCTCACGGGGGGTGAGTGAGGCCAGAACGCGGGTAGTGCTTTCGCGCAGGTTGCCCTGAATGGCGGCGTCCAGTGGCTGGATGGCGTTCTTATCCTCAATGAAATCACCCAGGTGTGAGTCTTCCTCATCGCCAATCGGCGTTTCAAGGGAGATTGGCTCCTTGGCGATCTTCAGAACTTTGCGCACTTTTTCCAGCGGCATGTGCAGCTTGGTTGCCAACTCTTCCGGCATCGGCTCGCGACCGATTTCGTGGAGCATCTGCCGTGAGGTGCGGACCAGCTTGTTGATCGTCTCGATCATATGCACGGGGATACGGATCGTACGCGCCTGATCGGCAATCGAGCGGGTGATTGCCTGGCGGATCCACCAGGTGGCGTAGGTCGAGAATTTATAGCCGCGGCGGTATTCAAACTTATCCACCGCCTTCATCAGGCCGATATTGCCTTCTTGGATCAGGTCGAGGAATTGCAGGCCGCGGTTGGTGTATTTTTTGGCGATGGAAATGACGAGCCGCAGGTTCGCCTCAACCATTTCCTTTTTCGCGCGTCCGGCCTCGCGCTCGCCCTGTTGGACGGCAGAGACCATCGCGCGGAACTCGTCGAAGGGTAGGCCGACATTGTGGCAGATATCGACGATATCACTGCGCAGGTCTTTGACTTCTTCTGCGTGCTGTTTGCAGAAGGCCTTCCATTCTTTTTTCTGGCTGATGGAGCGGAGCCATTTTGGATCCGCCTCGCGACCACGCCAATCTTTCAAGAAGGTCTCACGCGTAACGCCAGCGTCCAGCGCGAGGCGCAGGATGCGGCCTTCAAGGGCGACCATCTGTTTGTTGCGTGTGTACAGATCGTCCATCAACTGTTCGATCTTGGCGTTGTTCAGACGCACAAGGCCCATGCGTTCCGCCATGGCAGCTTGCAGATCGGCATAGGTGCGGCTGGCCTCTTCACTGAGCTGCTCGCCGCCTTCCATTTCCGCCAGGCGCGCCTGCTGCAGCGCCACCAGACCAGGCTGTAATTCTGCGACTGCAGCTAGTGCCGAGGTGACACCGGGCAATACGGCTTGTTCCATCGCGGCCAGCGACAGGTTGTTATCCGCATCATCGTCATCATCATCATCGTCGGTCGAGGAGTCTGACGTATTTTCATCATCTGAAGCGTCGTCATTGGACGCATGTGCTGCACTTCGGTTGGCACCGTTTGCACCATTAGCGGCGGTACCATTTGCACCGTTGGCGTGGCCGTTGGTTTTTGGCGCATCATCAGCGCTATCGTCGTTGTCAGTACCGTTTGCACGGGCTGCGTCGCGAGAAGCCTGAACGACAGACGCTTGCTCTGCGCCCAGAGTTGCCTCCAGGTCGATGAATTCCCGCAGCATGATCTCGCCGTCTTTCAGGCGTTGGCTCCATTCGGCCACAGACATGATGGATAACGGGCTGCGTTGAAGAGCGGTGATCATCTTGATGCGACCAGCCTCAATCCGCTTGGCGATCGCAATCTCGCCCTGGCGGCTGAGCAGCTCGACAGAGCCCATTTCGCGCAAGTACATGCGCACGGGGTCATCGGTGCGGCCAGTGTCGTCATCGACATTGCCGCTGGCGGTTTTTGGCTCGTCCTCACGCTCAGCAGCGGCGGGGGCGGTTTCCTCAGCCTCCTCCGACTCGACCACATTAATGCCCAATTCGGAGAGCATTGCCATGGTGTCTTCGATTTGCTCGGAGGACACTTTCTCCGATGGCAGGGCCGAGTTCAGCTCGTCATAGGTGACAAAGCCGCGTTCCTTGCCGCGTTTGACGAGCGCCTTAATCTTTGCGCTATCGTCAACGACCAATGTTTCGGGCGCGTCGTCGCGCGATGTGGTTTTTGCATCGCCGGTTTCTGCAGTTTTGGCCGCCATAGGTTTCTGTCCTGCTTTTTTCAAATTTCCAACACCCTTAGGTCTGACCGTCTGTGAGCCGCTGCCGTTCTGCGGCTACCAGTTGCGTCAGGCGATCCAGGCCGCCGGTTTCATCATCCAACATCGTCGCCTGTTGGCGCACATGTGCTTGTACTTTATCGCTTTCCAAGGACTGCAGCAATTCCATCACCGCGTTGCGCGCTTCTTCAATTGCATTATCGCCATTTCCGATCCGCATCGACAATGTTGCGCGTCCAGCCGCCAATACCGCCTCTAATGCGCTTAAGTCGTCGCGCGCTGACCCTGGAGCTGATGCAACACTGTCCCTTAACTGTGTCGTGAAGGCCTCAGCGTCAAGATCACTATGGGTCA
>Ga0055584_100001933_pt1 | contig 20389 bp, 20 predicted proteins | sample OSDHelmetaG_FD_58716 | JGI IMG/M metagenome (GOLD analysis project Ga0055584, IMG submission 58716) | Pelagic marine sediment microbial communities from the LTER site Helgoland, North Sea, for post-phytoplankton bloom and carbon turnover... | ecosystem: Environmental > Aquatic > Marine >...
CTGGCTTCAGGTGCCAGTGGCCGCAAGGTCGTGGAAGTTCGAGTCTTCTCCTGGGCACCAACGCGGGGCAACATTATTGAACGCTAAGGCGCGATCAAAAACCAAGAATTCGATGCGTCAGGGGGAACTGGTGACCAATCATCTACATAAGGGCGATTTGCCCGATGGCATTTCTTTTACCGGCGCAGTTGCGATTGACACTGAAACCATGGGTCTCAGTATCGCTCGGGATCGTCTCTGCGTCGTGCAATTGTCTGCAGGTGACGGTGACAGCCACGTGGTTCAGGTTGCCAAGCCATATGATGCGCCAAACCTGAAGGCCATTTTCGCTGACTCTGGGTTGATCAAGATTTTCCATTTTGCCCGATTTGATCTGGCTATGATCCAGAAGCACTTTGGGATTAGGGCTGAGCCTGCGTACTGCACGCGGACTGTGTCTAAGTTGTGCCGCACGAATACAGATCGCCATGGGTTGAAGGATTTGTGCAGAGATTATCTTGGCGTTGAAATTTCGAAACAGCAGCAGTCTTCTGACTGGGCCGCAGAAACCCTCAAGCCTGAACAAGTCGACTACGCTGCGGCAGACGTCTTGTATTTGCACCGCCTAAAAGAAGAAATGGATCGATTGTTGGATCGTGAGGGGCGTCGTGATCTGGCTGAGGCGTGCTTCCGCTTTCTTCCTGACCGGGCGGCTTTGGATATTGCTGGCTGGCCTGATGAGGATATTTTTGCCCACTAAAGGCAAGGCTATTTAGTCCCTTCGTTGACCCGATTCCGCCGAGTCGCCATACTCATCTCCTGCTCTTCAGGGTGCGTCAGAATGGCGCCCCTTTGACAGGGACGTGTCAGCGCCCCACATATCATTATAAGGCCGTGAATCTGGCCGACGAATTCGCTCAGACTGATTGCAATAGGACCCTTTATGTCGGCATCGACTCACGCCAATCAAACCAAAACGGATACTGATCCCGGTCAGTCCGATCTTGGTGTTGCACGGCGCGTCCTTGCGCAAGCTGGAACCGGGCTCACGATGATGGCGTCTGAACTTGGCGACGAGTTCGTAGCGTGCGTCTCACTGATTGCGGGTCTAGAAGGTCGCCTCATCGTATCGGGCATGGGCAAGAGCGGGCATATTGGCCATAAGATTGCCGCGACGCTGGCCTCTACGGGTACGCCGGCATTCTTTGTTCACCCGGCTGAGGCAAGTCATGGTGATCTTGGAATGATCTCAGATGGTGATGCCGTGCTTGCTTTGTCTAACAGTGGTGAAACACCAGAGCTGTCTGACCTTGTGTCTTATACGCGTCGGTTCGGCATCCCGTTGATCGGCATAACAGGTAAGCGTCAGTCTACGCTGGCGGAGCAGTCCGATATCGTCTTGTGTTTGCCCGAAGTTGGTGAGGCTGGGCCGCATGGTGCGCCGACAACATCGACCACTTTGATGATCACGCTCGGTGATGCCGTCGCAGTTGCGTTGCTTGAGCGCCGGGGTTTTACGGCGGACGATTACCGCGTTTTTCATCCTGGCGGTAAACTTGGTAAGGGCCTGCTTAAGGTCGCCGATATCATGCATACGGATTCTGAAATTCCCTTGACCCGCCCAGATGCTCCGATGAGTGAAACCATTCTCACCATGACCGAGAAGACGTTTGGTATCGCCGGTGTTGTTGATGATGCAGGCCAGTTGATTGGTATTGTCACGGATGGTGATCTGCGCCGCCATATGGCTGAGCAAATGATTGGCATGACAACCTCAGACGTTATGACAACGGCACCGAAGACGATTGGCCCAAACATACTTGCGGCCGAGGCCTTGCGTTTGATGAATGAGTGGAAGGTGACGTGCTTGTTCGCGGTTGACGCTGGGAAGCCAGTTGGCATCTTGAGAATGCACGACATTTTGCGTGCGGGTGTCGTGTGAGTACAACGCCTAAACATGACGCTGGCTCGGCCGGTCAGGACGTGGATGACTCTCGTGGTGCATGGCAGCCACGGCACACCGATGTTCGAGCATCAGTAGAAAAGTACAGCCGGTTTGTCACCGCGATGAAAATTGTTCTGCCAACGGTTGCCGGATTGTTGTTGGCGGTGGTTATTATTTTACCCCAGTTGCGTGGCGAGCCCGAACAGTTTGCGGCCGAAGTCGCTGTGACAGCGGATGCGTCTGGCAACACGTTGAGTTTGGTAAATGCGCGTTACTTAGGCACGGATACGTCGGGCCAGCCATTCTCGGTGACAGCTGAGTCTGTTCGTGAAGTCGCTGACGACGACGATAACATTGACCTTACGGCGCCGCAGGCTGATATCAGCTTGAATGACGGGACGTGGCTCATGGTTGGCGCAGAGACTGGGCAATACCATCGCGGAACTCAGACGCTGACCTTGGAGGGGGAAGTTAATCTCTTTCAAGACCAGGGTTACGAGCTCCACACACAGACTGCGATCATTATGTTAGAGCAGGGCAGCGCATCAAGCACGACGCCCGTCAGTAGCCAAGGGCCTTTTGGTCAGCTTCAATCTCAGGGTTTCAAGCTGCAAGACAAAGGCAAGATCGTTTACTTTACGGGACCGGCTCGCCTTGTGCTGAATTCCGCTGGCCAAACGTCAGGTGCTCCATGACCAAGCGACTCAGTCTTTTCGTTATAGCTCTTTGCATTCCTGGGTTTGCGAACGCGCAAACATTGTCTTTTAGATCTGATGATCCGGACAAGCCTATTGAGGTGACTGCTGATCGCGGGATTGAATGGCAGCAAGAAGAAAAGCTCTTCATTGCGCGCGGGTCCGCCCGTGCGATTCAAGGTGACGTCGAAGTGCTTGCCGATGAGCTCATTGCACATTATCGCGAAACGGAAGGTGGTGGCACGGACGTCTATCGTGTTGATGCGCTTGGCAATGTCACGATTAAATCTGCGGGTGAAACGGCTACGGGTAATGCGGCCGTCTATGATTTTGAGCAGGCTGTGCTGGTTATGGAGGGGTCGCCTGTCACGTTGGAGACGGTCGATGGTACGGTGAAATCGTACGATACACTGCAGTATTGGGAACAAGAGAACGTTGCGGTTGCCGTTGGCAATGCGTCTGCGACTCAAGATGGACAGACATTGACGGCTGACACGCTGACCGCGCGTTTCAAAGAGCCAGCTGGTGGGGCGTCTGGTGACACCTCTAATCGTAGTAGCGAATTGTCTCGTCTTGAAGGTTTTGGCAACGTCAGGTTGGAGAGCAAGGGTGATATCGTGCTCGGAGACCGCGGGCGGTATGACTTGGATACGGGAATGGCAACTTTGGACGGAAATGTTCGGATCACGTCCGAACAAAACCAAATGAGTGGTGGATTTGCAGTCGTTGATACCAAAAAGGGTGTCAGTACGTTATACGCAAGCGCAACAGAAGCTGGTGTTCCTGGGCCTGGCAAGGGTCCGCGCGTTAGGGCGTTGCTAGTTCCGCGGCCAAAAGGGGTCACGGATTCGGGAATTTCGGAGTAGACTTAAGGGTCAGCGTGCCGTTTGAAAGGCCGAATGGCTTAGGAAGAATTTTATGACGCCGGATACGGTGGAACACAATGATACGCAAGATGCGCCGCCGGAAAATTCCGACGCGGTTGCGGAAGAGGGCCTGAAGGTCGAGGAACTGGGCAAGTCGTTCAAGGGGCGTCCTGTCTTGCGTTCGGTCAGCCTATCGGTTCATCGCGGCGAGGCGGTCGGTCTCTTGGGGCCGAATGGGGCCGGTAAAACCACGTCTTTCTATTGCGTGACTGGGCTCATTAGTCCCGATGAAGGGCAAATCTATCTCGACGGTGAGAATATTACGCCTCTACCGATGTATCGTAGAGCGCGTCTCGGTATTGGATACCTACCGCAAGAAGCGTCGATCTTTCGTGGCATGACTGTCGAGGCGAACATTCGCGCCGTTGCAGAGGTGATTGAGTCCGACAAAAGCGCGCAGGATGAGTTGGTCGAATCTCTCCTGGAAGAATTTAATGTGACGCATTTGCGGCAATCTCCTGCTCTCGCTCTCTCCGGTGGTGAGCGGAGGCGGGTTGAGATCGCCAGGGCTTTGGCATCGCGCCCCAGCTTTCTTCTTTTGGATGAACCCCTTGCGGGTATCGATCCCATCGCAGTTGCCGATATTCGGGATCTTGTCTCCCATCTGAAGGACCGTGGCTTAGGTGTCTTGATAACCGATCATAACGTGCGTGAGACCTTGGACATTATTGATCGTGCTTACATCCTTCACGAGGGCACAGTGTTGATGGAAGGCGCCCCCTCGGAAATTGTTGCTCACGAAGGGGTGCGCCGGGTGTACCTCGGAGAGCGCTTTAGCCTCTAACGGCGGGGGATCTTCATAAGATGGCCATTGGCCCCCGTTTAGACCTTCGGCAATCACAAAGCCTCGTTATGACGCCGCAGCTGCAGCAGGCAATACGCTTGCTGCAAATGTCTGCGCCCGAACTCATGGAGTTTGTTGACGAAGAACTTGAGGCAAACCCCCTGCTGGAACGTGATGAATCAGGTGGTGAAGGGTCGCTCAGTGAGGCAATGGGGAATACGGATGACCGCTCTGAAGAGGGGTTGAGTGTTGTCGACTCTGTTGATGAACAGTCCGAAGCGTCAATGGATATTGATGATGGCTTTACAGAAAATGATTCAGCCTACGACACGGCGGCCGATGCCGTAGGGTCTACCGCGGGCGGTGACTTACCATCGTCGGGCAGCAACAATTTTGACGACATGTTGCCAGACCTTGAGCAGACGTTATCAGAGGCCGAAGACCTTCGGAGTCATCTGGACGGACAATTAAATTTGACAGCGCTGGTTCCTGCAGACCGTCTTATCGGAAAAGCGCTCATCGACAGTCTTGATGACAGTGGCTATCTCTCTGCGGACTTGGACGCGTTGGCCGACCAACTTGGGACGGACATAGAAGACATCGAGGCGGTGCTGTGCGTTCTCCAGAAGTTTGACCCGGCCGGTATTTTTGCGCGTGACCTTAAAGAGTGTCTCTCGTTGCAACTTCGTGACCGTGATCGGTACGATCCGGCTATGGAGGCGTTGATCGAGAATCTCGATCACCTGGCGAAACGTGATTTCAAAGGCCTTAAGGTACTGTGTGGTGTCGATACAGAAGACCTGAGAGATATGATTGCCGAGGTTAAGGCGTTGGATCCCAAGCCAGGGTTAAGATTTGAAAACTCTGTCAGTTATACCGTTGTTCCTGATGTCATTATGACGCCGCTTCCAGGTGGCGGATGGCGCGTTGAGTTGAATGCGGAAACCCTGCCGCGTGTTCTCGTCAACAATCAATACTATGCTGAACTCACAGCACCTGGTGGCAGCAAGGAACAAAAAACATTTGTCGCAGAGAAGTTTCAAACCGCGACCTGGTTGGTTCGTGCTTTGGAACAACGCGCAACAACGATCCTCAAAGTGTCGATGGCGCTGGTCGGCAAGCAAGATGCATTTTTCCGCAAGGGAGTGCAGCATCTCAAGCCACTTATCTTGCGCGATATTGCGGAACCCACCGAGCTACACGAAAGTACGATTAGTCGTGTTACGACCAACAAATTCATGGCAACCCCGCGCGGTATTTATGAGCTTAAATATTTCTTCAGCCAAGGGATCGCTCAAACCGACGGCGGTGAGGCGACGTCTGCAGAGGCGGTGCGCCACCGTATTAAGCAGCTGATCGATGACGAAAGCGTCGATGCCATTCTTTCTGACGATCAAATCGTTGATCTTTTGCGCAAAGGTGGTGCGACGGTTGCTCGGAGAACGGTAGCTAAGTATCGAGAATCATTAAAGATTCCGTCTTCAGTCCAACGCCGTCGGCAAAAGAACAGCGACCTCTCAATGACATGAGGTTCGGCCTTCCTTGACTTGGGATAGGGTCATGCATATGGTTCGCCGCCTCAGTCATATGGGCTGTGAAATACACCGTTTAGGCGACCTAAAAAGACTTAAAAGTCAGGTGTCGTTTGCGGTGTAAAACGAACGAAATGAATGTTCTTCGTTCACCCCTAATAAGAATTGAATCGGGAGATATCCCACAGATCAAATCATCTACCAGAGACGTGAAATGCATTGGCTCGTGCGATGAGACGGTGCTCGGCCACGCGGAAGGTTTGATTGGGATAAGACTTGGGTATGGAAATCAGCGATTTGTTACAGCCCGATGCTGTTGTGATGTTAAAGGCATCGAGTAAGAAGCAAGTCCTGCAAGAACTCGCAAAGATTGCGGCGAGTGTAACAGGTCTCGGTGAGCGTAAAATTTTTGACACGTTGTTGGAGCGAGAGCGCCTCGGAACAACTGGTGTGGGAAATGGCATTGCAATTCCACACGGTAAGCTAGCAGACCTCACAGGTCTTCATGGTGTTTTTGCGCGGCTGGAAAAGCCTGTTGATTTTGATGCGATCGATGACCATCCTGTTGATTTGATTTTCCTCTTGCTGGCACCAGAACAAGCAGGTGCCGATCACCTAAAGGCCTTGGCGAGAGTGTCGCGTCTGCTGAGAGACCCGGCGAACTGTGACAAGCTGCGCGGCGCCGCTAACACAGACGGCCTTTACATGGTTCTCATTCAAACCGAAGCTCAAGCGGCTTAACGATCAATCCTTGATGGTAACGTCGTCGGGTGCCGTGAATGCTATCCGTGCTTGATTGACTCTCATCGCGACTGTCATCCAACATAGCGCCATGAAAATGAGTGACGCGGGAACAAAGTAATCTGGTTGCAAACAGACCAGCGCGAAGAACACAATTGTTTCCGTTCCTTCTGCCAGCCCTCCTGAATAGAAGAATGATTTTTTGCCGCGGGCTTCCGTGTCTATCCCTCGTTTGGCTGCAATAATGGCGAAAGCCAAGAACGAAGCGCCTGTTCCGATGAAACTGGCAATGAGCGCTGCAGCGACCAGCGCGTAGTTTGGATCGTAGAGCGCGAACCCGAATACGACAGCGGCATAGAAAATAAAATCGAGAACAATATCCAGATAGGCGCCAAAGTCAGTCTTCTGGGTGGCACGTGCAATTGCGCCATCTAGTCCGTCGGCGATTCGGTTTAGTAGGATAAGGCCAAGTGCCAGGTCGGGGCGTCCACTCGCCAATGCCGGCACTGCCCCGAGGCCAATAAGGAACCCCAAGACCGTAACAGTATTAGCCGTGACATTGCGCTGCGCGAGAAACCTGCCGATACCGTTGATTGGTGGTGCGATTAGACGCACCATGAAGGGATCAAGCATATGAGGCACCCAGTTTGATAGAGACCACCAACCTTATACCATCTCGTTTCACGATGTTGGCGCTGTGCGTATTGGCTGTGCTGATGGCACCGCAGCCGTCTGGGGCGTTGGACCTTAAGTTTTCACCAGACCTCAAGAAAGCGGGTTGGCGTCTCCACACGCCTCGAGGGCACCAACCAGCGAGTTTTGTTGTTGAGACCGACGGCAGCTTATCCGTCTCAGCTGACGGTGCAGTCTCTTTTTTGTATGCGACGGTGCCAGATGTCACTGAGCCGCTGCGAATTCTTTCGTGGCAGTGGTTAATCAATAAAGATTTTCCTGGAACGGATTTGTCGATGCCCGGTGCTGATGATCGAGCGCTTGCGGTGCATGTTTATTTCTCTGATGAAAACCCAAGCCTGATGACGAAATTGGGTCGCGGGATGGCCTCTTTATTTGGCGCTCCGGTTTCCGGGCGCGCCCTCACATATGTCTGGGGCGGTAAACGATCGGTCGGAACTGTGATACCGAATCCATTTATGGATGAAGGTGATGGCGCTATTATTATTCGAAGGTCAGGGCCACCGGACGTCGCGGGTACGTGGATGAATGAAGAAATCAACGTAGCGGATGATTATCAGTCAGCGTTTGGGAAAGAGGCCCCTAAAATTACGGTTGTCGCAGTGTCTGCCGATACGGACGATACCGGGGCATTCTCACAGGCTCGAATACGAGGTCTTAAGTTAGCTGCCGTGTCTACCTCGCTTCGTTGAGGTTCCAGTCGTAGTCCGTCTTGATTGAACCAAGTCTGCGATTAATCTCGCGATCAAGCGACTTACGACCGTATTGAATAAGGTGCTCTAGTACGCCTTCATCACTGCCGCCGAAGTCTTCGTCATACCATTCGTAGATTTTCGAAATTGTCATACGGCCACCCTCAATGAGGACTCCGCCAGGGCTATTGATGAATTTAAACGCTGCCGCTTCTAGGTTTTCTTCTAGGTTGCTCGGGTAGAACGCACTAGGCCACAAATCGGGGCACCCAAGCGACGCGCAATTCAGGGCGTAGTGAATGCGATTGTCTTGCCAAATAGGTCGCAGAATGCGGTGCTCAATATCGTCTAGGCTTAGGTCGACCCCTTCGACGGTCACGAGCTTTTTGCCCCAGGGGCCACTGGCGAATATGCCGGGTGATATGTCGATGTCGCGGATCGTACGTATGGGATGATGTTGCAGAACGAGTTGTATGGTCAGCGCGTTGTATAGGTTGATCCAGTAGGCCTTCTGTTCGTCGCGGTTGTATTGTGAGATGCCCAGTGCCGTCAGACCTGCGATGTATTCCCCTAAGGTTTGCTCGTCTTCATCCGATACGGCTGCGTAGCGGAACAAGTTTTGTTCTTCATCGTCGGATACCAGATAGATATCCAAGAAACTCTGCCAGCGGTTGTGGCCGATGACTTCAGTCGAATCCTCGTCGAATCCTTCAAATTCAATCATGAGATCCGGTTTGGCCGCCATCCGGGATTCGAGAGACCCCGTGAATGCTGCGGCGACGGTTGCCCAGGCCATCACGAATGCGGCGATGAACAGTGCGAGGGTATTGCGGGGCATGGAAGTCTCCGGTCTTTGTGGCGTTACGTATAAAGCTTATGATCTGAATGGAGTTGCGCCAAGCCTCATGTGGGTGCTCATCTATGGTCTTATCCTGAGGAGGCGCAGATGCGGCCAATTTTTCGACTGAATACCCTTCTTTTCATGCTCGTTGCCACTGTAGTTTTCGCGCTCAACCCGTCCGCCCAAGCACAACAAGACCCCTTATCGGCCATATGCCAGGGTTTCTTGTCCTCTTCTGGCGCTCCAGCACCTGGGAAGGCGGATGTTTTATGCTCCTGCTTGGTCGAGGAGGTGCAGTCCACACTGAGTACGAAAGAAATGAGGGCCTACCAAAGTTCAGCGGAATCGTCTCATTCCATGCCATCTAGTGTTCAGAAGAAGATAACGTCCATTGCCCTAAAATGTTTAAGCCGGGCGCAGTAGTCACTGGCCCAGTTGGAACAACTCGTACAACACCCCATCCGGGGTCCGTACGCTGCAAATCTTTACATCGCCGTATGGCTGCAAAAGCGCCGGTTGCACGGATGATTCAAGTGAATACCCGGCGCTGGTGATGCGGCTGGCAGCCGCGTTGACGTCAGCGACGGCCCATCTCAGTCCTACATGACCGAGGTTGGGTGGTGCGGCCCGATCAGCTAGGTCTCTACCATCCAAGCCATTCCACTCTATCAGTTCAACGCGCCCGTTCTCGCGTTCCATGGCATTAAGAACACCGCGTGGATGCATAATCGCCGCTTTTGTTTCGACGTGTGTGGTGAGATTGCGCGGAATTCCGAAGTTGCTGTCCTTGGGCTTTTCATTCCGCGTGTCATTGTCAACAAATGCAACAAAACCAAGTGCGTCGCGGTGAAAATCGCGTGTCGCGTCACGGCTGCGAACAATCTGCATGCAGTTGAAGGGCTGGCTCATTTGGGTGATGTGGTCCCAGCCGTCTAGCGGCGGTTCAACCCGCTCATACATACCGAAAGAAATGCCATCCGGCCCCCGTAAGATAACGTTGGCGAGAATGCGGCCGTTGTATTCAAATGAGATTGGGTCGGCGACAGCAGTCCAACCACACTCAAGTGCGGCCTTAAACACAGCGCTCAGGTTTTTGGTGCGTATCATCAGAGAAAAAATACCGCCTGTGTCCCACGCGGTTGTGCCGGCCCGAATGCGGTCCACATCTGAAACTCCATCGAGCTGGACGAAGCGCACGAACCCCTGCGCTTCGTCCCCACAGTGAAATACCGCTTCTTCTCCGGTCATGGATGAGTCGAGGCCCCACATCTCAAGAATTCTGGGGTCAACGGCGCCGCGATGGCCCAGCGTCCAGCCACACACGTGATCTGCCAACATGCACCACTGATCGAGATCGAATACTAAAGTTACGGCTTCTTTCCAGCCGCCACCGATGTCCAATTTTGTATCCATTTTGCCTGTCCTAGCGGTGGTGTCTGATGTCGGGCGGCTACATTGGCGCGTTGTGGCCCTAGTGTGACTCGGGTTGGTGCGTTGATCGATCTTTTTTCCTGTCGAGTCTCTCTATAGGGTGGGGGCCCGTCTCCAAGGTCATTGGTTTTGTCAGAGTCCCACGCACCCCAACCTCAACCTGAAGAACCGCCACTCATGCGGAAAGGTTTTGCGCCTATCGCGATGTCACTTGGTGTCGGTGCTGTCGGGGGTGCTGTCTTTTCGGTGATCGGTGTTCCGCTAGCCTGGATGCTGGGTCCGATGGTCGTCAATATTGTGGCGTCTGTTCGCGGTGCGCCCGTCCTCGTGCCTCATGGTGTGCGTGTTATTACACTGTGTGTGATCGGCGTTTTTCTTGGCGGATCGTTCTCGCCAGACCTTTTAGATCGTGTGGGCGAGTGGGCGTTGAGCCTGATCTTAATGGTCGTTTTTATTCCTCTAATTACGGTCATCGCCAGTTATTACTACCGACGCTTTGCGCAATTCGATGGCCCGACCGCGATGTTTTCTGGGGCACCGGGAACGTTAACGGCCATGGTGATCATCGGCGGTGACTCTGGCGCGGACGAGCGCATGATTGCTCTCACGCAGGGCCTCAGAGTGGTGGTTGTCGTTTTCTTGATGCCCCTGATCGTCACGTTGGCCATGTCGACTGGTCCATCATCAGCGTCCTTTCTGCCGGACGGTGGCCCATTCAATATGCTGGATGGGGGGTTGCTTCTGGTCGCCGCAGCTCTCGGGTTTGCTTTGGCTCGAGCCTTCAATCTACCGGCCTCCGCGATGACGGGAGCGATGATTGCATCAGCGGCGCTCTATTTAACGGGGTCTGTCTCCTGGCGCCCACCTGACTTGGCGCTTTGGGTCTGCTTATGGATTCTTGGGTCGGCAATTGGATCTCGGTTTTCGACTGTCACGGCTCAGACCTTCTTCCGAGTGAGCAGGCATGCCATTGCGGCTACGGCTATTGTTATAGGTGTGTCAGCGATATTTGCCTGGGCAGTCAGCAGCATCACAGGAGCCGCGTTTCTGACAACATTGCTTTCGTTCACGCCAGGTGGCGTTGCGGAGATGTGTCTCATCGCTATCGCGTTCGATATCGATCCGGCGTTTGTTGCCGTCCATCATCTTGTGCGGATCGCGATCCTTATTACCGCGGCACCTTTCGCTGCAAAGTGGATCGCATCAAGGGCAACGTCACGTTAGTTCTTATCTGTGTCCCAGGCTGTTCGTGCAACGCGGTCTTCTGGTCTATGGGTGAGCGGGTCTTCCGCGTTGTAGGCTTTGCGTTCTTGGAACCCAAATACATGACCTTCTGGATCGGCATAATAATTGAGCGATCCGGCCCCTAAGGTTAGGGCGTTGATGATGGGTACGTCTGCGGCGGCCATCTTTTCAGCGAAAGCTTCGAAGCCGTATCCCCGCAGAATCCATACATCGGGCACGTCTTTGCGATCATTGGGAATTGGTCGCGTTGTGCCCCCTGGCTTGAGTTCCAAGGTTGACGTGCCACCGAGATGTAGACTCAGGCCAGCATCACCGTTGTTTTCCAGAAGGTCGAGGCCAACGACGCGGCAGTAAAATAGGGCGAGCTCCTGAGGGTCTGCGACGTGGAGTCGAAGCCATCCAACGTCCTGAATATCATTAGGCATGTCCGGCGTGCCGGGAATCGTGACGACACCCTCACGCCAGACTTTGTCCGCTTCGATGTCTGGGGCGAGGTCTGATCCGGGAGTTGGTGCTCTAATACCGAAAATGAATCCGTCTGGATCAGCGTAGAAGGCTGTTTCGTTATCGTCTGCTTTTGCCGGAATGGACCGCGTATTCGCGTTTTCCAGTCGAGCCTGCACGGCGTCGAAACCCCGAACTCTAAAAATGGGAACGACTTCCGCGTCTTCAACCGTCGTCACCGGCGGGTGAGGCTTACCCTGCCACATGGTTTCAATGACCGAGTACATGCCCGACCAAACCATAATGTTGCGGGCGCGATCTGTGTCCCGTCGCCGCATTTCAGGAAGCCCAAGAACGTCACGGTAGAATTCCCCGGGCGGCATGGGATCTTCTGAGCGCCGTACGATCCAGCCTAGACCTTGGATATGCTTGTCCATGGAGGTGTCCTTCAGTATGAGTTTCTAATCACACTCTACGGAGCGTTTCGGGTTTGCCCAAGTCCTAGAGTCGCTTGTCGTCGACAAAGGTCGCTCTATGATCTTCAGCTTACTTGCCTTTGGAGCATTCACATGCCGGTTTTGCCTGCCCCCTCTGAGACATTTGAAATCACCGTTCCCGTCCTTATTGCGGGCGGCGGAGCGTGCGGGCTGACGGCAGCGTTAGCGGCGCGCGATGCTGGGGTGGATGCTTTAATCCTAGAGAAGGATGCGATTCCACGTGGCACAACGTCTATGTCCCAAGGCACCATGTGCGCAGCGGGAACGCAGGCCCAAAAGGACGCGGGCATTGAAGATTCTGCTGAACAGTTTTTCGAAGATGTCATGACCAAGGTTGATGGCAAAACGGATCCTGCCCTCGTTCGGGCAGTCACTCGCGAGGCCGCTCCGACGATTGATTGGCTGGGCGAGATGCACGGCATCCCATTCTCCGTTGATACCTCGTGGAAGGGGTTGGGTCATTCGATACAGCGTTTGCATGCGCCACCGGATCGCACGGGCGCAGATCTCATGGGGCGACTGTTGCAGGCTGTCGAACGCTCAGGCGCTGACCTTATGACAGACGCGCATCTCACCGACGCTTATGCCGATGCGGAAGGCCGTGTCGTTGGTGTGCGCATTGAGAGGCCGGACGGGTCTCATGAAGACATCGGATGCAATGCTCTCATTCTTGCGACCTGTGGGTTTGCAAATAATCCGGAGATGATCGCCGAGTTTATTTCTGACATGAAAGGCGCACACGTTTTTACGTGGGAGGGTAGTGTTGGTAGCGGTATACGCTTGGGCATGGATTTAGGCGGCGCGGTCGCCGATATGACTTCGTTCCAAGGGTACGGCGCGCTCGCTTATCCGCAAGAGCTGTTATTCAACTACAACTACGTCATTGATGGCGGTGTTCTCGTCAACAAGAACGGCGAGCGATTCTCAGATGAGATGGCTGACGTGTCAGGCCAAGGCGTCAAAGTGATGCAGCAACCAGAGCACATCGCCTACATGATTTACGATGAGACGCTCCATACTCGGTACGAGCATTTGCACGAGACGCGACAGGCTCTTGAGGTTGGAGCGGTCAAGTCGGCAGCGTCTTTGACAGAGCTTGCGTTAGCGCTTGGAATACCAGGTGATGCGCTTACGAAAACCCTTGTCGATCTTTCGGCGTCTAAAGCTGGCACTCAAGACGATTCATGGGGACGGGATTTTTCAGACACTCATGACCTAAAGGCACCGTACTACGGTATTCGTGTCACGGGCGCGATTTATCATACGCAAGGTGGTCTCGAGGTTGATGAAAACGCTCAAGTGAAGCGGGGTGATGGCAGTCTCTTGCCCAACGTGTTCGCCGGAGGTGGTGCAGCCCGCGGCATGAGTGGGCCGACATGTTCGGGTTACATGCCGGCCGCAGGACTCTGCATGGCTATAACGCTGGGGCGTCTTGCTGGGCAATCTGCTGCTCGGTTGAGCGTGTGACCTAGTCTGCATTAGGTCACTTCTATTCGCATTTCGTTCGTCGGGCTAAAGCCGAGTGCTGTATAGACCGGTTTCCCTCCGGGGGATGCATGCAGGATCAATCTCGTGCAGCCGATTGATTTTAAGTAGGCGGTGCATTGTTCTGTTAAACGTGTTGCTAGCCCTTTGCGCCGTTGGCTAGGCGCCACGTAAACACCCCAAATGTAACCATCAGTGCGGATTTCTGGTTTTAAAGCCTGAGGGTAGAGTGATCTTGAGATCAAACACTGAGCCCCTCCGAAAATTTGCACACCGTCTTCGGCGACAAAGGCGCGTCCATCATTATTCAATGCTGCGTCAGACATGAAGTCCAGCGTAGTTTGCTTCCAGTCCTGCTTGAAATCAGAGTCTGCCATGCCGTTGTCTGTCCACATTTTGTGAAAGGCTTCGGCCAAAGGTTCGTAATCGCCCGGCGTTGCCGGCCGAATCTTTATGGTTTTAGTCATGATGTGATCCGTATTTAGAATGAGTGCCGTATGCGGGCGTGAGCGCGCATGAAGGGAGAACCCGCGCGGGGTATGGTGAAGTTATGCCCCGCTGGGGCGTCGGCGGTCACTACGGATGGCGGCGAGGTCCAAGCCACGAGTCATCGCGTCGCCACACTGGGCAACGGAAGAATCTCTCAAAGTGGCTTCGGCAACGAACATGCTGCGATGGACTCCAATTTTAGACGTCGCGGTATGTACGCCTGACGTGGTCATGAATCAAGATGTTTTGTGTGGATGTACAGTCTTGGCAATTTTTCGCTTGCGCCCTTATCGCCTCTTGCTACGTTAACGGCCGCTCCCAGGTTCTATTGGCTCGGCAGCCTTCTTGGTGCGGCCTTTGTGATTACGACGATGATGTCAGCGTCTATCGCGCGTTGAACGCCACATTAAGTTGATTGTGTGCGCTGGGGTTCGAGGGTGCTTCGAATTGCCACTGCATCAACGCCATGGCTGCAGAAATATCAAAGACGTTCTGCGGGCTTGCCGCGAGAATATAGACATCTCTGACGCTGCCATCGGGCCACAAGCGATAGTCGAGAAGAACCCAACCATCGACACCCGATGCTGATTCGTCTGGCGGGTAGATGGGCGGAATTTGTAGCTTTGGTTTTGGCTGGGCGCGGGTTATCGGCGCCGTACTTGCTGCTTTTGCTTTGGCGGCCTGAACAGCTTCTTGTCCCCCCACTTTCAGTAACGCGTCCCGAATATAGGACGTGTCAGCTGATAGGCGTTGAAACGTCGGTGCTAAGCCAGCATATGCTTGGGTTAAAGAGGCCGTAGCGGCGGCCGCGTTGTTTGAGCCGGCGTGGGCGATGCCCAGTTCATAATGTGCAATTGCGCTTCTTAGATCAGAGTCATCGCCGCCATCAGCATAAATACTGAGCGCACTTTCTAGCAGCGGAATTGAGGCTGCGTTCTGTCCTGTACCGTTGAGGGCCCGGCCAAGATTGACGGCCATGTCGGCAGTCCGGCTGTCGGTAGCGCCGTAACTCCGCACCGCCAGGTCGAACGCCATTTGCGCATTTTTCACGAGGTTTGCCGATGGGTCGACAGAGAGCGTTCTTAGATAAACGCTTTGCACCACATCTGTATCGCGTTGCTCTGTGTCGGACTGCGCTATGCCCGGATTAATGCTCGCGCCCACAAAAAAAATCGTAGTTGCTAGGATTAGAAAACGATGCATGGCGGTAATCCTTCCTAAGAACGGCTGATAACGAAGCTAATCTTAGGCCTGAGTCGACCAACGCGCCATGCGTTTATCTATTCAGCGGCAATTGATAACGGAGTTGTTACGCCAGCTTGTTGGACAATAATATCTGCAACGGCGTCGACGACGGCGTCTGTATCAATACCGTACTCAGCATAAAGTTGAGCAACACTGCCCGCTTGGCCAAAGCGATCAACGCCGAGGGCCTCGCAGCGTTGTCCTAGAACGGACCCGAGCCATCCTAAGGCGAGGGGGTGGCCATCTTGTACGGTGACCAGTGATGCGTCTGGAGAGAGGTCAGACAGCAGGCGCTCTATTGGGCTTCGCGCGCCCTGGCGCCCACTCTTGCGGGCTTGGGCCGCAGCGGTCCAGCTGCTGTAGAGTCTGTCTTGAGATGTGATGGCGAGCAGTCCTGCGCCCGGAATGTCCTCGCGGATAATGTTGAAGGCAGCTTTTGCTTCTGGCGCGACAACGCCGCAATAGGCAATCGCCAATTCCGCACCGGGCTCTGGTTCAACGGCCCAATATGCGCCAGCTAACACGCCAGCTTTTAGAGTATTCGACATTTCACGGGTCGGTTGCTCCAAAGGGCGTGTCGATAGGCGCAGATAAACCGAACTGCCATCTGGTTTTTGCATGTGATCAAACCCCCACGCCATGATGGTTGATAACTCATCTGCATAAGCTGGTTCAAAAGACGCGAGGTTGGCGTGGCCCATGCCGATCAGTGGCGTAAAGATGGATTGGTGTGCGCCGCCTTCTGGCCCGAGAGAGATTCCACTTGGCGTGGCGACTAGCATGAAGCGCGCATCCTGATAACAAGCGTATGTCATGGCATCTAAGCCACGAGCAATGAACGGATCGTATAGTGTGCCGACAGGAAGGAGGCGTTGTTCAAATAGGTCGTGGGATAACCCAAGAGCGCCGAGCAGCAAGAACAAGTTATTCTCTGCGATGCCTAGTTCGATGTGTTGGCCTTTGGGTTGCTGGCTCCATTTTTGCGGTGATGGCACGTGCATCTGTCTAAAAATGTCTTCCCGCTTCTTGATATGGAATGGGCTGCGTTGATTGACCCAGCCGCCCAGGTTTGTTGACACCGTTACGTCCGGTGCCGTTGTTACGATACGCTTGGCGAGATCAGATGTGCCCCGCCCAAGATCGTTCATGACCTTGCCGAACGCTTCTTGTGTCGATTGAGAGGGGGCGTCCGGCGTCAATAAATCCGGCACGGCAATGGTAGCGGCTTTTGTGGTTCTTTGTTCTCGTGTGATTCGTTGCGCGAACGGGACGTCAGCAAGGAAGGTCTCTAAGTGTTCTGCGGGAGTATCCATACCAGAGAATTTTTCCCATTCCTCTCCTTCTTTGATCCCCAAGGACTCCCTGAACTGCTGGATTTGGCCTTCGTTGAGAATTCCGGCGTGGTTGTCTTTGTGGCCGGCAAGGGGAAGGTTGTACCCCTTGATGGTGTAGGCAATGAAGCAATGAGGCTGCTCTTTACCTTCGGCTTCTGCGAAGGCTTGCAAGATGGCCTCCATGTCATGGCCGCCGAGGTTGGTCATCAAAGCGTGAAGGCGGTCGTCGTCATATTCATCAAGGAATGCCTTCAGTCCTTCAGCATCTTTTAAATCGCGTTGCAAAGCTTCGCGCCATGCCTGTCCACCTTGGAACGTCAGTGCGGAATAAATTTGGTTGGGGCAGTCATCGATCCATGCCTTTAGGGCTGGGCCGATTGGTGTTTCGAATGCGGCCTGGAGCTTGAGGCCATATTTAAGTGCGACAACGTTCCAGTTCACGGCGGAGAAGAAGCCGGTGATTCTGTTGAACAGCCTGTCGTTGACGACGCCGTCCAAGCTTTGACGGTTGTAGTCAACAATCCACCAGCAATTTCTGACTTCGTGCTTCCAGCCTTCTAGGAGGGCCTCAAATATATTGCCCTCGTCCAGCTCAGCGTCGCCCAGCAAACCGATCATGCGACCTTTGGGTGTCTCTTTGGGGTCCACCAACTCGTGAGAATGAATATATTCCTGCACCATGGAGGCAAATAAAGTTTCTGCGACGCCAAGGCCAACGGATCCGGTTGAAAAATCGACGTCGGCTTTGTCTTTGGTTTTTGATGGGTACGGTTGTACGCCACCAAAACCACGGAAGTTTTTCATGCGGTCTAAGGTTTGATTACCGAGAAGGTATTGGATGGCGTGGAAAACGGGCCCGGCATGAGGTTTGACCGCGATGCGATCCTCGGCGCGCAGGGTATGAAGGAAGAGCGCGGTCATCACCGATACGAGGGATGCGCAAGACGCCTGATGACCACCGACCTTTACGCCATCTGCTTTTGATCGTGTCGTGTTGGCCTGATGAATCATCCAAGTGGCAAGCCATAGAATTTTCTTCTCCAGGCTTTGCAGTGTAGCGATATCGGCGGGCTGATGACTCATGACGGACTCCCCTGTGAAGCCCGAACACTACCTCAGGGCGGGTGGCACGTCATTGCGAACCCTTGCTCCAAATGGGCATTTCGCGCAATTATGTCGTATATTATTTAAGAATAAGGGTGATATATGCCAAATATTAATCTTGATGAGATAGATTTAAGAATCTTGGATCAAATGCAAAGCGATGCGCGCTTGAGCAACGTGGATCTGGCGGAGCGGGTTGGATTGTCGCCGTCACCCTGCCTTAGGCGACTCCGTAAACTCGAATCAGATGGAGTGATTCAGGGGTACATGACTTTTGTTGATCAGACCAAAGTTGGGTTGCCCGTCAGCGTCTTTATCAATGTCGCCTTAAAAGAGCAGTCTGAAACAGCGCTAGAAGAATTCGAGACGTCCGTCTCCGCGTTGCCGCAAGTGATGGAGTGTTATCTCATGACTGGAACAAGTGACTATCTTTTGCGGGTGGTGACGCAGGACCTTGCTGACTATGAGCGTTTTCTCAAGAACCACCTGACCCGCATCCCAGCGATTGCTAGCATACAATCCAGTTTTGCTCTGAAACAGGTGACCTATCGGACGGTCCTGCCTCTCTCCCAAGACGCGACAAATGAATCCGTCGGCACTGGATGACACGGCCTCTTGCTTCTAATATGCGCGAACCAATCACCTGATTTACCAACGGAAGGTCCATGATGCACGGGATGATGATGACCACGCCGTTATTGATTACGTCGCTGATTCAATTTGCGGCGAAGTTCCATAACGATACCGCTGTTGTGACCCGTAGAGTTGACGGAACTGTGCATCACAGCACGTATGGTCAAGTCTACGAGCGGTCACAGCGCCTCGCTAATGCTCTCATCCAACTCGGGATCAAGCCTGGCGACCGGGTTGCGACATTGGCCTGGAATTCTGACCGGCATTTAGAACTTTACTACGCAGTCTCGGGCATCGGCGCGATTTGTCACACGGTGAACCTTCGCCTCGCCGACGCAGAGATGATTTACATTCTTAATCATGCAGAAGACCGCCTCGTCTTCTTTGACACGGATATGGCAGAGACAGTCGCTCGCATTCAGCCGCATGTACCATCCGTAGACCGCTTTATTTCGTTGTCGGATGCCGAGGGGGTATCAACGGAGTCTCCCGCTGGTGCCATCGATTATGAAGGTTTGATCGCCGGTGTGCCGGATCACTATGACTGGCCGGAGTTCGACGAAAATACGGCGGCGTCCATGTGTTACACGTCCGGCACGACTGGAAATCCGAAAGGTGTTCTATATAGCCACCGCGCCATGGTTCTTCATGCCATGGCAAGTTGCTTCGCCAGTACGCTTGATCTTCGCACCCATGATGTCCTGCTACCTGTTGTGCCCATGTTTCATGTTAACGCGTGGGGTATCCCCTACTCAGCACCAATTGCGGGCACACCTGTTGTGATGCCTGGGTCCAAATTGGACGGCGAAAGCTTATTCGCGCTTATGGATCAAGAGCACGTCACAATGGCTTTAGGGGTGCCAACTGTGTGGATGGGGCTGCTGGACCATATGGATAAAATGGGTCGTGCACCAAACGGATTGGATCGGGTTGTTATTGGTGGTGCCGCAGCCTCTGAATCAATCATCAACCGATTTGAATTGGATCACGGAGTTACCGTGCACCATGCCTGGGGGATGACTGAAATGAGCCCTCTAGGTGTCGTCAATACGTTGAAGCCGAAGTTCCTTGATTTGCCACGTGACCAACAGATGCCGGTCAAAGTGAAGCAAGGTCGTGCGATCTACGGCGTTGATATGTGCATTGTCGATGATGATGGCAATGAGTTGCCGCGTGACGGTGTAACGTCAGGGCGGCTTCTCGTAAAAGGGCCGTGGATTGTCAGCCAGTATTATAAGGCTGAGGAAAGTGCCCTCACGTCTGACGGCTGGTTTGATACCGGCGACATCGCGACGCTCGACGCTGATGGCTACATGCTCATTACGGACCGCGCCAAGGATATCATCAAATCAGGTGGCGAATGGATTAGCTCTGTTGGCCTTGAGAACGCGGCCGTCGGGCATCCTGCCATAAAACAGGCAGCTGTTATTGGTGTTCCTCATCCGAAATGGCTGGAGCGCCCCCTATTGGTTTGTACGCCTGAGGGCGATAGCAGGCCGGCACTGTCTGAGATTCGCGCGTTTCTGGCCGAGAAGGTGCCAAAGCTATGGCTGCCGGATGCCCTTGAGTGGACCGAATCTCTACCTGTCGGTGCGACAGGTAAGGTGTTGAAGGCAGAGCTTAGAGCCAGATTTGCGGACTATTCTCTGAGTGA
>Ga0055584_100001934_pt1 | contig 20388 bp, 10 predicted proteins | sample OSDHelmetaG_FD_58716 | JGI IMG/M metagenome (GOLD analysis project Ga0055584, IMG submission 58716) | Pelagic marine sediment microbial communities from the LTER site Helgoland, North Sea, for post-phytoplankton bloom and carbon turnover... | ecosystem: Environmental > Aquatic > Marine >...
CCTGATGAAGTGGGACAGCCTGCGCGACAAGGAGAATTTCAAGATGATGTGCACCTACTGTCACCAGGCCGGCACGGTTGGCTTTCGCACACCGGAACAGCCCGTGGATTGGGAGACGATGGTCCGGCGCATGGACGGTTTCGGCGGGCTGTACAGGCACACGCAACGAACCATCGTCAAGCGGCTGGTGGACACCTACACGCGGGATGCCGAGTCTCGCTGGCCGGAGTACATCCCGCCTCCAGCGCCAACCGGATTCGCCGCGAAGGTAAAGATCACCGAATGGGACATCGGCCTGCTCCTGAAGGCCAACGTGCATGACCTCGAGCCCGGCCCGCCCGGAACCATGTACGCCGTGGACATGGGACAGGGCGCGATCGTCGAACTGGATATCGCAACCGGCCAACGGACGGTGTATCGCATGCCCCCCCGAGCCCACGCCCCCCATTCGATCGAACCGGACAACGACGGCAACTACTGGGTGACGCTTTGCGCCTCGGGCCACATGGGCAAGTTCGATCCGAAGACGACGGACATCACGATCTACTCCAGCGCCGAAGCCCCCGCCAAGCGCGGTTCATACCCGCACACCTTGCGTGTGAATCCGAAAGATCCCGAAGGCCTCATCTGGTACACCGACGCAGGGCGCAACTCGGTCTTCCACATTCACCCGAAGACCGGCTACGTAAAGGAGTATCATCTGTTGGACAAGGATCAGGCGATCGCCGCCGGCAAGGGCGAGTCGCGTGGTCTAACACCCTATGGGCTGGACTTCGCACCGGACGGCTCGGTCTGGTATTCCAAGCTGAACGCCAATCGCATCGGCCGCATCGATCCCAAGGCGCCGGACGGGGCCATCAAGGAATGGAATCCACCTTTCCGCGGCCCCCGACGGCATCATGTCGATCAGGACGGCATCGTGTGGGTGCCGGGCTTCGGCTCGGGCGTGTTGGGCCGGTTCGATCCGAAGACGGAACAATGGACGACCTACGCGCTGCCAGACTACGACAATCAGATTCCCTACGCGCTCAACATCGACGCCAAGGGCATCGTCTGGATTTGCGGCACGGGCAACGACACGATCGCGCGTTTCGATCCGAAGACCGAGCGTTTGATTGAGATCCCGATGCCCACGCGGGTCACCTTCACGCGGGAGATCGAATTCGACGAAAAAGGCAATGTCTGGTCCTGCAACTCCAACGGCCCCACGAGGCATAGCGAGCGCGGGCGGGGATCAGTGATCCGGATCGAGTTACCGCAGGACGAACCGGCCGCGGACGAAGGCGTGAAGCTGAAGCGAATCGTCCTGCCACATCATCAGGTCGCCTACGTCCGCCAAGTGCCGTGGCAGAAGTCGCCGCACGGTGATCTGCTCAAGAAGATCGACGCCATGCCCGCGCCCAAGGGGATTCCGGTCAACAAGACGCTCGACAAACATTTCAAAAAGCGAATGTCGGCCTTCACCGACAAACAGCGGAACCGCTTCAACACCCTGCGCCAGGGCATGGACCTCGTCGAACCCGACATGGAAAACCGCGGCCTCTCGTATCTCAAGATCCTCGAATACATCCACCACAATGAGAAGTAGAGGAAACTGTTCGAGAAGTTCCCTGAGTCCCAAAGATCGAATTTGTTTTGCCTCCAGCAGATTCAGAGAAGCCGCTGATTTGCCTTTTAAACAGGAGTAAGCAGAGGGAGCGGAGAAACGAACGTGGGCAACTCCTCCCCCTCTTTTCTCTCCGTTTCCTCCTGTTGAATTCGTATGCTCCACTCAAGACGGCGGCTGACTTGATGATCGTGAATCCGGCGGAAGCAGGACTCGTTCAACCACTGAAGGAACGGAACACACGGAAAGGAATTCCTGGAGGGAACTGCTCCGTCAGTTCCCAAACTTGGGGAGCAACGGAGTGCTCCCCTCCATCCGTTCCTTCAGTGAATTCCGTGGTTGAACACTCTCTGTAACGAACCGAAATATTCCCTGCGTTTTCCGCTTGCCCCGATTTGGTGAGCGACCACATTCGTCGCTGATCCTGATCGGGCCAATCACACTGCCGACTGTCCAGCGTGATGGCAGAGGCAGACTTTCTATGAACGTACAGATTCCAATCCACGGCATCGGACCCCTTCTTCTTTCGACGGCAATGATCTTGGGAGCAGGCTGCGGCGGGGAGTCCCGTCCAAAGAACACCCCTTCCAGTCCGCCAGCCGCGCCCTCACCGGATGCCGGAGAATCCGGATCCGGATCAACCAGTGCGGTTCCACCCATCGTGTTCAACAGCACGGCTCCGATCAATGACCTGAAAGGAACGCTGGCCGCCGAGGTGAAGTTTGCCCAAAGCCAGATTCTCCCGGCGCGCCCGCGGCAGGGGCACAAGCAGCCTCACCTCACGGGCCGGCGCAAAACGCTGCTCCTGGTGCGGCCGCTGAAGCCCGACGACGCGACGCCCATGTCGGTCCGCGCCCGCGACGGCTCGAGCAAGACGCTCGGAACGCTCGCCCTCAACGCGCCCAGTCTGCTGCCGAAGACGGCGTATTATCTGGAGGGTGTGCCGGAAGTGACTGATTTCACGCCTGGCGCGGGGCCAACCAACACTCTCTCCGGCGGCGATCTCGCAAAACTAAGTGACAAGCAAGGCGCCTTTCTGGCGGGCCTGCTGAAAGACCACGCCCTGGTGGAAATCGAGACGGCCGACGGGCGTTGGGTTCGTGACATTTATCTGCCCGCGGACCAGGCGCTGGACGGGAAGATGGTCCGTACCAAATCGCAGGCGGGCTACCAATCCACCATTCATCATGACGGGCGTCAGGCGCCGCTCTCCCGGGGGCAGAGCCTTCAGTTCAAATGCCGGGACGGCCAATGGATTCGCGAGGGCGAGCTGGACAACAACGCCCTCACCTATGCCCGCAGCACCTGGAGCGGTGTCTTGCCGGCGGAGTGGATCGCGCCCGGCCTCACGCTCGAGATTCGCCAGGGCAAGCTCAGCGGCACTCTCACCGGGTTGAAGGTGGGCGCGCCGACGCAGATGCTCATCCATACGATTGACGTGGGCATGTTGACGACGCCCCGCGGCAAATTTGAGTTTGCCCGCGAGCCCGAAGCGCACCGGGAGTATTTCCAGACGGTGCCGGTCAGCCGGTTCATCGTGGCCCCATACGCCCCCCTCGCGCTTTCCGAAGTGATGTTGCCCACCGGCGTGCTCCTCAAGAAGCTCGATCCCAGTAAGGGCGGCTGGCACAACGGCGACATGCGCCAGCACATCGGCAAGGAGCTGATCTCGCATGGCATCGACAACGCAAACTACGGGCTCAATTCCAGCGCCGGCCAGGGAGAGCGCAGCCATCCCTACGTCGCCGCCCAACTCGCCGCGCACAACACACGGGGCCGGTATGCGAACGGCGTCGTGGTGCATGGCGGCTCGGGTGGCAACGGAATCGTGACGCTCGACAACACGCTCGGCAACGAGTTCAGCCACGAGGTCGGGCACAACTACGGTCTCGGGCATTACGTTGACGGGTTCAGGGGCTCGGTGCACCGCAGCGCCGACCAGATCAATTCCACCTGGGGTTGGGACGCCGACAAGAACCGCTTCATCCCGAACTTCTCCCCGATCCGCAGCGGCAAACCCACCACCCTGGGCAAGAATCTCCAGGCGCCGTTCGACGGGCGCTCGTTCGGGAAGGATGCGATGGCCGGCGGGGCGCCGTTCTCGAGCTTCAACCGCTTTACTCTCTACACGCCGAACACGGCGGCGATCATCCAGCGCTTCCTCGAGAACAAGGCGGTCTTTGATTCCGACTCGCCCACGGGTTTCAGCAAATGGAACCCCGACACCTCGCGCATGGAGCCGTTCCGCCACCGGATCAACCTGGGCCGCGAAACGACCGCGCCGGTGAACGATCTCAGCAAAGCGAAACTCGCGTCACTGCTCGCTGAATCCGATCTCGTGAAGGTGGCGATGGGCGACGGCAACTGGACCAAAAACATCCCCCTCCCGCCCGCCTCGCCGGCCAACCGCGGACGCGCCTTCAGCGTCGATCATCAAGCCACTTACAACAGCCTCCTATCGCTCAACGGCCGGCAGATCACCGTCGTGCGCGGCTTTAAGAAGACCTACGTTTCCGACGGGGCGAAATGGAACGAAGGCCCCGCGCCGGACCGGGGCGTCGAACGCAAGCCGGAAGCCTTCGGCGTGCCCGTGGTCACGCTGATCGGTTACTACGACCCGGCGGGTGAAATGCCGAGCTACATCTACCCCGCCTTGTACGGCGCCTACGGCTTCTGCTACCCCGACGATCGCGCGACGTTGAAAGCAACGGACTGCGAACTCCGGGTCGAGACGCGTGACGGCACCCTGCGCTTCCGCCTCGCGAACCACCGCATGAACAGCGGCTCCATGAACAAGTTCCACGTCAACGTCCCTGCGGCGAGCCAGCCGCGCAGTATCGCCGTGGTCAGCCGCGGCAAGATTCTGGACCGGAAACCAATCACTCCGGTGACCGAAAAACTTTCCGTGACCGTGAACGGCATCTAGCCCGGGCCCGGGGGCTCCGGATTGGCATGCGCCAAAGAAAAGCACCGGAACGAAGCCGTAACGATCGGACCACAGATTGAGGGAAGCCTCAGATTTTCCTTTTGAACAGGAGGGAACGGAGAATGAGCCCAGATGTGTCGCATGAAGAGGTAGCGGAATTTGCGAGAAATTCCGACTGTTGGGCTCCCGATCGGAATTTTTTGCAAATTCCGCTACAGCCCTCTGTTCTCTCCGTTGCCTCCTGTTGAATTCGTATGCCCCAATCAAAACGGCAGCGGGCAGCCAAGATACTGTTGCGAATTTTTGCACATAGCAGGAACAGGAAATCTGAGGTTTCCGGCGGAAGAAAAGCTGATTCAACCACGGAAGGAACGGAAAACACGGAATGAGAACAACGGTCTGATTCTGGCAGGAAAATAGGGGCGAGAAGATCGGGCAGAAACATATTCCTGCCCCTATTTTCCTGCCATGAAAGAACCCTCTTCCTGCGCCGATGACCCTTCGGTTGCGGCTGTAACGATTCTGGTCGCATTCAGAGTTCCCCGATAGTCTCCATTAAAACCATGAACAAGCACCGTCTCTCAACCTCTCGTCGTTCTTTCCTGAAAACGGCTGCGGCAACTGCCGTTCTCCCGAACATCATCACCAGCGATGCCTGGGCCAACAAGCCGAGTGAAACCATCAACATCGGCTTCATCGGGGTGGGCAAACAAAGCGGAGGTCATTTGGGATTCTTCCTGGGACAGAAAGATTGCCGGGTCGTGAGTGTGGCCGAAGTCGCCCAAGTGCGTCTCGATCACGCCATGGAGCGGGTGAATCAAAAGTACGGGGCCAATCACGACTGCAAGGCCGTGGTCGATTTTCGTGAAACCCTTTCCGACAAAGGCGTGGATGCCGTCGTCATCGGCACGCCCGATCATTGGCATGCCATTCCCTCGATCATGGCCGCCGAGGCCAAGAAGGATGTGTATTGCGAAAAACCGCTGACCGTCACCATTCGCGCCGCCTTGGAAACGGTCAAGGCCGCCCGCAAGAACGACATCGTCTATCAGGTCGGCAGCCAGCAACGGACGGAGTTTCGCGGCTACTTCAGGAAGGCGGTCGAATGCATCCGCAACGGACGCGTTGGCAAGGTGACGAAGATCAAGATTGGTGTCGGGTCTGCGGGAGTGCCCTGTGATCTGCCCGCCGAAAAGAAACCCGAGGGAATCGACTGGGACATGTGGTTGGGGCCGGCCCCGATGCGTGAGTTCAACTCGGTCCTCTGCCCGACGGACGTGCATCGGCATTTTCCGCAATGGCGTCGCTACCGCGAATACGCCGGTGGCGGACTGAGTGACATGGGGGCGCACCACTACGACATCGCCAAGTGGGCCATGAATCTTGACGAAACCGGCCCGGTCAAAATCATCCCGCCCAAGAGCGGAACCAGTGGCTTGAAAATGATCTATGCCGACGGCCTGGAGATCATCCATGAAAGCACCAAGGACCCGTTCAATGATGTCATTTTCTACGGAGACGAAGGAACGCTCTACGTTGATCGCCGTGGCATCACGGCCGACCCCAAGAGCGCGGTGGATTCCCCCTTCGGTCCCAACGACTGGCGTCTGCCCGACATCGGAACAAGTCATCGCCGCAATTGGATCGACTGCATCCGCAGCCGTAAAAAGCCCGTGGCGGATGTGTCCTTCGGCGCCCACACGAGCATTCTTTGCAGTCTGGCCAACCACGGCTACCAACTGGGTCGTGAAATGAAGTGGGACCCCAAGAAATACGAATTCCCCGGAGACCAGCAAGCAAACGCTCTGCTCACCCGTCCCGGCCGCGGAGAATGGAAGCTGGCTTGATTCCGGCGGAAGAAAATACGTTTCAACCACGGAAGGAACGGAAAATACGGAATCAGAACTTGGGCCTCAGCCTTTTCCGTGTCTTCGGTGTATTCCGTGGTTGCTCACCGGATTATCCGTTCGATCTCAATCTGCGGATGGTGTCGGGAGTTGACTAGCAACCCCAACCGATGCCCGGATGCTTTGAGATGGAACTGATTCAACCACGGAAGGAACGGAAAACACAGAATCAGAATTTGGGCCTGAGCTCATTCCGTGTCTTCAGCGTATTCCGTGGTTGTTCACCGGATTATCCTTTCGATCTCAATCTGCGGATGGTGTCCAAAATTGACGAGCAATCCCAATCGATGACCGGTCGCCTTCAGATAGTTGTGCACCTGAGCTCGATGTTCCTGTGTTAGTTCGGTGGCCGCTTTCAACTCGACGATGATCGTCTCAAAACAGATCAGATCCGGGATGTATTCCGACTTCAAGGGTTGCCCCTTGTACTCCAATTGCAACCTTGGCTGCGCAACGTATTTGATCCCCTGCAGACTCAATTCCAGTTCCATGCATTCCTGATAGACCGGTTCCACGAATCCACATCCCTTTTCCTTGTAAACCTCGAAACAGGCTCCGCGAATACGATACGTTTCCTCCTTGAACAACAACTCCTTCATATCGCGAGCCTAAGAAAAAGTTGAGTTGGATCAACCACGGAAGGAACGAAAAATACGGAATCAGAACTTGGCCCACGGCTTTTTCCGTGTCTTCAGTGTATTCCGTGGTTGTTCACTGAACTTCCATCGTTTTCTCGGGTAACCATTTCGCTCCAAGTGACATTCTCTCTAAACCATTGTGACTGATCCGTAATCCGGGCCGATCCCAACGTGTTCAGATAGACCAAGATAGAAATCAAAAGACATGAAGACATTCAGTCTCCTCTCCCGCGTCGCTGTGTTGGCAACGCTGTTGGCGCTGGTCTCCCCCTCGGCGGCCAAATCACTCACCGGCAAAGTCTCCGATCCGAAGGGCTCGCCCATGGGTGGGGTGATGGTCAGCGCCTTCGACGAGGAACACCGCAAGTGGATCTCGGTGTTCAGCCAGAAAGATGGCTCCTTCACCATCGATGGACTCCGGGACGTCGAGCACCAGGTCCGTGCCCGGCTGATGGGCAAGGTGGATGAGTGGTTCGACGACGTAAAACCCGCACGCGATACGGTGGCCATCAAGATGCGTCCCGCCAGCGGTCTGGATCTGGAGGAACAACGCCCGGCCAACAGCGGATTCAGCATGCTGAAGTTCGACAACACGCGCGACAAACTGAACTTCAAGATGATGTGCAGCTATTGCCACCAGATCGGCACCGTTCCTTTCCGCACACCGGAGAAGCCGGTCGATTGGGAAACGATGCTGCGTCGCATGGACGGTTTCGGCGGTCTCTATCCCCACACGCAGGAAACGATAATTCCGAAACTCATCGACACCTACAAAGACGAAGCCGTCGAAAGTTGGCCCACCTACGATCCGCCACCACCGCCTTCCGGCACGGCCGCGAAGGTGAAGATCACCGCCTGGGAATTCGGCAAGCAGTTTGAAAGTTCCTTCCATGATCTGAAACTCGGTCCGGACGGGTTGGCTTACGTGGTAAATATCAGCGCGCCCTATATGGGCATCCTCGACACCAAGACCGGCAGGCAGGAGATTTTCAAGATGCCGCGTGGTTCCTGGGGGCCGCATTCCATCGAACCTGATTTGGAAGGACATATGTGGATCACGCTTTGCGCCTCCGGCCAGATGGGCAAATTCGATGTGAACACCCGGAAGATCACCGCCTATTCGAGCGCTGAAGCGCCCGCCAAGCGCGGTTCCTATCCGCACACCTTGCGCGTCAATCCCAAGGATCCCGAGGGACTCATTTGGTACACCGACGCGGGACGTAATTCTGTTTTCTCCATGCATCCGAAAACCAAGCATGTGAAGGAATACCATCTGCTGAGCGAGGGCCAGGCCATCGGCGCCGGCAAGGGCGAGTCCCGCGGCATCACGCCCTACGGCCTCGATTTCTCCCCCGTCGACGGGATGATCTGGTATTCCAAACTGAACGGCAATCGCATCGGCCGCATCGACCCCGACAAACCCGACGGTGCCATCAAGGAATGGAACCCGCCCTTCCGCGGACCGCGCCGCCTGCACGTCGCTCCGGATGGCATCGTCTGGGTGCCCGGCTTTGGTTCCGGTGTCCTCGGCAAGTTCGATCCGACGACCGAGCAATGGACCACCTACGCCCTGCCCGACATGGAGAACCAGATTCCCTACGCGCTCAATGTCGATCCGAAGGGCTTCGTGTGGGTCTGCGGCACCGGCAACGACACCATCAACCGTTTCGATCCCAAGACCGAAAGACTCGTCGAAATCCGCCTGCCCATGCGCGTCAGTTACACCCGCGAGATCGAGTTCGACGAAGACGGCAACGTCTGGACCAGTACCAGCGGACCCTCGCGCCACATGGAGCGCGCCCTCGGCCAGGTCATCAAGATCGAGATCCTCGAGGACGATGGCGGCGGCGTCAAACTCGCCCAGGTCAACTTGACCGCCGACCAGTTGGGAACACTCACGGCCGCGAACAAGCCCGCGCCGCTCAAGCAACGCCGTTACACACCGCTGCCGAAGAACAAGCGGGGGTCGACCAAGCAACGTTCCCTAAAATCCGTCAACGGCAAGCTGCTCGGCCGGATCGAAGCCACAACGCTGCCGGCCGCCTATCAAAACGGCGTCCGGCATCAGGACTACGTCGACCAGCGGATGAAGACCTTCAGCCAGAAACAGATGGCGCGCCTGGGCCAACTCTGGAAGGAGAAACGTCAGGCGGACAAAAATATGCCCAACGCCGGTCATTCCTTCGTGAAGATCATGGAATGGGTTGCCAAAAACGAAAAATGACCCACTGATCTGCCCTGCCAGACCCAAAACTCCCCCACGGATTGAAACAAGCCATGAACAAATCATTATCTCTCGTCGCCGCTCTACTCGCTGTCATCGCGATCGCGATATCAATCACCGGGAAATCCGGGTCTGATTCGAGTCCCGAAATGGATCAGTCGAAATCACGGAACCCAGATCAACAATTCGCAAAGCTTGAAGATCAACTCCGGCAGGCTACGGAAACCATTGAGACCCTGAGCAGCAAGATTGAGAAACTGGAAACGCGCCCCGCCCAATCCAGCGCCACGTCTACCGACAATTCTGAGTTACAGCAGAGGATAGCCGCCTTGGAAGCACAGCAACAGGCGATGACCAAATTCACCAACGACTTCGACCAATACGGCGTTGTCTCCAGCATGGAGGCTGAACTGGTCAATGCCTACAGCACCCTCATGGACACCAACAAGTCTATCGGGGCGCGTCTAAAACAGGTCGGCCAGCTCAAACGCTATCGCTACTTCGATGACAAGGCCCTGCAGGCCGTCAGCGACATCTATCTGCAAACCGACGACTTCAACCAGAAGGGGCAGGCATTGATCTCAATGAAAGGTTTGGTCACACCTGAATTCAGAGATCAGATTCTCACTGATCTGGCGACCGAAGTGGAAGCCGGGAACAAGTCGGGCCGCTTTCGCTACTACGCCATCGAGGCCTTGGAACCCATGATGCCAGATCCCGCCGTGCGGGAATGGCTGGTCCACCTATCGGAAAACGATCCCCAACCCAAGCTGGCCGGACGCGCCGGCCAGGCGCTCACGGATTCACCTGCCAAGTGAACACCTCTGCGAGACATCAGGACTATTGCGAACGCGGCGGCGTCCTCGAGTGCGGTGCCGCAGACCGCTTTCGATCGCTTGGCTGCCGCGAGGGTGTTGGAAGTTTCATGGGACGATTGAATGCCATACGCGACAAATCTGCCTGCGAGTCAGCACTCCAGGGCGCTGCCGCGATCATTGGAAACACCTGATATATTCGGATGAGATACATTCTTTGCACCGGACTGCTGCTTTCGGCATTTGCACTTTCAGCCGCTGACAAACCGAAGAGCATCGAGAGCAAAACCAAGATCCATCGCCTGAAAAACGCGCAACGATCCGCCTTTGACGCCTTCGTCTACGTGAACCGTATCCCGGATGCGCCGGAGGAAGACGAGTTGCCGGAGGATTTCGCCGGGCGCATCTACGGCCGACTGGCGAATCAAGAGGGACGCATCCTGCTCAAGTTGCCGCCGACCATGAGCCGGCGGGCATACTTTGGCTTCAAGACCTTTCTTGGCTCCGAAGGCGACGCGAACGTGAACAACTGCGTCAGTTGCCACTCTGCACCTGACTTCACCGATGGCAAATCTCACACGGTCACCAAAGGGGATACCGCCAAACCAACGCCCTCGCTCCGCAATTCAAAATTGAGCCCGGCGGATCTCGCGAAAGTGATTCGCGAAAAGATCGCCACCAGCCGTTTGAAAAAATCCGGCGAAGCGCGCGACGTGGCGGATGCCTACTCCCGCATGGACCTGACCGGCGCCGACGTCCCCAATCTGGTTGTTTTTCTGGAAACGCTCAAAGACGTCAAGGACACCAAGTTTCGTGAACTCATCATCAAGGCCGAAGTGTTTGACGCGACCAGCGAATGACAGGACTCATCGTATTCTCACGTTCCAATGCGCGATACCGACGCAACTCAGTATCGCTATTGTGCCTGGTTGCAATCGCTGGGTTTCTCTCCTCGAACGGTTCGGATGCCGCCGACTACCTGTCAACGGATCTCCGCCGCAAGGTCGAGAGGTTGAAAAAAGAAGCCGGGAAGTCAGCAACGAGAAAAGAGAATGGAATCGACCGGGCACACGTCGTTTGGGAATGGGCCAATGCCCATGCGATGAACGGTGGAACGCTGCCAGTCGAACTGCCGGCATTGATCTCACGGGTCATGGGACGTGGGGCGACGGGACGCGGGAACCTCCTGTTGCTCGATCAGTCGATTCGGGAACTGCGGATTCATGACGAACAACCGAAGGCGATCGGCAAGGTCACGACGGATCAGAATGGGCCGTTTACGCCCGGGGCCTATGTGACGATCCGGCAGACTTACCTCTTTGGGGAGATGCCGATGGCACCGGGCGGCGGCTTTCTGGTGGCCCGGCATTTCATGTCGAACCAGGGTCTCTATCAAACCAGCAATCCGGAGGGAGACAATTACATCACGATCGAGTCATCCAATCCGTCGGCCAGGCTCGCGCCCAATACGCGGTCGCTTCAGGGTATGCACGGTGGATTTCGCCGAGGCGCGCCGGGGCTTTTCTTTGAACTCAAGGAAGGGGAATTGAAGAAGGGTGATACAGTTACCATCACCTACGGCGATCGCAGCGGTGGATCCCGGGGGTTCAAGGTGCAGACGTACAGCAATGATGCGTTTCCGCTGCCGCTCTATGTCAACCTGAAGGGTAATCGCGACCTCTACACCCTGCCGATGCAAACCTATCGCGTCGGGGGTGGTCCCGTCTTCGGCGTTCGCGGATTTGCGCCGTCGATTGTCACGCCGGGTGAGAAGTTCGATGTCTCCGTTCGCAGCGAAGATTTCTTCTACAATCGTGCGAGCGGATCCATTCCGGAGTATTCGGTATCCTTGAACGGCAAGCCGTTCCGCAAGGTTGCCGCCGGCACGGATGCGATTGCGCTGCTCCGGGAGGTGAGCTTCAAGGAGCCGGGAATCTATCGTCTCAGGATTGCTTCCACTGACAGTCAGATCCTGGGCGAATGCAATCCGATCTGGGTTCGCGAGAACCCGCGGCTGCGGGTCTATTGGGGCGAGACGCACGGGCACTGCGGATTTGCCGAAGGACAAGGGACTCCGGACGCCTATTTCCGCTTCGGACGCGATGATGCCCGACTCGATTTCCTGACGCTATCCGAGCACGACCTTTGGATGGATGACTTCGAGTGGAAGCGGCTGATCGACAAGGTGGACGAATACAACCGCGACGGCGAGTTCGTCGCCATCGCCGGATACGAGTGGACCGTCGGCACTGCCTCTGGCGGACATCACAACGTCTTCTTCCGCGACACCGAGAATCGCAAGCGTGTGCCGAACCAAACCGCGCCCGTTCTCTCCCAGCTCTACCGGCGGCTTGCGAACGAAAATGACATGGACGATGTGCTGATCATCCCGCACGCGCATCAACCGGGTGAGTATCGCATGAACGAGCGGCACATGGAGACGTTGGTTGAGATCATGTCAATGCACGGCCATTTCGAGTGGTTCGGGAAGATGTATCTCAAGCACGGCCACGAGGTGGGTTTTGTGGCCGCGTCGGATGATCACCTGAGCCATCCCGGTTACAGCACGCCGTTGCCCGGAGGACTTGCGGCAAGAGGCGGATTGGCGGCGGTCTGGTCGTCAGAAAAGACGCGCGATTCGATATTCACTTCCATGAAGCGCCTGTCGGCCTACGCCACGACCGGGCAGCGGATCATCATGGACCTCCGAATGAACGGCGCGCGCATGGGCATCCGGACCGACTTCAGGAAGAAGCGGAACTTGCGGGGCAAAATTGTCGGAACGGCTCCATTGGCCGAGATCTCGGTGGTCAAGAATGGTGAAGATGTCTGGTCGCAAGACCTGTTGGCGGCAGAGAGTCCGTCCACGGATCGGAGCGATCGCTTTGAGCTCAGCTTTCACTCTTCCACCGATCCGGAGATTCGTGACAGCCCGCGCGGCTGGCGACCGTGGCGCGGGACGCTGACGGTGAACGGAGCCAAGCTGAACTCCGTTTCCTCGCCCGCGCTTCAGAATCGACTCTCCGAAAGCGTGACGCGAACCGGGGATCAACAAACCGAGTTTGGGTTAATCACCCGCGGTGGATGGAAGAATCTGGTTGTCGACCTGAGCGAGATAGGAGACGAAGCCACAGTCACACTCGACCTGCGCGCCGCCAATGAACGGCCAAGTACGCCGGCGGCCTTTCGCAAACCCGCACGACTCGCCAAGCAGCGGATTCAATTCGCGCTCAGCAATCTGAAGGAAGGCATCACGACCCACCGCAAGCGTATCGATCAGTTCTTCGACACCGTCACGCTTCGCCGGCTCCGCGAGGACGCACTGCTGGAATATGACCTTGAGTTCCGGGATGAGAAAGACCCGCGACGAGGCGATCACTACTACGTTCGCGTCCGGCAACTTGACGGTGGCGTAGCTTGGTCCAGTCCCAATTGGGTCGGTGGATTCACGAAGCCTCGGGAACTTGATCGGAAGTAATCATGAAGCCAATGAGCCTACAATTTCTCTTGGTGGCGTTGAGTCTCACGACTGCTTTCGCGTCCGGATCCGGCGCCACGAAACCAAACATCATCATCTTCCTCGCCGACGATCTGGGGTATTCGGATGTGGGTTTCAATGGCTGTGAGGACATTCCCACGCCACACATCGACTCGATTGCCAAGCAGGGTGTGAGGTTCACCGATGGATACGCAAACCATCCCGTTTGCTCGCCCTCGCGAGCGGGACTGCTCAGCGGAAGGTATCAACATCGCTTCGGCTTCGAGAACAACTCAGGACCTGAGGAGTACTCGGCTCCGAATTTCGGTATCCCTCGCGCTGTGCCCATCCTGTCCGAACGGCTCAAGGAGGTCGATTACGCCACCGCGTGGGTAGGCAAATGGCATGTCGGTTTCAAACCGGGCCTCCGCCCTCACGAACGTGGCTTTGACTACACCTACGGCTTCCACAGCGGGGCTCGCACATTTTATCCCAACGGTCCGCGACAGAACCACCAAATGTTTCGCAACGGCCAACCATTTGACGATGAAACCGAATACCTGACTGATGCGTTCGCCCGTGATTCCGTTGCGTTCATCAAAAACAATCGCGACAGCGGAAAGCCCTTCTTCATCTTCTTTTCCTTCAACGCGGTTCACCTGCCCCTGGAAGCCACCAGGCGATACGAGAGCCGTTTTTCCAAGATCAAAGACAAGAAACGCAAGACCTACGCCGGCATGCTCTCCGCCTTGGATGATGCCGTCGGTCGGGTCATGAATACCGTCCGTGACCACGGCCAGGAGGACAATACGCTCGTGTTCTTCTACAGTGACAACGGCGGCCCAACCCACCAGACCACCTCCCGGAACGATCCCTTGCGCGGTTTCAAGGGGCAGATGTTCGAGGGCGGAATCCGGGTTCCGTTCATCGCGCAATGGCCCGGCAAGATTCCCGCCGGTAAGATCTACCGCCAACCGGTCATGGGCTTTGATGTTCACGCGACCGCTCTGGCTGCCGCCGGCCTGAAGACTCGAGGCGATGGCAAGAATCTCATTCCCTATCTCGATGGGAACCAAGAAGGAATCCCTCACGAATCCCTCTATTGGCGCGCCGGAGCCAATCACGCCGCGCGGGTCGGTGATTGGAAACTGGTGACCGAACGCGGCAAGCCGGATGCCTTGTTCAATCTTGCCGAAGACATCGCCGAGCAACACGATCTGGCCACATCCCGCCCGGATAAACTGAAAGAGCTCCAGGCGACTTACTCGGCTTGGGATTCGCAAATGGAAGAGCCCCGTTGGATTCGGCAGGACCGAAACAACGCTGAACCCGGCGGCAAACTGGTCGCCAAAGCAAAGAAGAAAAAGCAGACGATCAAAGGCGCCGTCACCAAGCGGGACAAGAACGGTGACGGCAAAATGTCCAAGGATGAATATTGGGAACCGGCCGCGTTTGGCAAAGTGGATTCCAACGGTGATGGCCAGGCCACGCTGGAAGAAATCCGCGCCTACTACCGAAAGCGGACATCCAAACTGAAGGACCAGCAATGAAACTCGTCAGCAAGACCATCTCGATGAAGAACAGACTTATCCCTTCACTCCTCTGTGTCACCGCGCTCGCATTGTCGGCGAACGCCGATCCGATCAGCCCCGAAACTCGGGCCGCATCCAAAAAGCTGGTTCGCGACGCCATCGCGAAGGGATCCGTCGCCGGGGCGGCACACCTGGTTATTCAGCATGGAAAAGTCGTGCATCTCGATTCCGCAGGGGTTGCGGACATCGAGACAAAACAACCATTCACCGAAGACACGATCGTTCGCATCTATTCGATGACGAAACCCATCACCTCGGTGGCGGCCATGGCCTTATTTGAAGCCGGTAAATTCGAGCTGGATGATCCGGTCAGCAAATACATTCCCGCCTTCAAGAAAGCAAAGGTGTTCACCGGCGGGAAAGGCAACACCAGGCTCGGGAACCCGAAGCGCCCCCTCACGGTGCGGGACGTCTTCCGTCACACAACCGGCTACAGCTACGGTGGCGGCAAATCCTTGGATGCTCATAAACGCGAGGGCATGCGCTACCACGGAACGGGAGCCATGTGGCCACCATCCATGTCCATCGAGAAGGCGGCCGAGGCGTTGTCTCGGATTCCATTGCTGCATCAGCCTGGCGAACGTTTCACCTACGGTTACAGCACCGATCTCCTGGGGCGCTTGATCGAAGTGTGGTCCGGCCAATCGCTCGCGGAATACATGCAGGAATCCGTGCTGAAGCCTCTCGAAATGAGAGACACAGGATTCTCAGTTCCCGAGGGCAATCGCGACCGGTTCGCATCCTGCCATACCACCCGCGATGGCAAACTGGGCATCGTGGACAAGAACACCACGAGTCGCTTCAACGAGGGTTTCGAGTTTCTTTCCGGTGGCGGCGGACTCGTCTCAACGATTCGCGACTACGGAAACTTCTGTCAGATGCTCGCCGACCGAGGAACGTTCAAGGGCCGCCGGATCCTCAAGCAATCGACGATCGAGGAAATGTTCACCGACCAGTTGCAGGACGTTCCCGGCAAGTTTCGATTCGGTTTGGGATTCGCCATCAAACAAGTCCGCATTGGAACGGGAGACACTGCCCGCGACGTGACGGAGTATTCGTGGGGCGGATACGCGAGCACCAATTTTCGTATCGTGCCCGACGAGGGTCTCAGCCAGGTTTTCCTCCGCCAGCATGTTCCCTCTCGCCATGGCCTGGCGGGCAAGGCCTTTCCCATCGTGTATCGGGGCATTCGCACCAAATGAATTTGGAATGAACCGGAAAAATCCGCTGAACGAACGCATGAGATTTAGAATTCTATCAAACTGTCTCCTCTTGACTGGTCTGCTGCTCTGCGGCTGCGATTCGGAGGATGACGACAAGCAGGCCGAAGCAGACGAGATGACCAAGCTCGCCGCCAAGCCCGTGATCCGCCCCGTGCTGGTGGATCTTGAGGCAGCCAAGATCGGCAAGATCGAACAACTCCTGGAACGCTCTTCCCCTCTCGTGGCGGAGGACCATGTGGTCGTGCGGGCCCGCACTGCGAATCCGGCGATCGAACTCCTCGTGGAAAAGGGAGACTTGGTCAAAAAGGATCAGGTTCTCCTGCGTCTGGAGAGCGATCGGCAACAGACCGCCTACGACACTTCCGCCAGCCAGTTGGCCAAGGCGAAGATTGAGTTCGGCAAGCAGAAGACCTTGTTCGATCAGGATCTTGTCAGTGAATCAGCCCTGCAGGATGCGCAGTTCGCCGTCGACCAGGCGGAACTGCGAACAAAGAACGCGAAACGGGATCTGGGCTACACCGAGGTTCTCGCCCCGATCGGCGGCATCATCACGAGTCGCACCGTCAAAGTCGGTGACTCGGTCAATTCGGGAACACCGATCTTTGAGATTATCAATCTCGATTCAACCGTCGCGATCATCCACGTCCCGGAGCAATACCTGCCCAAGTTGAAGGACGACATGCCCGCCCGCCTGATCTCGAGCACTTTCAACAATCAGGTGTATCCGGGGTACGTGAAACGGGTCTCTCCGATTGTCGAAGCACGGGCGGGAACGGTCGAGGTCGTCGTCGGCATCAGAGAACTCGGCGCGCTCCGACCCGGCATGTGGGTCGATGTCGAGTTGGTCCTGGATTCAAAGGAAGACGCGCTGCTCATCCCCAAACGCTCCATCGTCTACGACAACGACCAGGTTTTTGCCTTCAAACAGTACACTGACACCAACGGCGTCAAGCGGGCCAAGCGATATCTGGTTGAGGCCGAGAACATGGACAAGGAACACATTGAGCCGAAAGCGAATTTCGAGATGGGCGACCGCATCGTCGTCGCCGGTCAGATTGGACTGAAGGACAACCAACCCATCCGCGAAGTCGGCCAGCCCAAGACCATCCCGGATCCGACGGCGACCACCAACACCCTCGCCATGGTGGCCACCAACTCAGCTGCCAAGGTGGTTGGTCCAAAGACGGGCAAACCGAAAAAGAAAAAGAAGAAAATTCGCTACTGAAATTCCTCATAGGTCGTATTCCTCCCTCAAGTCCGATTCCAATTCGTGGACCCCGAGCCTACAAAATCCAATTTCACCACCGACCGTCCGGTCGCGGTATTGATGGTGTTCACCGCGGCCGTCGTGTTCGGCTACTTTTCCCTCGGCCAACTGCCGGTAACGCTGATGCCGGACATGAGCTACCCCACGCTTACCATCCGCACCGAGTATCCCGGGGCTGCCCCGGAGGAAGTTGAAAGCGACATCAGCCGCCCCATTGAAGAACGACTGGGCGTCGTCACCGGCCTCAATGAAATCAGCAGCGTGAGTCGTGCCGGCGTCAGCGATGTGGTGCTGGAATTCAATTGGGGCACCCCGATGCACGATGCGATCCAGAATACCCTGGAGAAACTCGATTCCGTCAACCTCCCCCGCCAGGCGGAGAAACCGTTACTCCTTCACTACGATCCCTCGCTCGATCCGGTGATGGAACTCAGTCTTTCGGAAAGCCCGCGCAACGCGGCCAAGATCGGCGACAATCCGGATTCCAAACGCGCTTCATCCCGCCGGCTCCGTCGTATCGCTGAACTCCAGGTCAAACGCGCCCTCGAACCCATTTCCGGCGTCGCCGCGGCCCGCGTCCGGGGCGGTCTCGAGGAAGAGATCCACGTCCTCATCGACAGCGCCAAGCTGGACCGCGCCAACATCTCCATCAACCGCGTCCTCGACCGCCTCCGCGCCGAGAACATCAACGCCGCCGGCGGCCGCATCCGCGAGGGCAACGCGGAGTACATGATCCGCACGATCAACGAGTACTCCAATCTCGAAGAGGTCTCCAACACGATCATCAGCCGCAACAATGGTCGCGAACTTCGTCTCAAGGATCTTGGCTCCGTAGTCTATGGCCAACGCGATCGCGAGATGCTCACCCACACCGACGGCAGCGAAAGCGTTCAGATCGACATCTACAAGGAAGCCGACTCCAACATGGTCAAGGTCGGTGAAGCCATCAAAGCCGCCGTCGGCTCCGTCCGCACACCGAAGCAAAGTATTGCGGGCAAGCTCGCCAAAGAAGAAGGCGTCATCCTGAAGGTCGTCGCCGACCGATCTGTCTTCATCGACAACAGCATCAAGGAGGTCAAGAGCACGGCTATTACCGGAGGGATCCTGGCCATCATCATCCTGCTCATATTTCTCCGCGACCTCCGCACCACCGGCATCATCGCGCTCAGCATCCCGATCTCGATCTTCGTCACCTTCGCCCCGCTCAATCTGCTCGATGTCTCCCTGAACATCATGTCCCTCGGCGGACTCGCCATGGGTATCGGCATGCTTGTCGATTCCTCCATCGTCGTTCTCGAATCCATCTATCGCTGTCGTGAAGAAGGCGACTCCACCCGGTCCGCCGCCATTCGTGGCACGCGTGAAGTCCGCGGCGCGGTCATCGCCTCCACACTGACCTCCATCTGTGTCTTTTTTCCGATGGTCTTTGTCGAAGGCCTGGCCGGTCAGGTCTTCAGCGACCTAGGACTCACGGTGGTCACCTCGCTTGTCGCCTCGCTGATCGTGGCCATCCTCTTCATCCCCATGCTCGCCAGTCGCGCCGGATTCAAGCTGAAGGGTGGAGCCGGCATGGTGACCCATCCCATCGGCGGCTTCGGAGGCCGCATTCGGCTTACGACCTTCCTCTTCCGAATCCTGATCCCGCTCACGATTCTATTGGCCATCCTCATTGCCGGCCACCTGGGCTACGCCTGGTGGATTGAGTCACGGATCGAATTTCCGAAACCCGAAGACAAGGTCGACTATCAGGCTCTCGGCATCGCCTGGCTCAAGTTCTGGGCTCCGATCTTCGTTCTTCCGCTGTTCGTCGCCTTCCTCAAGATTCGCTTCGGCAAAAAGGAATTCATCGGCAACTCCCTCACCGAAACCTGGGGCTCCTTCCGGGATCTCGCACAAACACTCAAGGGCAACAAGTTGCTGCTGTTGTTGATTTCGCCCTATCTGATTCTGCGCCTGCCGCTTTCGTTCCTGCTGGAGGTCATCGGTCTCAATCTCGTCTGGTTGGTCCGCCTCGTCGCCGGCGTTCTCAAACTCCTCTTCTGGATCGGTGGGTTCGTCCGCCGTATCTTTGTGCGTGAGAACCAGTCGGACCCGGAACTCGAATGCGGTCTTTATCCCAAGATCCTCCGGCTCGCTTTGAAGATGCCCGCGGTGATGCTCCTGCTCGCCGCCGCCTGCTTCGTCCTCACCTACATCGTCGGCCGGCAACTTCAATCCGAACTCCTCCCCGAAGTCCGCCAGAGCGAATTCACCTTCGAGGCCTCTCTGCCGGTGGGCACTCCGATCGATGTCACCATCAAAACGCTCAGCGAAATCGAGAAACAGATCCTCGCCCGGAAACAGGAACTGAACATCGACACCCTCCTCGTCATGTACGGCTTCGACACCGCCAACATGAAACGCTCCGACGAAGGCGAGCATTCCGGCAAGTTCAAGGTCATCCTCCACAAGACCGAGAACCCCAAGGAAACCGAAGAGCAGGTCATCAACCAGATCCGCGCGCTCTATGACACCGTGCCCGACCTCAACCTCCGCCTCACCCGTCCGGTACTCTTCAGCAGCAAAAAACCGGTCGTCGTCGAGATCAGCGGCGAGGAACTGTCCGATCTGAAGAAGTTTTCCGATCAGGCCACTGAACGCCTTGCCAAATCACCCGAACTCGCCGACGTCGAACCCACCCTTCGCAGCGGCGCGCCCGAAGTCCAGATCAAC
>Ga0055584_100001935_pt1 | contig 20377 bp, 21 predicted proteins | sample OSDHelmetaG_FD_58716 | JGI IMG/M metagenome (GOLD analysis project Ga0055584, IMG submission 58716) | Pelagic marine sediment microbial communities from the LTER site Helgoland, North Sea, for post-phytoplankton bloom and carbon turnover... | ecosystem: Environmental > Aquatic > Marine >...
CATTAAGCCACTATGAAAAACATTAAACCCATAGTCTTAGCTTTGATTCTCCTGGCTTCGCTAACGGCGTTGGTTGCGATTGGACCCATTCCCCAAAATTTGGATTACCATAATTTTGCAGACAAAAGGCTTCTGCTCAACATCCCTAACTTTTGGGATGTTCTAAGCAACCTCGCTTTCCTAGCAGTAGGATGTTTTGCGGTTTGGACGGGAGTACAGAATTGGTCCAAACGCCCTGACTTGACCGCAAAGCTTATTCCAGTTGTCTTGAGTCTTGGGATGGTGATTGTCTGTTTTGGGTCCGCCTACTATCACTGGTCGCCGAATAATCAGACGTTGGTCTGGGACAGAATACCGATGACCCTGATCTTTATGCCTCTTTTCTCTCTGATCGTTTATGACTTCTTGGGAAAGAAAATCGGCACTGCTGTTTTTTGGCTCTCTGTTCCTTTGGGAATAGCCAGTGTTCTTTATTGGCAATTTACTGAAACAATCGGCCAAGGTGATTTACGGCCCTACTTCTTTGTACAATTCTTCCCAATGGTGGTCGTACCGCTTATCCTTTGGCTCTACCCCAAGAAAACGCTCTACGTCAGATATATCGTTCTCTTATTGCTGTGTTATGTTTTGGCGAAAGTTTGCGAACATTTCGACGACGCGATTTTTGAATATCTGCAATTCTGGAGTGGGCACACCCTCAAACATTTCTTGAGTGCGGTTAGTTTGTTCTATGCGTTGAAGCTTGTCATCGCCTGGGACAGGGAGATCACCAGCTCCTGAATCAAGGCGCTTTTGGGAACAGTTTAAGAGCGACCAATTGAAGAGTAGCTAAAGCCAAGCTCGCGCACCCGCTGAGGGTCAAAAAGGTTTCGAAGGTCAATCAAATTTGGCGCTGCCATCATTGTTTTGACCCGTTCCAGATTGACGGCCTTGAATTCATTCCATTCTGTAACAACGGCCAGGGCATGGGCGTTCTCCACGGCACAATAGGCGGTGTCGCAGTAGATGACTTTGTCGCCAAATATTCCTTTAGCTTCCTCCATCCCTTGAGGGTCGTAGGCCTGAATGATTGCGCCGCGATTATGCAGCTCGTTGACGAGGTTGATTGCAGGGCTTTCGCGCATATCATCTGTATCGGCCTTGAACGTGAGCCCGAGTAGCGCAATCGTTTTGCCAGATAGGTCATCATCAATCGTCTTCGCAATACGATCTGCGAGCCCGTCTTTACGCTCATCATTGGATTTGACGACTTGCTCTACGATGGACAGGTCGACGCCGAAACGCTTGCCAGCCTCGAGGAAAGCCAGAGTGTCCTTGGGGAAACAGGATCCACCGTAACCAGGACCGGCCTGTAGGAATTTTGACCCAATTCGATGATCCAAGCCAATGCCGCGGGCTATGTCTTGAACGTTAGCATCCGCCGCTTCGCAGAGATCAGCGACTTCGTTAATGAAAGCGATCTTGGTGGCTAGAAAGGCATTGGCGGCATATTTAATGATTTCAGCAGCAATAATTTCTGTGGCAAAAATCGTGGAGTTGTCTTCCAAAGGATAATAGATCTCTTTTAGAACGTGTTCTGCCTTTGGGTGGTCGGTGCCAAAGACCACGCGATCCGGTCTCATAAAATCACCAATCGCCGAGCCTTCTCTTAGGAACTCTGGGTTCGAAGCAACATGAAGCACGGCATCTGGATATTTATCAGCGATACGCGCCTTAATCTCAGCTCCGGTCCCCGGTGGGACAGTCGATTTGGTGACAAGTACAGCGCCGGATTTCGCCAAAGCAGCGGCTTCATCGACAGCGGCGTAAACGTACTGTAGATCAGCATAACCATCACCGCGGCGTGTTGGTGTCCCAACCGCAATAAAGATAGCATCTGCCTGCTCAACAACACCTTCCAAAGCTTCGACAAATTTCAGTCGACCTGCGGCGGCATTGGCCTCGACCATGGCATCCAAACCAGGCTCATAGATAGGGATAATACCTTTACGTAGGCCTTCGATTTTTGACTTATCTTTATCAACACAAACGACATCCATGCCCAGTTCGGCAAAACAAGTGCCTGTGACAAGTCCAACGTATCCGGTTCCGATGACGACGATCTGCATATGGGTTAGTTCCGCTTTATTGAATGCAGTCTATTTAAGGAATTGCCGTTCCCCTGTCGAATAGAAAGAAGTGACAAGTTTGTGGTCAAACGTGAGCTACAGAAGAACATAGTGGCCGCCTTCAAAGGAGATGACGCTTTGCTCCAGCAAGTAGAACAGGTGAGCCTCTAAGGTATGGGCAGCGGCACCGTGCAAAGCTTTAGGAGTCGCAGCATAAACCAATGCCACTAGTTGTTCTTTCGTGGAACGCCCCCCTTGCAGTGCGCGAATAATCTGATCGTTGCGGCTCTCTCTATGGGCTTTCAACGCAGGTAGATAGGTAGCGGGATCGCTGACAACGGGACCGTGGCCAGGAAGAAGAGTGTCGAAATTCAACGCATCTATGTAATCCAATGAGCTGAAATAGTCTGCCAATCGACCCTCCGGTGGAATGATGATAGAGCTTGCCCAGGCCATCACATGATCACCAACAAGACAAATGTTCTCCTCCTCTAGGGCGAAACAGAGATGGTCTCCACAGTGCCCTGGTGTGTGCAACCCACGCAGGGTCCAGCCATTACCGCGAATGACCTCTTTGTCTTTGATGCCAATGTCATAGTTAAACGAGCGGTCTTCACCAAAAGAGCTTCCGGCCGGTTCTTCGAAAGCAAATATGGGTGCACCTGTGAGTTCCTGGAAAACCTGTGCTCCAGGCGTGTGGTCAATATGACGATGCGTCAGGATGATTGCAGTCAACTCTTGCCCCGCCATAGCGTCCTCTAAAGCAGCGACGTGACTTGGCAAATCAGGGCCTGGGTCTATCAATGCAACCTGACCACTTGGTTCTCCCACTAAGTAAGAGTTCGTGCCGTGGAAGGTGTAGGCCGAGGGGTTCTCCGCCACTATCCGGCGAACTAGAGAGCTTAGTTGATCGGCCACCCCGTAGGTGAATTCCATTTCTTTGTTGAACTTAGGTGCCACGAGAATTCCTTGTAAACCTGCCGAACTGTCCACATATCTAGTCTATCATTCGTTACTTAGAAAGGATTGTTAGATGGTTTCGCTAAACGATAGAGAGCGCGCTTTTGAGGCTAAGTATGCCAACGATCAAGAAGCACAGTTCAAGTTGACGGCTCGCCGCAATCGAATCTTCGCAGAGTGGGCGGCACCCAAGCTGGGCATCGCAGGCGATGATCGAGAGGCCTATAGTGATTCTGTAATTGTGTCGGATTTAGCAGAGCCTGGTAACGGTGACATTCTGAGAAAGGTCAAAGCTGATTTCGAGCAAGCAAGCATAGAGGTAAGGGAACAAGAACTCAAAGATCAACTAGATCTGGCGCGCATCGCGGCGCAAGATAAGATTGTATCAAAAGCGGACTAGATAAAGCTTTCAACGCATGAAGCTTCTCGCCACATTAACAAGAATCAGCTTGGTCGCCATTTGGCTTGTGGCCTTTTACTTCGGTGCGAGCGTTCTATTTGACTTGTATCAGGAGGGTTTTCTCTTCTGGTGACCGTTGACTTAGGGAACCAAGTTTGGGAGAGGGAGTAGCGCTCCACAAACAGGCCAAGCCCCATGAAGAAAACTCTCTTATCCTGCACGACGTTGCTTTTGTTAACTTTCACGACCTCGGCTTCTGCAGAAATGTCGGCCAAGTCGTTTTTTCAGTACAAAGAAAGAGCGAAATACAACGTTGGTGCTCAGAAATCGCTAACGATCTACTTGGACGGCGTTGCGGCTGGCGTGAATGCCGCTGAAACTCTCTATTTCCAGAAGTTCGAGCAAGAGCTGCTCTGTCCATCGAAGACCCAGGTGATCGACGATGAAGAAGTTTTGGCTGCTCTTGAACGAGAGTACAAAAGCAACAAAGAAGACTACGATAAGCGATTAACGCCAACGGCGTTGGTTGCCGTTAAGGGATTGATGAAGATCTATCCTTGTAAAGGTTAGGTAAATGGACGGCAAAGAACACCATTATGCTCTGACGCTAGTCTGGGACAGCGACGACAGTGCCCCGACACACAGCTACTCGTCGTACACCAGGGATCATCAGATCGCTATTGATGGCAAAGAGAGGTTGAATCTCTCTGCGGACGCCGCATTTAAGGGAAGTGCAGATCTGTGGAACCCTGAAGATCAGCTCGTTTCGGCCCTATCCAGTTGTCATATGTTGACTTACTTGGCTTTGGCGTCCCGAAACAATTTGGTTGTGCTTGCATACAAGGACCGAGCGAAAGGCATAATGGTACAGGAGGGAAACGGAGGTCGATTTAAAGAAGTAACGCTCCACCCTGAAGTGACATTGGGGGCCGATTCTGATTTGCACTTAGCAACCAGTCTTCATCATGAAGCCCACGAAGAATGCTTCATTGCCAACTCGGTCAATTTTCCTGTGTACTGCCGACCCAATTTCTCAACATGATAATTTAGTCCAATAGGTTATCTGCTCTCAGGCCTTCACGTTCATAGTGAATAGGCAGGACACGGCCATAGAGCTGTTTCGTGCGCTCGACTGAGCCACACATGCCGGGCTTCTCTACGTATGAGAAAATGCCAACGTATCGCTTTGTTTGGCCTTTGAGCGGTGCAACCCTGTGGAGGGAATAGCGTCCTTTAAAGAGTTGGAGATCGCCAGGCCCTAGGACAAGTCTTTTGATTTTGTCAGACGTCCCATCCAGCACCCCTGCGACTTCATCAAAGTTCTCATCCGCGGCGGTTCTGATGGCCGGAGCATATTCAAACTCACCACCCTCATCCGCGTTTTGAAGCGCTAATGTGACGGTGAAATTATTGGTGTCGAAATGCCAAGGAAACCCTCCGCCTTCTTCGGCCTGATTAATGATAACGTCGGCTAAGGGATCGCCGTAAGGATAGAAGTTTTCCTCCTCTAACACTGACTGCAAGAAGGCAGAAAGCGGTGCCCATTCGTAAAGGGTTCGCAACAAAGACTCTTCGCCGAAGTAGTCGGCTGGAATGAAAGCGTTGGACCGATCATAGAAACGCCGTTTGGGATGGCTGGCCGGGAGGCTTGGGTCATCTTGAGAGAAGTAAGCGTTGGTTCGATTGAAGGAACGATAAGCGCCAACCGAAGCTTTGTCAGCCTCATCCACAATCAATGGCAGGGCGTCCTCTCGGATGAAATTCTCGAGCACAGCACAACCGTCTTGGTTCAAATCGTTTTGGATTTGCTCAAAGGCTGTATGATAGGCCGCGCTGCCAGTTTGGTGAATTGGGTACCGATCTAAGTCGACCAAACTGGATACTTGTTCAAAGGACATAAACACCTGCGCGAAGTTTTATTACCTCTTTGCCTTTATGTGCGAAAAAAGCCTTTGTAAAGTTTCTCGCGATGGGGCTAAGACAAAGAAAAACTAAAGGACGGACTTCATGAAGATCGCAATTTTAGGCGCAGGAGCCATGGGTTCAATCTACGCCGGTTTGATGGCCGATGCCGGGAACGAAGTCTGGGCGGTTGATTTGTGGCAGGAACATGTTGATGCCATTAACGCCTCCGGTTTGCGGGTCGAGGGCGTTTCCGGCGACAGGACTGTTAAGACGATCCGGGCGGTAACGGATCCTGCAGAGATCGGCATTTGTGATCTTATCATTGTTGCGACCAAGGCTTCTGGGGTGAAACCAGCGGCGCAAAAACTTGCGCCTGCAATTGGCTCCAACACACTGATACTCTCGATCCAAAACGGATTGGGAGCAGGCGAGTTGATCAAGCAATACCTGGATTCAGACAATATCCTACTTGGGATGGCACAGGGATTTGGTGCCTCGATGAAGGGTCCTGGCCACGCTCATCATAACGGCATGGATCTGATCCGCATCGGTGAATTGAACGGCGGAATGACGGACAGGCTTCAGGGGGTTGTCGACCTATGGAACAAGGCCGGGTTTCAAGCCAAAGGCTTTGCTGACATCAATCAATTAGCCTGGGAAAAGTTCATTTGCAACGTGGCCTTCTCTGCACCCTGTACGGTGTTCGACAGAACAATCGGCGAGATGATGGCGGACAGCTATTCATGGACAATCTCCAGGACCTGCGCGGTTGAGGCCTACAACGCCGGTCGTGCCAAAGGTGTGGCGCTGTCCTTCGATGACCCAGTAGATTATGTCACCAAGTTCGGCAAGAAAATGCCCAAGGCTCGCCCCTCAATGCTGCTGGACCATCACGCCAATCGGAAATCTGAAATCGATTTCATAAACGGTATGGTGCCAGTGGTGGCAGCCGAAGTAGGAACAAGCGCACCATACAACGAAGTTGTGACCGCCATTGTCAGAAGCAAAGAAGCCGCGTTCTGAAAACCGGGCGAGCCTAGGGGGAAATTTAGGATTATGAAAGATTCGTTGAGATTAATGATTGGGGGCATTGTCCTCTTTGGATTGGGCCTTTCGTTCTATTCATCGGTGATTGAGACCGAACGCGAGTTTTGGACGGCTCTGGTTCGCCATTTTTCCTTCCTGACCATCATCACAAATTGGTTGATTGTTTTCGCCATGATGTTTCCTGTCTTAGCAAAGGACACCAAAGCAGGAGAGTTCTTTGACAGAGCTGGTGTTCAATCGGCAGTCCTCGATTACATCATCATCGTGGCGTTGGGATATCATTTTCTGCTCAGTCATCTCTACACATACCAAGGTGCCGATGTGATCAGCAATTTCGTGATTCACTACATCTCTCCATTGCTAACCATAATTGCTTGGATCTTACTCACAAATAAGAAGGCACTGACGTTCAGTGCCGTACCTGTATGGTTGTTGGCACCGTTGGCATACATGATCTACTGCATCTTGCGTGGAGAGCTGACCGGGATTTATCCATACGATCTCATCAATGCGGACAAAGTCGGACATGGCGCTGCATTCACGGTTTATGGCGCCTTCTTAGTGGGCTACTCTGCGATTGGTTGTTTAATCGTGGCGGTTAGCAAGTTACCGGTTTTTGCGCGAAACTAACGCTTGTCACGGACAATTAAGGAACTAGCTTTGCTGGCAACTAAAACAGAAACCGTGGAGAACACTCATGTCTTTTTTGAAGAAACTGGCTCTTGCTGGATCGATTGCTTTACTACCGTTTGCTGCAGCGCAAGCAGAAACGCGAATCACTTATAAGTCAGCGAAAACAACTTCGTCCTACTATCAAATGGCCGTTCAAATTTCCGAGGCCATGAAAGCGGGCTCTGGCGGTGATATCATCGTAACTGTAGAAGAAAGCCAGGGCTCCGTTCAAAACGTGAAAGAAGCCGCCGTTCGTCAAGGCAACTATGTCTTCACAACACCGCCCGTATTGGTTCGATTGGCACAAGGTGCCAAGGCTATGTTCAAAGACAAGGGCAATCCGAAATACGAAGAAATCAGAGCGCTCTTCCCCATTCCTTCTCTAACTATGCACTTCGTGATGAGCAACGAGAGTGGGGTTACTGATTTTGCGGGCCTCGAAGGCAAAACCGTTTTGATTGGTAAAGGCTCCTTTGGCGCGAAAGAAGGTGCGAAATACCTCAAGCTCTTTGGCTTGGAAGGTAAGGTAACCTTGGCAGACGTAGAGTTGTCAAACGCTGGACCTGCATTGAAAAACGGCCAGATCGATGGTTTTGTCACGGCAGGTTCTTATCCAGCTCCCAACGTGATTGAAGCAGCGGCAAGCACTGGCGTGACCGTTCTTTCGCTGAATGATGAACAGATAGCGCAGACAAAGCGCACACGCTTGGTTATCCCAGCTGGTACTTATGCAGGTCAGGACGAGGACATTGTTACAACCTCTTTGCCCGTTGTTGCTTACACGACGACGCAGATGGATGACGACACGGCCTATGCGTTGACCAAAACTTACTGGGAGCAGAAGGGCGCGATGGGATCAGCTGCGGCCTGGTGGAATGGCGTATCATTTGACATGTTGTCCAACGTGAGCGGTAAAATTCACCCTGGTGCGGTCAAGTTCTACCAAGAGCAAGGCGCGTCTCTGACGGATGCCCACCAGTAAACTGAACTCTAATCTTTGGAAAGCGCTCTGGGTCAGTCTCGGGGCTCTTTCCATCATTTTCCATCTATGGCTCATATTCTCTGGCTTGATCCCTAATTTGATCAGTAGGCCCTTGCACATGGCTTTGGCTTTGCCGTGGATTCTCATTTTTTCTGCCAAGACAAATCTGCTTCGAACGAGCGGTATTTTTATTTGCGCCCTTGGGATGGCGATCTGCTTTTGGATTGCTTTAAACGCGGATAGTCTGGGGGATCAATATGGCTATCTAGAGGGCAACCTCCAGGCCTTTATGGCCACGGCGCTTTTGCTGATCGTCCTTGAGATGGCGCGAAGAGCGATTGGTTGGCCTTTGCCCTTGGTCGCAGCGCTTGCACTCCTGTATGGTTTGTTTGGCCATTTGGTTCGTGGTGAATTCGGTTACGCTGGACTGCCTCTGGCCTCATTTTTGGGAACCCTGACCATTGCCGAGGGCGGTGTTTGGGGCAAACTGACGGGTGTATCAGTTTCCATCGTGGCTGTTTTTGTGATTTTTGGAGCAGTCCTCAACGCAGGCGAAGCCGGGCAGGGATTTATGAACCTAGCGGCTGCTGCCGCTGGCCGGCTGAGAGCGGGGGCAGCAAAGGTGTCTGTTCTTTCCTCTGCGCTCTTCGGTTCAATCTCCGGTTCAGCATCAGCAAACGTCGCGTCGACAGGCGCGGTGACTTTGCCCGCGATGATCAAGCTCGGCTATCCGAGGTCACTGGCGGGCGCTGTTGAAGCTGTGGCCTCTTCAGGTGGTCAGATCATGCCACCATTGATGGGGGCGGGCGCTTTCGTCATGGTAGAGTTAACAGGGGTTCCCTACACCGGAATCATGGCCGCGGCTTTGTTGCCAGCTCTCTTGTTCTTCTTCGCAGTTTGGATCGGCATTGACGCTTTTTCGATGCGCTATTCCTTGAAAGGCTTACCCAAGGACGAACGCCCCGCTCTTCGTGCCGTTATCGTGACGGCCTCTTTTTTCCTGGTGCCATTTTCTGTACTTGTGTGGGGTATGTTTATTGCTGGCTACACGCCCCAATACGCTGCCTGTTTGTCGATTGTCGCAGCCGCTCTCCTTCTATTCTTTGATGCGAACTTGACCTTTGGTCTCAAACGTACAATGGAGCGGTTAAGTCAGGTTTGTTTAGCGGCAGGCCAACAAATTGCGGTCATCGCCTCCATCATCCTTTGTGCTTCCATCATCATTGGTGTGCTGGGAATAACTGGCCTCGGTGTCAAAATCACTTCCCTCATCCTGTCTGGCTCTGGGGGACTTCTTTGGCCCGCCCTTCTTTTGACGGCGCTGGCTTGTCTGGTCCTGGGTATGGAAGTACCGACGACAGCCGCTTACGTCATTTGTGTTTCGGTGGCCGGGCCAGCCCTAATCGATTTGGGATTGGCTCCTTTGCAGGCTCATCTCTTCATTTTCTGGTTCGCACTTTTGTCGACCATTACGCCACCGGTTTGCGGTGCCGTTTTTATTGCGGCAGGCATGGTGGGCGAAAACTGGCTCAAAGTGGCGGCATCCGCTATGGCTTTGGGTGTTGGGCTCTATTTGATACCGCTTGGGATGATTGCTAATCCTTCTTTGATTGGATTGGCAGAACACCCAGGTTGGGCGGTCTTGAGTGCTGTGAAGGTTGCACTGGGGCTGGCTCTCGTTTCCTTTGGGGTGATTGCACCCAAAAAAGCTGTATTGCGTTGCCTGGCGGTGGTCAGCGGATTGACGATTCTGTTGTGGCCCTTCTGGCAGGTTTCAACCTAAGCCAAATTGTTGAAGAAAGTTTGAGTGATGGAGATACCCGTCTTAGAAACCGAGCGATTGACCTTGCGCGAATTTCGTGAGGAAACCGACTTTGAAGCTTATGCAGAATTCTACGGTTCCGAAGAAACCAAGTATTACGGCGGCCCGCTGGACAGGCGTGATGCTTGGCGGGCCGCCGCCATGATGGGACATTGGATTATTCGAGGTTACGGCGCCTGGGCGGTCGAAGAGAAAGCCACCGGTGAGTTTTGCGGTATTGTTGGTCTCTACTATCCAGAAGGTTGGCCAGAGCCTGAGATTACCTGGAGTACAGTGGCAGCCAAACAAGGCCAAGGCTTCGCGGCTGAGGCGGCGAAACGAGCGAAACGCTATGCTTTTGAGACCTTGGGATGGCAGCAGGTACACAGCTGTATTTCTGCCGAAAACATCCCGTCGATCAAATTGGCCGAGAAGCTAGGCGCTAGTCTGGAACGTGTCTTAGAGCATCCAACCAAAGGCAAGATACTGATTTATCGCCATTCAAACGAGATCTAATTTACCAAATTTGTTCAGCACTCAACGGCTCGCCAGATGCTCTAATGCCATGAAGGGCGCGGGTTCTGGCTTCCAGGCTTGCAGCTAGGGCCTCAACCAGGTCCAGGCCTTTCAACAGCTCATTGTTGCTGTAGTACGTCAGCAGATCAGTAGCGAGGGAACTTTCTCCTTGGTCCAGTAAGATTTCAGCAGACCGACGAATACCTTGGTGTTCGCTCAGCAGGCGCTGTTCAACAGCCTCCCAAATCTCGGTGACCTCAGGCAAGAATGCCTCGTGATGTTGACTAATGAGGTAGAGAAGCCTCTTGCACGATGCCACGGCAGAGCGGGTGGACTCAATCGATTGAGGTACGTCGGAGAGAGAAGAGGTGTCGTTGGTGGAGCTGTGTCTCGTGTCTTCGAATTTCGACGATTCACCTGTGGTCAGATAGCGGTGCTGACGAAATTCTTCTGGAACAGAGAAGTTGCCCATGAAAACTGGCACAAACGGGGCTGCAATAGCTCCAATTGGCGTGTGCCAAAGCAGTCTCAATTCATCATGAGCAGGATGGTGGAGAGGCACAACTTGGCCGTAGCCCGCCGTGTCTCCTGTCAGTCGTGATGTTCTGACCGCCCACATGACATCTTCGATCGAAATTTTTTCAGGCCGAGCGGCACGTGACTTCATCTCCTCTTCAATCCACGCCACGCCAGCCCAGCGAAACTTGCTGTCGCCATACACTTGGTTGTGGTTGAAGCTATCGTCTTTGACGGGGTCATACCAGCCTTGCTCAATGGCAAATGACAGCAAGTTGGGCGCATACAGGAAATCTGGATGATCCGGTTGATCCACAGGAATGACGCCAATGTAGCCCGGTCTTGAAGCTCGAATGGAGTCGGCTCCCAGACGTTCAGCCGCCCAAAGGCCCTGGCTTCCAGCGCTCTCGATGACAACCCAGGCCTCGTCAGGGTCCGCGATCAAATGAGAGTTGCCGCCGTAGGTCGAATAGCCATACTTAGCAATCATACGACCAATCAGTTCAACACCTTCGCGGGCTGTCTTTGCTTGCTCAATGACCATACGCGCCAGGTCTGAGTAATTCGGCCCTGTTTGCTCTTTGGACGTCATATCAATAAGCTCTCGTCGAGAGGTTGACCAGATATCCCGAACGGCCACGCCATACTCGTTCAGCCCCCCATTAGTCAGCGGTGCTGGCACGCCTTTGTAGTACGAGTAGGAGGTTCTGATAGTACGAAAGGTCTCGGGCGCTTGCGGAATTTTCGTCATGATCCCTGGCATATCGGCTGCCGCTGTGACGCCAATCCTAATCTTGGTGCCGTCATCGTGGCTCTGTCGAGGCAAGATTTCCAACCAATGACTGGAAGGCTCGTCGCCATAACCACCTAAGTAGGCGATGCCATCTGATGTGTGGTTTTTCCCGATATAGATGCCGTAGGACATGAGGTCAGTCTTTCACTTAATTGAGAGCCGCTTGCCTTAGGTTAGCGCTCTATGCCATAGAAAGGAAAGCTAAATTCTTTAAGGAAAAATCAATGCCAAAAGTTACCGGACACTGCCTTTGTGGCCAAGCCGCTTTCGAAGCAGACGGCGATATCAAAGTCGTTGCGAACTGTCACTGTGACGACTGTCAAAGAGCCACCGGGGCCGCTTATGCGACATTGGTTTTCATGATGAGTGATGATGTTAAACTCTCAGGCGAAGTTGGTGCTTATGACCATCAATCAGACTCTGGCAATACACTGACAAAGAATTTTTGTCCGACCTGTGGATCACAAGTCTGGGGTACCAACACAGCGCGTCCGGGAATGCATGCGTTGCGTGCCGGTGCCATCAACGAACAGGAACTGATCCAACCCGGTGTGAATGTCTTTTGTAGCTCTGCTATCCCATCGACACCAAGGGACGAAGACCTCAAAGCCTTCGACAAAATGCCTGGCTAAGCGAGCGGCTTAGTTTCATTTGGCAGGATTTGAGAATACAAATTCTGCCATCTTTGCTGCCATGCCTTTAGCAAGAGGTAAAGTAGGGTCAGAATAGCTAGCATAGTTTTTGGCTAAATCATTTGTAGGTACATCCTTCAGCACATGATTGGCGTTGGCGAAGAGGGCTAACTCAGCATCCGGTAATGCATTTTTTAACAAGTGTGCATCCTCGGTAGAAACTTGCAAGTCCTGGCTCCCTTGCACGATCAAAACTGGCACTGATATATTTGCGATGAGCTGCAACGGATTATAAGACATTACATCTATGAAAAACCCCTGAAGTTCGGGAGCGAACAGTTGTTGTAGTGCAGGGTGCAACTTCGAAACATCCACTTTTCCCCCTGCCTCTAAGCTTTCTATTCCTTTTAGGATATCGGCCATCAGAGGTGCGTTCGCTGGGTTGGCTTTGAGCTGATCGGCCAGTAATTCGCCAAATTTTCTTCCTGTTGTTGCAACAAGGATAATGCCACAAATTGGAAGAGGTCTTTGCGCGGTAACCAGGACGACAAGGCCGCCCTCACTGTGTCCAAGAAGCCAAACGCAGGGAACGGCAGTTTTATGCTGAATCACGCCAATCCAGGATGCAAGGTCATCGGCGTAATTGCTCATCGTCACATCATTACCGTTTTCAACGGCTGCCGCACTGGAAGACAGACCTCTTTTGTCGATGCGAACGGTTCCTATGCCGCGTTCTGATAACTCTGTCGCCAAATACTTGTAAGATGAGGCCGTAATGCCCATTGGGCTATTTCCATCATGATCTGTTGGCCCTGAGCCTGGAACAATGAGAACCACCGGCGAAGTCTGTACTTCACCAGGAAGAAAAACGCCCCCCAAGGATCCAAGAGGACCAGGTGCGTTTAGGTTGATGTCGCTTGCAGTTGCTAAGCTCTGGTTCGCCAACAACAAGAGAACCAATGGAAAAACTATGCGTCTCATCAAGTTAGCGAGTTCCTAATTCGTGGTGATGGGAAAAAGGGTCACATTGAGCTGGCTGTAATGCACGACGTATTCTGTCGGATTTCCAGTGTGATCTTTGCCCATCAAAATGACCATATCCGGTGCATGGCAATGAACGTTCTCTAAAAAAAGTTCAACGTTAGTATCATAGCCACCTACACGCACCCCCATCTTTTGCCTGGGTGTAAGTTTGGTCTGAAATTGATTGAGCCTGGCCACTAGAGCCGCAGACACCCGACCTGCTTCCGATTGCAAAGCTTCGGCTTCAGCCTTCTTCTTAGTCTCTTCATCAACCGTTACAGGGGGTGTTGCTTGTTCGGTCACGGCTTTGCTTTCTGCTTTGGGTTCTTTGCCTGGACGGAAGCCTGGTCGCGGTCCATTGGGATCATCGGGCTTCTTATCGACGCGCATTTTTCGCGACGCTGCTGGTGTAATTCTGTAATTGAATTTAGGCTTGTCGGCCACAGATTTATACTTTGCTCAATGTGCGGGTGACGGCGTCGTGCCAGCCCGCCAGTTTTTGTTGCCTCATACCCTCATCAAGATGGGGATCAAAGTGTTTGTCACAAGACCAATGCCTAGAAAATTCAGCTAAATCAGGATAGAAACCCACATGCCTTCCCGCCAAATAAGCGGCACCTAAGGCTGTCGTTTCTAATGCTGGTGGTCTCTCAACGCTGGAGTCGAGAATATCGGCAAGGAACTGCATTGTCCAGTCGCTCGCCGCCATACCACCGTCGACCCTGATTTTAATTTTCTGTGATGCTAAGCTTGGCCAATCTTCTTTCATGGCCGAAAGCAAGTCTGAGGTTTGATAACAAACGGCTTCTAACGCTGCTTTTGAAAACTCGGCTGGGCCTGAGTTTCTGGTGAGGCCAAATATGGCACCTCTCGCTTCACTGTCCCAGTAGGGCGCGCCTAATCCTGTGAAGGCAGGTACCAGATAAAGGTGTTGGTTTCGGTCGGCCTGATCAGCAAGAACCGTGCTCTCCAGGGCGTCAGCAATAATTTTCAGACCATCTCTCAGCCATTGAACCGCCGCACCCGCAATAAAGATTGAGCCTTCAAGTGCGTAACAAATTTCACCGTTCAGACGGTAGGCTATGGTGGTCAGCAGCTTGTTCTTTGACAACTTGAATTCTGGGCCTGTGTTCAGCAAAGCAAAACACCCCGTGCCATAGGTTGATTTCAACATGCCCGGTTCAAAGCAGGCTTGACCGACTGCTGCTGATTGTTGGTCACCCGCCATGGCGGTAATCGGCACAGAGCTGCCTAATATGTCCGGCTCCGTAATGCCAAAGTCCGCACAGTTGTCTTTGACCTCCGGCAGCATGGACGCGGGGATATTGAATATCGAGAGGAGCTCCTCGTCCCAGCGATGCTCTCTAATGTTGAACAGAGAAGTTCGAGCCGCATTGGTGGCATCGGTCGCATGAACTTTGCCCCCGGTTAATCGCCACAGTAGGAAACAATCAATGGTGCCAAAAGCCAAATGCCCCTCGGCGGCTTTTTGTTTGGCTCCTGGAACAGTGTTAATGATCCAGTTTATTTTGGTGGCGGAGAAATAAGGATCTAGCAGTAACCCAGTTTTCTCGGCGATGATCGCTTCTTTGCCATCTGTTTTGAGAGCATGGCACCAGTCAGCCGTCCTACGATCTTGCCAAACGATGGCGTTATAGAGTGGTTCACCCGTGCGGCGATCCCAAACAACGGTCGTTTCCCGCTGATTCGTGATGCCGATGGCAACAATATCAGTGGCCGCTACCTCAGCATTCGATAGAGCGCCCGAGATGGCTTGCAATGTCGTTGACCAAATTTCCTCAGGGTCATGTTCGACCCAACCATCATTCGGGAAGTGCTGAGTAAATTCGTGCTGAGCCAGGCCCACGATCTCGTAAGACTTGTTGAAAACCAAAGCGCGTGAAGAGGTTGTGCCTTGATCTATGGCCAGGATGAACTGTGACATGGCAGGAATTCTGGTCCCTATGGTGGTCGATTTTTGGACTATAGCAGAACAGGCCTTTTAGGCCATATGGGCTTTGCTTTCTGCCTTTTTTGCATTAATTGCATGGCTCAATCATATCTCTTGCACGACCCGCCGCTAGGGTTGTTACGCGTTCAGTTTGTTTAGTGGGGTTATTATGTCGACGATTGTGTATCTCAATGGTGAATTCATGCCTTTAGAGGAGGCTAAAATCTCCCCAATTGACCGTGGGTTTTTGTTTGCTGACGGCATTTATGAAGTGAGCGCAGTACTAGATGGCAAGATGATAGAGAATCAACCACATATGGCGCGTCTCGACAGATCTCTTGGCGAAATTGGTATGGACGTTCCTTGGTCTATGGACGAGATTGCTGACATCATGCAGCAAGTTGCCGACAAGAACGGAATCGTTGAAGGCATGGTTTATCTGCAGATCACGCGCGGCGCGGACTGGGATAAAGTGCGTGATTTTGGGTTTCCCAAAGACCCAAAGCCAACGATGTTTATGTTCGGCCAACACAAGAACCTCTCGGCTGACCCTGCTGCAGAAAAAGGCATTCGTGTTATCACCATCCCTGAAATTCGCTGGGAAAGAAGAGACATCAAGTCAGTGGCACTACTCGCTCAAACTTTAGGCAAGCAAGCCGCCAAAGACGCCGGCGTCGATGATGCCTGGATGGTGGAAGACGGATTGGTGACTGAAGGCACCTCAAACTCTGCTTTCATTATCACAGAGAACGACGAACTGATTGCACGTCCTTTGACTAACGAAATTCTGCCAGGAATTACACGCATTGCCGTCTTGAAGTTGGCTGAAGAAATGCAGTTGAAAGTCGTCGAGGGCAAGTTTGATCCAGAGCAGGCCTACAAGGCTAAAGAAGCTTTCTCGACCTCTGCCTCTGCACTTGTTGCGCCAGTGGTTGAGATCGACGGTCACAGAATCGGTGATGGCAAGCCTGGTGTGTACACGAAGCGTTTGCGGGAGCTTTATTTAGAAGAGGCACGCAAATCGATCGCTTAACGGTCGGCAAATGATAGGCTCGCTAATCTTCGAAAATGGAGAGGGAGCCCTGTGACCAAAGTAAAAGAAGACGTTGAAGTTTGGTGTCTCGGTGGCGCTCATCTTGACCATATCGCGAAGCCAAAAACAGCTTTGACAGCGGAATCATCTTCGCCAGGGATAATCCAAACCGGGTTTGGTGGAGTGGCTTACAACATCGCCGCTTCTCTAAATCGATTAGGGGCTAAGACAACGCTGGTTGGAGCAGTGGGGGAAGATCTCGGTGGGCAAGCTCTGGCTGCGAAGCTTCTCGATCAAGGCATAGAAAATCGCCTCATAAAGCAGGCTTTTCCAACCGGGTCTTATCTGGCCATTGATGACGAACAGGGGCGGCTGGTCCACGCTGTTTCTGATTTGAGAGCGCTGGAAGAACTAGATCCCGCTGTTCTTGCTCAGGCCCTCACAGAAAAACCATCCACTGCCGCTTTGTTGCTGGACGCCAACCTTTTAGAAGACCAGATAACAGCGATCCTTGAAGCCCAAGAAGATTGCTTCGTTGCGGTGGAGGTTGTGTCGATAACCAAGTCACTTAGACTGAGGTCTGTCCTTGATCGGGTCGATGCTCTGTTTTGTAACCTAGTTGAAGCAAACACTTTGTTAAGGAGAAATTTGAACTCACCCTCAGATGCGGCGCGACAACTAATGAAACTGGGCCCAAACATTGTCTCGGTTACAAACGGCGGAGAGGCAGCGGCATTGTTTTCAGACGGTTGTTGTTTTGAAAAGATGCCAAAGAAAGTAGAAGCCAGTACAACCAATGGAGCAGGGGATTGTTACGCCGCGACATTGTTGTTCGGCTTGTTGTCAACAATCGATCCTGAAGCGGCCATGCAACAAGCGCTTGAAGCAGCGGCCAACCACTTGGAAGGCACTCACCCTTGATTGAACTCAAATTCAGCGAAGAGGTCAGACTGGCCAAAGACAAAGGCCTGCCCCTTGTAGCCCTGGAAAGCACGATCATCACCCATGGCCTGCCAAGCCCAAGGAACCTAACTGTCGCTCGTCAAGCAGAAGCCGAAGTTCGTCAGGCTGGTGCTATTCCGGCGACAATTGCCGTGATAGACGGGCACTTGCATATAGGCCTCAGCGACGAACAATTGGAGCAGCTGTCTGTTGCAAAAGATGTTTGGAAACTCAGCAGAGCAGATCTAGCGGTCGCCATTTCGCAGAAGGTAACGGGAGCAACCACCGTTGCAGCAACGATGATTGCGGCACATCTCGCGGGCATTTCAGTGTTTGCGACAGGTGGGATCGGTGGCGTTCACCGAGGTGCAGAAAGTGACTTCGATGTTTCTGCCGATCTAGAGGAGCTGGCGAAAACGCCGGTGACTGTGGTCTCGGCGGGGGCGAAAGCCATCCTCGATCTGCCAAAAACCCTAGAAGTCCTGGAGACCAAAGGCGTTCCTGTCATTGGATATCAAACCAACGAGTTACCAGCATTTTGGTCTCACGAGAGTGGATTGGACGTTCCGTTGCGTATGGATAGCGCCGCCGAGATTGCAGCGGCGTTTCAAACGAGACAGGCCTTAGGGCTTGCCGGCGGCCAGTTGGTTGCGAATCCTGTACCAGAAGCTGATGAAATTCAGGCCTCCGTCATCAATCCCGCTATTGAACAGGCCATCGAGACTGCGATCAAAAAGGGGATCAAAGGCAAAGCGATCACGCCTTTTCTGTTGGCCCAGGTGTTGGAGGCGACAGAAGGCAAGAGTTTAGAAACGAATGTGGCCCTTTTGCTCAACAATTGCCGTCTGGCGGCAGAGATCGCGAAAGACCTGTCTTAATGAACGGCCCACGCCGGGGTTTCTATCGCGATCGTGTCTTTCAGTTCCTTGGACTGAAGGCCTAAGGTCATCGGTTTTTTAACGCCTGGCAAAACACAAATATCGAACAGCTCCTGAATGGCACCATCAAAGCGCAGCCATTCCTTTACGGCACCGGTTTGCAAATCAATGACCTGGACGCCGCACCAAGCATCGGCATCTTTTTCTTGCATTTTGTTGTCTAGGTCCAGGCCTTCGAAACGGCCATACCGTGGTTTGGAAAGGGTGATAATGGCGTGATTATCACAAAAGGCCAGCCCGCGAGCAAACCCAGGTATGAAGCAGAAGGGAACGAAGGACTTTTTCTTCTGGTCTATCCACCCCAGTTCACCAGTGCCTGAATTCAATATCCAAAGCTTGCCATTAAACAGTCTCGGAGAATGAGGCATGGATAGCCCTTCGGCGACAATCTCATCATTTGTGACATCAATAATGATCCCGCCATCGTGTCGTCTGTCTCTCCATCCATCCACAACGTCGCTTCGGCAAATGGCCGAGACGTATTTGGGTTTACCGTCTTGCATGGCGAGGCCGTTCAGGTGACACCGATCTTCAGGCACGAGAGCCGAGATAAACTTGGGCTTCCAAATGGGCTTGAATGAAAAAGAGAGGCTGAGTTCACAAAGGCAGGAATATTTGGTGTTGATGAAAACGACTTTGCCATCGTTTTGGACAGCAAGCTCATGGATATCGACAGCCCCTGTTGTTTGAATGTTGCGAGGAACGTAGACTTTGTCGAAGGTCTCATTGGCAATCTGATTTGGCATCAACATGTTCTCGTACCGCAACAGATGCGCGAGCGTGCCGAGGTAAATGCGTTGAGCGTCGCCCCATATCCCCATTGCGCGCTCGACAAAAGTCTCGTGGACAGCCAGTTTCTGTGGCGTGTCATGCCCCAGAAGGTAGAACCGACCTGTTTGGTAGGATGTGAAACCGAGCGAAGAAGCGTTCTTCGCCAAAAACCCAGCCAAACCGTTCGAGAAGGAAATTTGTGAGGGATCTAAAGCCTGTTGACCTTGGTCTACGGACTGTTGAACAGCCTTGTTGTCAGGATTGTTCTCCCGTTCAGACATTATCTCACCCCTTGGCGCTTAGACGAAAATTCAATCTAGAAGCTATAACGCAGCCAAGTCGAGATGTCATGGCTATGAGAGTTGTTGCCGAGCGTGGACTGATGCAACACGCCGAACTGAGCATTGTCCTTGAAGTCAACTGTGAAGGAATGGCCAAGGGTGAACCATTCGTCGTCGGCGTTGATGCCTTGGACCTTGAAAGCGCCTGCGCCGGCTGTAAGACGGGCGGTTGTTTCGGCGTCATCACCAAAGTTGCGACCGTATTCCACATAGCCTTCGCCGCGAGCAATATCAGACCAGTTTCGGCCAAGGGTAAAGCGAGCGGTGGCTTCATGCCGCGTTGTTGTAGAGCTGCCAACGATCAGGTTTGCCGCTGATCCAGTCTCACGGTAGCCTTCACGATAAAGACGTTGAAGGTTATAGGACAGTCGAGGGGAGAAGTCCCATTCACCCAAACGGTAATTCTGCCTTGGTTCAATGGAAGCCTGGCCAAAGAACTGATGACTGCCGTAGTCGGCTTTGGCGGTTTCGCCCAGAATTGGGATGTGACGGCGGTGGTCACTCCATTGGAAAGCATAGCCGAGCTTGCCAGATAATTTGTAACCCTGGTGGTTCGCAGCACCATAAGCCAAAGCACCAAACGATTGCTGCTCGATCTGCTTCGGGCTGTTGGTTGTCAGCGTTTCTTCACCCCAACCATAGCCGTAAGAGGCGGCTAGACCCACTCGCAGTGGCCCGTCTGTGGTGTCGCCATCGTCGAAGTTACGGTCCAAGCCCATGACATGGACGGTAGAATTACTATCGAAGTCGTTGATGCGGCTGTTGGCTGTGGAGAAAGCATCCTGGAAGCCAAAGGAGAAGGCACTGTTTGACCAGAGTTGCCAATCGGCGTTCGGATGATTCCACAGTTGCTTAGGCTTTTCCAGCAGCGATAGTGAAGCAGGGTTGGCACCACCGTTGCTATCAAGCCAGTCTTGAAGGCTGCTCATAAACAAGCGCGCAAAAGTGAAACTTAGCTGTTGGCCACCAAAAGAGTCACCTGGTGACAAACTGTCGATCGCTAACAGGAACTCTGCTGTGTTTGTTATCGTGCCGAGACGACTCAA
>Ga0055584_100001937_pt1 | contig 20365 bp, 23 predicted proteins | sample OSDHelmetaG_FD_58716 | JGI IMG/M metagenome (GOLD analysis project Ga0055584, IMG submission 58716) | Pelagic marine sediment microbial communities from the LTER site Helgoland, North Sea, for post-phytoplankton bloom and carbon turnover... | ecosystem: Environmental > Aquatic > Marine >...
CATTAAGAGCTATAGCTATGCTGTCGACCCAATTGCGGTTCACGAAGACAAACTAGAAATGACCGGGCAACTGGTCTACCGCGGAAGCGAAGCCAATCCACTGGCTCCTATTCTTGAAGTCATCAGTCAAGCTTGCGATGATCGAACCTGTTTGCCACCAGAAACCACGCGTCTGGTCGTGCCATACTAAAAGATTGGTTGAATCAAAAAAGGCCCGGTGAGACCGAGCCTTTCTTTTATCAGCCATTAGGTTTGACTAAGCGTTAGCGCGCTCGATGGATTCCTGAATAAGCTTAACAGCTTGGTCAGCGTCGCCCCATTCGCGAACTTTAACCCACTTACCAGGCTCAAGGTCTTTGTAGCGCTCAAAGAAGTGCTGGATCTGGCCGAGGAGGTTCTCAGGCAAATCTTTGTAAGAAGTGATCCCTTTGTACATTGGATCAATCTTCTCATGAGGAACAGCCAAGATCTTCTCGTCCTGACCCTTTTCGTCTTCCATGATCAAAACGCCAATAGGAACTGAACGGATAACAGAACCTGGGACGAGTTTGAAACGACCGGCAACCAAAACATCAACAGGATCGCCATCGTCAGAAAGTGTGTGCGGAATGAAGCCGTAGTTACAAGGATAAACCATCGGTGTGAACAACATACGATCGACGAATAGAGCGCCGGAATCTTTGTCCATCTCGTATTTAACAGGCTCAGCGTTTACAGGAACTTCAATAATAACGTTCACATCAACAGGTGGGTTTTCACCCATGGAAATCTTGGAAATATCCACTTGGTTCACTCCGAATTAGAAAAGGCAAAAATAATTGCCGCGCTTAATGCACCGCAACCGCAAAAAAGACAAGCGTCATGGCGGGCTTATCTACAGTGAGAACGGCCAAGAGCAAGTCTAATTGATTGTAAGGGACAAAAAGTCCTAAGAAATGGAATGAAAGGTGTTAGTTGGCGAGTTCACGGCGCAGTTTATAGGTACCGTTATCGAATTCTTCAAAGAATTCACCAAGCTCAGGGTGTTCGATTGGATCATCGTCACGATCAGGGACCAAATTTTGCTCTGAAACATAAGCGTTGTAGGTCGACTTATCGGGGTTTTCAGCAAACAAATGGTAGAATGGCTGGTCTTTACTAGGCCGTACATCTGCTGGGATTGCTTGGTACCATTCATCGGTCTGGTTGAAGTTGGGGTCCACGTCATAGACCACACCACGGAAGTCATACATGCGGTGCCGGACAAGTTGTCCGAGCATAAATTTGGCAGTTGTATTCTTTTCAATTGAATTCATAGTCATGAGCGGTCCCGACCAGCAGCGGAGGCTTATTAAGATTTTCAGGCATTTTTAGGGATTGGTCGTCGAAGTGCAAGGCCTAAGATGGGTATCATAGAGTCCAATTGCAAAGAAAATGTGGCGACTTCGCAATTTGCTTTTCGTTCCGAGAAACAATATCCAATTTTAGCTTATTTGGAGTGAATCAACCCTGAACGAGATCTTCAGGACGTAAAGACTGAGCGACCTGATCAAGGGTGGCGTTAACCAAAGACGTTTCTTTATCACCTAAGAAACCTGAACAAAGCGATGTATATTCATTGATTGTGACCCGTGGGGGCACATCGTGAAGTTCAGAGATCTCCAAGGTGCCAGCGCGTAGAATTGCCCTTAGAACGGCGTCTAAGCGTTCTACTGTCCAAGTCTCGACAAGAACAGCGGTGATCATGTCATCAAGGTCAATCTTTTTCAGAGTGACGCCTTTTACAAGAATAGCGAAGAATTTTTTGTCCAACGCCTTGAGGGAGATCCCCTCCAGTTGCTCAGGCACACGATGGTTCACAAAATCCGCCAGCGTTTTCTCAACAGGCAGACTTGGATCAGTCTCCAACTGATAGAGTGTCTGAATAGCCGCATAACGGGCTGAGCGTCTGTTTGAGAGTTTAATGTCGACGGTTTTGGTATCTTCGGTCATCTATACATTCTCAAACTGATTACGAATTTCCCACATACGAAGTGCGGCCTCGGCAGCATCTTTGCCTTTGTTCTTTTGCTTACGGGATGCCCGTGCCCAAGCCTGATCACTGTTCTCAACCGTCAAAATGCCGTTGCCAATACAAAGACCGCCTTCGAGTGCGAGCGTCTGCAATCCTCTAGCTGACTCTCCACAGACATAGTCGTAGTGAGAAGTCTCTCCTCTGATCACACAACCAAGGGCAATGAAGCCTGCATAATCGCGTGTACCCTCTTCGACAGCCGCGCCAGCAAATGCAATTGCTGCCGGAATTTCCAATGCACCGGGGACACTCAGTCTTTCGCTCTCGGCCCCAAGAGCAGCAAGTGCCTCTTCTGCGCCTTGCGCCATTTCATCGGCCAATTCCTGGTAGAAGCGCGCTTCCACGATGAGGAACTTTGGTTTGTCAGCCATCTAGCTGTTCCCTTTGTCGAGTTTTTCAGTGCCGGTAATCTTGAGGCCGTAGCCTTCGAGCCCCGGCACAGGTCTGTTGGAGTGGCGGAGCAAGATCATATCTCGCACCCCTAAATCAAGTAATATCTGGGCGCCCACGCCATAATTGCGAATTGCCGTTTCCTCCGGTTCTGAATTGTTCTCAGAAACGCCTTCCAATTCATCACTAGTAGGCGGCATGCCTAAAGGTTCGCGTATGACGACGATTATACCGCGCTCCATGTCATCGACCTTTAGCAAAGCCGCTTGAAGGAGGCCTGCAGTGCCAGATTCGGCATCACCGAGCACATCGTCCAGAACTGACAGCGCATGGACACGAACCGGCATTGCGCCGTCGTTAACATCGCCCTTCACAAGGGCCAAGTGCTCGCTGCCATCACTTTCGCTGCGATAGGTGTGCATATCAAAGTCACCACCAAATTGGCTGGAAAATGGTCTCGTTGCTATGCGTTTTACCAATCTATCATTTTGCAGCCTGTACGCTATCAGATCAGCGATAGTGCCGATTTTCAGTCCATGTTGCTGTGCAACAGCAATCAAATCATCACGGCGGGCCATAGTGCCGTCATCGTTCATGATTTCACAGATGACCCCCGAAGGATTAAGTCCAGCAAGCCTTGAGATATCAACGGAGGCTTCCGTATGACCAGTACGTGCCAAAACACCGCCATCTTGAGAGATGAGAGGGAAAACGTGGCCTGGTGTTACGATGTCTGATCCGTCTTTCGTTGGATCAATCGCGACGGAGATAGTCCGCGCTCGATCCGGTGCAGAGATACCGGTCGTCACACCTTCTTTTGCCTCGATTGAAACAGTAAAGGCAGTATGAAAACGCCCTTCATTACGTCTGGCCATCAATGGGAGGCCAAGCTGCTCAATTCTACTGCCGTCCATGGCGAGGCAGATTAGGCCTCGACCAAATTTGGCCATGAAATTAATTGCTTCAGGCGTCGCCATTTGACCCGGAATCACAAAATCCCCTTCGTTCTCACGGTCTTCATCATCGACAAGAATGAACATACGACCATTGCGAGCGTCTTCGATAATGTCTTCGATAGGCGATTTAATTTGATTGAAGTCGGTCATAGTGAAACAGGTTGTCCAAATGCGGAAACAAGATAAAGAGAAAACTAGGCTTGACGAAATTCCATCTGCCGAGCCACATAGCGCGCCAGCATGTCTATTTCAATGTTAACCAATGCCCCGGCCTCCAATTGCCGCAAACTTGTCACTGAAATCGTGTGGGGGATAAGATTTACCCCGAAAGTTTCTGCGTTCACTTCGTTCACCGTTAATGAAACGCCGTCGATAGCAACTGAGCCTTTTTGCGCAATGTAAGGCAGTAAGTCAGCGGGCGGCGCAAAAGTGAAGCGCTGAGACATGCCATCGTCTTCGATAGAAACAATCCGGCCCACGCCGTCGACATGTCCGCTAACGATATGGCCGCCAAGTTCGTCACCCAGCGATAACGACCTTTCGAGGTTGACCAAGGTTCCCTCTTTCCAGTTTCCCATTGTAGTTTTCGACAGGGATTCGTAAGACACATCGACTTCAAACCCTCCGCCATTGCCGAGGTCGTTCACCAGGCGCACAACGGTCATACAGGCACCGGAACAGCAAATTGATGCTCCCAACTCAATGGTTTCTAAATCGTAGAGAGTTTTAATCAAAAAACGGCGGCCACCGTCTTCTTTGACTGACACGACTTCGCCGACGTCCGTCACAATACCGGTAAACATCAGATCCTACTTTCTTCTCAAAACGTGGAGACTGTCTGGACCCAGCCTTTCCACAGATGTGGTTTCGAACTTCGATAGGTCGGCCATCGAACTGATTTGAAGATTGCCGATTGCTGCCCTACCATCACCACCAATGATTTTCGGCGCTGAGAACAGCTGAATTTCATCGACCAAGTCAGCGCGAAGGAATTCAGCATGCGTTTGCCCGCCTCCTTCAACCAATACCGAACTGATGCCTTTTTCAGCCAAATGGCTCAGAACAGCTCCAAGGTCAAAATTCTTGTTATGAATAGCATCTGCGCAAACTTCGACACTTTGTTTTGTCAAAGTTGAAACCCAGTCATTCGATACATTTGAACCTGAAAAAACCAACAATGAACGCTTCGCCGCAGATTGGACCAGCTGTGAATTGAGGGGAAGCTGCCCCCTTCTATCCAGTACCATGCGCAGAGGTGATTTATCTTCCAACCCAGACAAACGACAGTCCAATGAAGGGTTGTCCGCCAAAGCAGTGCCAATCCCAACCAAAATCGCATCATTTTCTGCCCTCAAACGATGGCCGTAAGCACGAGCAGCGCCGCTAGTGATCCACTTGCTCTCTCCTGAGGCAAGTGCGATACGCCCGTCCAATGAGCCTGCTATCTTCAGTGAAACAAAAGGACGTCCGCGTTCTACACGACTAAGGAAACCGCGGTTACACTCGCGGGCTTCGACCTCACAGAGGCCAACATGAACCTCTATCCCAGACCGCTGTAACCTTTCGATACCGCGCCCTGAAACACGAGGATCAGGGTCTTTAAGTGCCACAAAGACTACTTTGATACCTGCTTGGATTAATGCATCACAACAAGGTCCGGTTTGACCGGTGTGGGAACAGGGCTCCAACGTGACATAAGCTGTTCCTCCTTTTGCAGATGAATCAGCGATAACAAGTGCAGAGGTCTCAGCGTGGGGGCGGCCATTATCAGCTGTTCTAGCACTTCCAACAATTCTACCGCGCTGATCGACAATGACACAGCCGACAGTTGGGTTCTCTCCGGTTGCGCCTAGCCCAGACCGTGCCAAACACAGCGCCGAGCGCATGTTGGCAGTGTGCTGAGCTAGATACTGATCATTGAAGAGAATTGTCGTCATTTACTTTAGGCGTTGTACCCAGTTTACCAATGAAGTCTTCGAAGTCGCTGGCTTCACGGAAATCGCGATAAACAGAAGCGAAACGTACATAGGCAACCTGGTCCAAAGAGTGAAGAGCGTCCATGATCTTTTGCCCCACCATTCCTGTTGGAATTTCTGACTCACCAGCACTTTCCAGCTGGCGGACAATACCGGATATCACTCTTTCAACTTTTTCAACGTCAACTGGACGCTTTCTAAGAGAGATGTGTACAGAGCGCGCCAATTTTTCTCTATCAAATGGTTCTTTGTTACCATCGGATTTAACAACAATCAGTTCTCGGAGCTGAACTCTCTCAAATGTGGTAAACCTAGCACCACAGGAGACGCAATGCCGACGACGACGAATGGCTGCGTTGTCCTCTGTCGGTCGAGAATCCTTAACCTGGCTGTCATCGTTGTTGCAAAAAGGACACCGCATGAGTTCTTCCTATGAAATTTAACCGCCCAATCAATATATTGGGTTGTTTAAAGGAAGACTCGATGCGGGTCTACTTATTACTGTGTGTTGTGGACTAGAACTTAGCTTGCGAAATCGTAAACTGGGAAACGATCACAAAGCTTCTTCACTTCGATCGCTACTTCTTGTTCTGCTGCTGAGTTATCATCAGGATTAGCGGACAATCCATCAACCACGCGCGCGATCAATTCACCCACGAGTTTGAATTCTTCTGTACCAAAACCGCGAGACGTCGCCGCTGGTGTTCCGAGGCGAATACCAGATGTGATCATCGGCTTAGCGGTGTCGAATGGAACAGAGTTCTTGTTACAGGTGATAAGAGCCTGGTGAAGACTATGTTCTGCCGCTTTGCCAGTGACACCCTTTGGACGGAGATCGACCAGCATTAGGTGTGTGTCAGTACCACCAGACACGATATCTACGCCTGAGTTAACCAAAACTTCGGAAAGAACGTTGGCATTTTCAACCACGGAAGCAATGTAATCTTTGAACTCAGGCTTCAAAGCTTCAGCGAATGCCACTGCTTTTGCTGCAATCACATGCATGAGTGGGCCGCCCTGGAGACCGGGGAACACTGCTGAGTTGATTTTCTTGCCAATATCCAGATCATTGGAAAGGATCATGCCGCCCCTTGGTCCGCGCAGTGTTTTGTGTGTTGTGGTTGTAACAACGTGTGCATGCGGCAATGGGCTAGGATGTGCACCAGTTGCGACCAAACCGGCGATGTGAGCCATATCGACCCAGAAGTAAGCGCCAACTTTGTCTGCAATTTCCCGGAACCGAGCGAAATCAAGCTCACGTGGATAGGCAGAACCACCAGCAATGATGATTGTCGGCTTGTGCTCGATTGCCATCTTCTCCACATCATCATAATCGATCTGATGAGTGTCTGGGCGTACACTGTACCCCACTGCATTGAACCATTTACCAGAAAGGTTCGGTGCCGCACCGTGTGTCAAGTGGCCGCCGTGCGCCAATGACAAACCCAAAATAGTGTCGCCAGGTTTCGCGAGTGCAAGGTTAACGGCTTGGTTAGCCTGCGCACCAGAGTGCGGCTGAACGTTTACAAACTCACAATCGAAGAGCTTTTTGGCTCTAGCAATCGCGAGTTCTTCAGCAACGTCAACATGCTCACAACCACCGTAGTAGCGACGTCCAGCATAGCCTTCTGCATACTTGTTGGTCATGACGGAGCCCTGGGCTTCCATAACGGCTCTTGAAACTATGTTTTCAGAGGCAATAAGCTCTATTTGATTTTGCTGTCGGTCCAACTCGCCACTGATGGCTTTCATGAGTTCAGGATCTTGCTCTGAAACTGAACCGTTCCAAAATGCAGATGTTTGTGTCCAGGCCATAACTTGCTCCCATCACGGCTGAAAAGTGAAATAAAAAATGATCTTTATAAGAAGTGTAGAAAGAGAGTGTGGAGTATTCGCCACTTTATCCTAATTTAGCGACCCGCTTACTATGGCGCCCGCCGCCAAACGACGCACCTAAAAAGGCTTCGAGGCAATCAACACCTGTTTGCACCCCAATAATGCGCGCACCTAAGGCCAAAACGTTGGCGTCGTTATGTTCTCGGCAAAGCTTGGCAGTCGTCACATCATGACAAAGAGCGGCACGGATATGCGCATGCCTGTTTGCACCAATCGAAATACCTATTCCTGTGCCACAAACTAAAACTCCAGCCGAATCTTTGTCCTTAGAAAGATACTCGGCGATCAAATCTGCATAATCAGGATAGTCTACGGAATTGCTTTCGTCAGCCCCTAAGTCCTCAACGGCATAGCCCTGCCTCACAGCCCAGTCCATAAGCGGTTTCTTTAATGAAAAGCCTGCATGGTCAGAAGCAAAAATGATTTTTTTTGGCGGCCAGACGTTCGGCGTGTAGGTCAAGGGTTCATCTCCTGAAATTCCAAGAGACTGATAGCCTATCTCGTTAGTCAGCTCTACAGCTTTTTACGAAGAGCCATAGCCACCAACCGCAGCGGACCAGAAACGATCGAGACGCTGAAGGGTATCGTTGGATTGGTTGAAATCATCGATCTTCAATTCGACACCATCGAAGTTGTGTGTATGGCGCGAGAACATCTCCTCCAGCAGCGTGCGGATCTTATGGCCAGTTTCAGTTAACTGTACTCTGTACGAGCGTCGATCGTGTGCTGAACGGGTATGGGAAACATATCCGTAATCAACCAATTTCTTCAAATTGTATGAAACATTGGATCCATGGTAACAGCCGCGCAAGGTCAATTCACCGACGGTTAACTCTTCTTCGCCGATGTTAAAGAGAATGAGCGCCTGGATGTTGTTAATATCTCTAATGCCTGAGCGGTCAAGCTCTGCCTTAATGACTTCAAGACATCGTCTATGAAGTCTTTCAACTAAGGCAATCGTTTCAAGATAAGTACTGTTCATTCAGTTTGCTCCACTGGCTACGCTTCTCGTCGTACTACCAGCTTTTCGCTTATGACGACCGACACGCAAAATAGCCAAGCTTTACTATTTTAGCAATTGTTGAAATATCTATTCTAAGCTCTTTTAACTAAAGGAAACATGCAACAGAAGATACCCAATTGCTGCCGCTGCTATTAATCCAATGCTAGTTCTTGGCCTATTAACGTAGTAAAATGACTGACAACTCGTGTTTCGTCAACTCCGTCGAGTGAATCTGGCTTCCATTTGGGCGACTGATCCTTGTCAATCAACAGCGCTCGTACGCCCTCGAAAAAATCATTACCTTTCATGCAAGCCTGGCTAATCCGGTAGTCCATCATGAAGACTTCAGCCAAAGAGAGACTCGCTGCGCGTTCAATTTGCTCCAAGGTAACCTTTAGGGAGGTAGGTGAACAAGCCAGCAGCTTCGCAAGCTGTTTTCTGCGCCAATCCGTATCGACTTCAGACAAAAAGTTCACGATGTCTTCCAGTTTCTTCCGACCAAACGCCTCTTGGATAAGATCGCGGTGTTCCAACAAAACGGAATTCTTTTCCAACTGCTGTCGGTTGTCAAACTGTTCCACTGTTAGTAGGGCGTTGTCGCTTGCTTCCAGAGCAACAAGCAGCTGGTCAATTGATTCACACGAAACGAAGTGTGTTGCGACGCCAATATCCAAGCAATCCCAAGCTTTTAGTCGCTGGCCGGTAAGTCCTAAAAACAGGCCGAGGCCGTCGGGTAAACGAGATAAGAAGTGGGAGGAACCAACATCAGGGAAAAGACCTATCGACGTTTCCGGCATAGCAAACAAGGTGCCTTCAGTTGCGACTCTGACAGTTCCATGTAACGAAAGCCCAACGCCGCCGCCCATAGTGGCACCGTCAAGGATAGAAATGACAGGTTTTGCAAACGTAGCCAGCCGGTAGTCTAACTCATATTCCTCCCTAAAAAATTCTGCAGCAAGGACACCGTCTCCGAGCCCTGATTGATAGAGACCTTTTATGTCGCCACCGGCGCAAAAGGCCCGGTCACCCTCACCAACAATGACAATCGAGTTGATCTCCTCTTCTTGTGCCCAAGCATCTAATTGCGTTTGAATCGCCCTTACCATCGGCAGGGTCAAAGCATTCAAAGCCTTAGGTCTATTCAGGCGAATGAGACCGAGTCGTTGTTTGTTTTCAAAGATAACGTCATTTTCCATGGATAAAGCCCGCTAATTTCAAAGTGTCGCTCGGCACTTTAGCGCTCTAGCATTGCGAATCCAAGTTCGATCCCTTACAAACACAAGGTAATTTTTTTGAATGGCAACATACGATGGCACTTCCGAACAACCCTGCTTCTTCACTCTCAAAAGAAACTGAAAAACCGAGCAGCTCTAGCGGCGCTAGCTCAGTTGGAAACAACAAAGGTAAGTTTACTTACGAGAGTAGTTTTCCCGGTTTTCCTGCCATAAGGATGCGCCGCAATCGCCGTACCGATTGGTTGAGAGGCTTGGTTGCGGAAAATAAATTGTCCGCCAACGATTTGATCTGGCCTGTCTTCCTACAGGAAGACGATGGCGTGTCCGAAGTACCGTCTATGCCTGGCGTGGTTCGCCTAGGACCAGACGCCTTGCTACAATCTATTGACGAAGCAGTAGCACTCGGCATTCCGGCTGTTGCTCTTTTCCCTGAAGTTCCTGCGGATCTAAAGACCAGCAAATGTGAAGAGGCCTGGAACCCTGAAAATCTTGTTTGCCGCACAATAAGAGCGATCAAATCACGCTATTCAAAGATCGGTGTTATGTGTGATGTTGCGCTCGACCCCTATAATGCAGACGGTCATGATGGTTTGGTAAAGGGTGACATTATTCAGAACGATGAGACTCTTGAAGTTCTGATCAAACAAACATTGGCACAGGTCGAAGCCGGTTGTGACATCATCGCGCCGTCTGACATGATGGATGGTCGTATTGGGGTCTTAAGGCAAGCTATGGATCAATCGGGATACTCTGATCGCGCCATCATGTCATATGCCGCAAAGTACGCATCTGCTTTCTATGGCCCATTCCGTGACGCCATAGGGTCCTCCGGTGCTCTCAAGGGCGATAAGAAGACTTATCAGATGGACCCAGCCAATAGCGACGAAGCCATGCGAGAAGTAGCATTGGATCTTCAAGAAGGCGCGGACATGATCATGGTTAAGCCCGGAATGCCGTACCTAGATATCGTTCGTCGTGTGAAAGAAGAGTTCTCAGTACCCACTTACGCCTATCAAGTAAGTGGCGAATACGCCATGATGGCAGCTGCGGCCTCCAACGGTTGGATCGCCGGTAGCCAAGTTATGATGGAAAGCCTACTCTGCTTTAAGCGTGCTGGTGCCGATGGTATTCTAACCTACGCCGCTCTCGACGCCGCTAGAGAGCTGGCCAGTTAAGTTAACGACATAGCTCTACAGGAATTTTCTGGCAATCTGCCCATGCTCATAGCGAAGTTTGTCGACGTCAATGTTTGTCGGCAGTCCCTCTTTGACGCGCCAGTTGCCGCCGACCATGACACGGTCAGCAGTGTGAGCACCACAGAGCACCAAGGCGGCAAGAGGATCACCGGCTCCTGAGAACCGCAGTTCATCCAGTTTGTAGAGTGCTAGGTCTGCTTGCATGCCCACGGCGATCTTGCCGATGTCTTTACGGCCCAGGCATTTTGCAGATCCTTCAGTTGCCCAACGAAAAGCATCAAAGTGTGTCACCGCATCTGCGCCGTATGAAAGGCGATTGATCATGAGTGCGTGACGAACCCCTTCCATGAGGTTTGAACTGTCATTAGACGCCGAACCGTCGACGCCCAGCCCAACCGGCGAACCCGCTGCTTCAAGTTCTTTTGTCCTGCACTTGCCTGACGCTAAAACCATATTCGATGTTGGACAATGGCAAACACCGACACAGTGATGTCCTAACCGAGCAATCTCTTCATCATTGAAGTGAACGCCATGAGCGAGCCAAGTTCTCTCGTTCAACCAACCAACAGACTCAAGGTAGTCAACCGGTCGACAGCCAAACGTAGCGACACAGAATTCATCTTCATCATGAGTCTCGCCAAGATGGGTATGAAGGCGGCAGTTGTGTTTTTCCGCTAAATCGGCGCAAGCCCTCATAAGGGATGTCGTCACAGAAAAAGGTGAACAAGGCGCAAGAGCAACCTGTGTGAAGCTACCATCGCCTCGGTTGTGAAACTTATTGATCACCCGTTCACAGTCCGCCAGAATTTCGTCTTCATCCTGAACAACTGAATCAGGCGGTAATCCTCCATCCTTCACAGAGAGGTTCATTGAACCACGTGTAACCGTGATACGACCGCCAACATTAGCCGCTTCCTCTACTTCGATATCCATAGCGTTGTCTAAGCCATCAGGATAGAGATAGTGATGGTCGGAGGCCGTGGTACAACCTGACATCAACAACTCTGTTAACGCCAATCGAACGGCCAAGCTTAGTGCTTCTGGGTCCAATCGCGCCCAAATCGGGTACAGCGATTGGAGCCAAGGAAAGAGCTCTTTGTTTATCGCGTCCGGATGGGCTCTGGTCAGTGTCTGATAGAAATGGTGATGGGTGTTGATCAACCCCGGCAGAACCACATGCTCAGACGCATCAAAAACTACCGATACATTTGATTTAGGCTTGCTGCCACTTGGCACTAGCTCTCCAATAGTACCGAGCTTGTTAACAACAATTCCGTTACCCGCATTCTCAGCGAGAATAGCGAGCGGGTTTTTGATCCAGACTGACAATGTTACCTACTGACAAATAAAATCGACACGTTTTCTTTGATCGGGCAGCACTTGGACTTTGCTCGTTGCTGTATGTAGTTCTTCCGCCCTACAAGTCTTCACAGCCCTAGCAATAGCAACCTGATCACTGATGTCTGCATCGTATGTAACATAGCCGCGCTCATGTCGATAACTTAACCATGTTCCTGCGTTTGGATCAGCCTTTGGAGCCAAAGCGTCGGATTTCTTGTGAAACTTCACCGGTTTGAGCGAGCCGTCTCTCGCAACGGCTTTGGTACCAGCTGGAAGACGATAATACTTCCCAGTTTCCTTATTGTAAAACACCTGATCGGCTGTTTCCTCGGATGGAGCAACAGCCAAAGTCGCAGCTAGGGCTCTATCACCTAGATCTGGCTCATAAGAGCTAACAGCGACAGGAGGGATACGATCACTTTGACAGGCCGCCAAAAAGCCAAAAGCCACAATTGGCAACAGAGCTTTGCGCATATGAAAATTTCCTAATTAAATAAACTTCTCAAATATGCGTTCCTTATAACTGATTTCATTCAGTTTTTCGATAGAAAATCGTGGGCGATCCGACATGTTGCCTCCGAATCAGCCATCAAAACCGCGGATTCTGGTTGCTCATGTCCTTCGGATCCAACAAAATTGGGTATTTCGAACGAATCTGCTCGTCGATTTTCCTATCGATATAGCTTGGGTAGTGGTCATTTAGGATCTCAGTAGTTCTGGTTTTAAGCAGGTCCCAGGAGGTGCGACTGCCCTGTTCTTCCCAAGTTTCAGGCGGTTCTCGGTCGGATACTTCAGGGTAGTAGTAATGGCTTTGCATCGAGTTAAGTGTTTGGTCATGTCCGAGGAAGTGATTGGGGCCTGAAGTCACTTCGGCCATCGATTCTAGTGCCAAAGTTTCATCGTTAACTTCTATACCACGAACCACACGCAACGCTGTACCAACGATATCATTGTCTAAAACCATGCCCTCAAAAGATGCGCTGAGCAGCGAGGCAAACATGCCTGAAGATTCATAGATCATGTTTGCGCCAGCTAGGCCACAAGTCACAGCCGACACTGCTTTTTCATATCCAGCTTGAGCATCGGGGACTTTAGAGTCAGCCATTCCAGCTGCAACACCCGAGGGCATATTCAAAGCATTACTGATTTGTGCAGAAGCAGCGTTCAACAAAGCGATCTCCGCGCCTCCACAAGCAAATGCACCAGTGCGCAAATCAACAACAAAGGGCCAATTAGAGAAGATCATTGGGTGACCTGGTTTGATCAGATTAACCATAACCAAAGAGGCCAGTATTTCAGCAGTTGTCTGAGCAAGCATGCCGGCCAGCGTTGCAGGTGCTGTTGCACCGGATTGCGCAGCCATAATCGAATTAATAGGCATTCCTTCTGGGATGGCGGCTTCAGCTACATTAACGGCGTCTTCCCCGAACCTTAATGGTGAAACGACGGGACTAATGTGGACCTTACAGAACGGACGTTTTTTGAAACCACCTTCTTCGCCCAACATCATATCAAACATCGACACGATTGGTTTAACGTGTGACCCGAAAACAAAAGAAGTCCCGATGTGTTTCTGTGTAGCCGCTGCACAGGCATAGACCGTGTTCACGTCCAAGGCGAAATCATTCAAGACGTCTCGGGCAACAACAGATCTAGTGAACCAGTGAACGTTCTCTAAATGATCTGCTAAGCGGGCAAAGTCATACAAATCCACAAGCGATGTTTCGCGGTATTTCCCTGTGTGAAAATCCAAAACATTTACGGCCGCACCGCCAGTTCCGTAGTGAACGCGTTGTCCACCAACTTCTAAATCATGTTTTGGATCACGTCCATGAAGAACAAAAGAACTAGGAGCACCATCGACGATGTCTTCCACCATTGATCTCGGGTAACAGATACGACCATTGTCCTTGACCCAGGCACCTTTTGCTGTTGCGAGCGCAATGTGGCTTTCAGGGGCTTCACCCATACCGATGGTTTCAAGAATAGTGAAGGCAGCGTCAATGATCTTGGTGACATCACTATCGGAGAGAGGTTTATAGCTGCCGCCAAGCATTCCTGGCCAAATGGCCTTTTTGTCTTGAGTGAGGGGTGCTGCGCGCGTCGCCTGGCGTCCTGCGCGACCGCCACTTGAGCGTCGCCCGCGAGAAGAAGAGTTTGTCGTGGAATCTGACATAACTGTACCTAGATTAGAATTGAAAGATGAAAGGTCCGAAGCCTGAAAGCTAGATTAACTCAAGCGCAGGGGGGACGGTCCACTCTTCTTTGCTCGGACAAGGTTAACCAGTGTCCACCAACTGAGATTGGTTGATACGCTAACACTATTTTTATCTTTGCGAATACACAATTCATCCGGACAATCTGCACTCAATTCCCTGATTGTGCAAGACTGTTGAATCCCATCACAAACCACGGTAACGAGGATCAAGCAACAAAATGAAATGAGAAGAATCTATGTCTTATGAACGTGCCAAAGAAATCTTGAGTGAACTGGTGTCTTTCCCAACCATACCAACCACCCAGACCAAAGACATTGCGGACTACGTCACCAATCTCTTGAATGAGATGGGAGTTGAAAGCGTTCAGGTTGGGAATGATGAAACCAATCAATACAATGTCTATGCGACGCTCGGCCCAGACATCGACGGTGGCGTTGCTCTCTCAGGTCACTTCGATGTGGTTGTTGCGGATCCAACTGATTGGACAGTTGATCCATTCAAGCTCGACGAGCGCGATGGTAAACTCTACGCCCGTGGTTCGGTGGACATGAAAGGCTTCTTGGCTCTGACGCTGTCACAGTTTGAAGAACTGGCTAAACGTAAGGACAAGCTGAAAAAGCCTCTGCATATTGCTTTCACTTACGATGAAGAATTTGGCAGCTTCGGTGCCAAGGTACTCTCGAAACACATTGATCAGCTTGAAAAGAAACCAGCCATCATGATTGTTGGTGAGCCTACGGAGATGAAACCAATCATCTCCCACAAAGCGGGGTTCGAGATGGAGACAATCATCAAAGGGCATGCTTGTCATTCGTCTGTCCCGCGCAACGGCGTCAATGCCATCGTCTATGCCTCTAAGCTCATTGAGTATATGGAGCAGCTGAACAAAGAGTTTGCTTCCAACCCCCATGAAGGGTCACCCTTCGACCCTCCCTACACCACCATGAATGTTGGTCACATCAAAGGCGGAGAAGCCTCGAATGTACTAGCGGCGGAGTGTCGTTTTGATTGGGAGTTTCGCCCCATGCCAGATGACGATGGCCACGCCATTCTCCAACGGGTCAAAGACTATGCCGCCAATGTGCTTGAACCCGAGATGCAGAAGACCTTCCCCGATACAGGGATCGAGTTCATCGTTCATGCCGACGTCCTGCCGCTCAAGATCGAAGAGAAATCAAGCGCGCTAGAGTTAGTTTCCAACCTGTGGGGAGCTAATGACAGCGACGTCGTGGCTTTTGGGACGGATGCCGGGTATTTCCAACAGTGTGGCATCTCAACAGTTGTTTTCGGACCGGGATCCATCACACAAGCACACAAGCCCGATGAATACATTTCCGTGGCTGATTTCAAACAAGGTGTCGACTTCATGAACAGTCTTGGTGAATGGGCCTGTAGTTAAGGAAAAACGCAATGACAATTGAACTCCCTTTCTCAAGAGACGAATACGCAACACGCCTCGCAAAAACCAAAAAGGCGATGGAGCAAAAAGGTATAGACCTTTTGATTGTGACCGATCCATCTAACATGGCCTGGTTGACCGGCTACGACGGGTGGTCTTTCTACGTCCACCAATGTGTATTGATCCCAATGAATGAAGAACCCATCTGGTATGGCCGTGCGCAAGACGGCAATGGCGCCAAGCGTACGGTCTACATGGATCACAGCCGAATCATCGGCTATGAGGATCATTACGTCCAGTCAACCGAACGCCACCCAATGGACTATCTCTCTTCGGTGATCACAGATCGTGGGTGGAGCAGTCAATCTATTGGCGTTGAGATGGACAACTATTACTTCTCCGCCGCCGCCTACGCTTCACTTGTGAAATACCTGCCTAATGCAAAATTCACCGACGCGACAGCAATGGTGAACTGGCAACGCGCGATAAAGTCGCGTCAAGAGCTAGAGTACATGCGCACTGCTGCTAAGATCTCCGAGGCCATGCATACTCGTGTTTTGGAAAAGGTAGCCCCAGGTGTCAGAAAAAATGATCTCGTCGCTGAGATAACAGATGCTGCTTACCGAGGTGTGGACGGAAAAGGTGGCGAATACTCAGCCCTCATCCCGCTCCTACCAACCGGAGCCGATGCTGCTGCTCCTCACCTAACATGGGATGACAAGCCGCTGAAGGCTGGCGAAGGCACATTCTTTGAGTTGTCCGGTGTTTATAAACGCTATCACTGCCCGCTTTGCCGGACAGTCTATCTTGGCAAGCCGCCTCAGCATTTCTTGGACGCAGAAAAAGCCATTCAGGAAGGGTTAGCAGCCGGGATCGAAAAAGCCCGTGCCGGTAACGCAGTCGAGGAAGTTGCCCTGGAGTTCTTCGCGGCGTTAAAACGTTACGGTCTCGTTAAAGACAGTCGTTGTGGTTACCCAATTGGTCTCTCCTATCCTCCCGATTGGGGTGAAAGAACCTACAGCCTCAGACGTGGTGAGAAGACAGAACTGCAACCTGGTATGACTTTCCATTTCATGACAGGGTTATGGCAAGATGATTGGGGATTTGAAATCACGGAGTCCCTGCACATCACCGACGGAGAACCAGAGGTCTTTTGTGATTTCTCGCGAGAGCTCTTTATCATTGATTAGGACAAGATAGTGACCAGCCAGAACGAAAATTTCTTTAATCTAAACGACGAGAACCAAGGTCTACACAGAGTTCTAGCCGAAGGGCTGACCACACGAATTTTTCCAGGTGATCAGGCGATGGTGTCGGTGGTTACCGTAGAACCAGGTGCCGAGGGAACCATGCATCACCATCCGGAAGAGCAGTGGGGGTTGTTGCTAGAAGGCTCGGTCACCAGATATCAAGGTGATGAAGTGTTCGAAGTTAAAGCAGGTGATTTTTGGCGAACACCAGGCAATGTCCCTCACACAATGAAGGGCGGACCAGATGGCGCAAAGGTATTGGATATTTTTGCTCCGCCAAGAGAAGCCTACAAGAAGGCTGGCTCTGGTTTTGCTGCTGATTAGGAAACGATTACATGACAATCTACCGACACAAAGTCGACTTCCGCAAACTATCCAGTGAACGCCTGGAACAATGGGCGAAAATTCCGCCGGCCATTGCCTCCGACTGTATGAACCGAGACCAGGCTATGTCCGGCGCTATATCACCAATAGCGGAAGGCACAACGCTTTGTGGTCAGGCCAAAACCGTCAATCCAATGGTTGCTGACAACTCTGCCAGTCATGTCGCACTTGAAGATGCCTACCCAGGCCAAGTGATTGTTATCGCGGCAGACGGACATCTTCACAATGCTGTCTGGGGTGGTCTCATGGCCAGAGCGGCACAGGCTCAAGGTATTGCTGGCATCGTCATCGATGGCGCTGTCAGGGACGCCGCGGAAATCAAGGAAATCGGCTTTCCTTGTTTTTGCATTGATGCCGTTCCATCTGGCCCACACAAAGGACATGGCGGAACTGTAGATGGTTTGATTGCTTGCGGTGGCTGTCCCGTTAACCCTGGTGACCTCATCCTAGGTGATGACGATGGCATTGTGGTCGTGCCTTTGGCCTTAGAAGAAAACTTGTTGGAAGCTTGCCAAAAGAAGTTAGCCGCCGAGGACAAGATCGTGGCTCGCATTGAAGCTGGTGAACGTTTGTCAGCGATACAAGGATTACCAGAAGCGGTCGATATCTGACGATGATCTATAGCGACCAGTCACCCATCACCTTTCACGATCCACTTCCTGAGGCCGTTGATGTCGTCGTCATTGGCGCAGGCATTGCCGGAATCTCAACCGCCTACTTCTTGGCTCAGAAAGGTCAGAAGGTTCTTGTTTGTGAAAAAGGCCGCGTGGCTGGAGAGCAATCTAGCCGGAATTGGGGTTGGATCAGACAGCAAGGCAGAGACTTAGATGAACTGTCCATCATGCAGGAAAGCATTCACCTATGGCAGAACTTCGACCAGCTCATTGGCGACGATCTAGGCTTTTCGCAACAAGGTATCATCTATTTAGCGGATGATGAGAAGACTTTCGCGGCAGACCAACAGTGGGCGGAAGATGTTAAAGGTTCCGGTCTCGACATACGGCCCTTAACTAGCAGCCAGGTCGCTGACCTGATCCCTGGCAGTACAAAGAAATGGCATGCGGGCACCTACACGCCGACTGATGCCCGTGGTGAGCCAACACAATCCGTGCCCGCCATCGCTCGCCTTTGCCAAAGTAATGGCGTTGTCATCAGGGAAAACTGTGCTGTTAGAACGATTCAGAAATCAGGTGGGCAGATAACGGCTGTTGTGACAGAGGAAGGTCCAGTTCAATGCAGCGCCGTTGTTTGCGCCACTGGTGCTTGGTCTTCGCTCTTTTTGAGAAACCTTGGCATTGATCTGCCCCAGCTTGCTGTTCGGGTCACGGTGTCCCGCACTGCACCTGCTCCAAACGTTACGAATGTGAACGCTGCTGATGGAGAATTATCATTTCGACGGAGACAGGATGGTGGCTATTCCGTTGCACTCACCGACTACCACGAGCATTTCATCACGCGCGATAGTTGGAAGTATTTGACCAAATTCCTAAAATCCTTTTCGGCTTCCTATCAGGACACCAAACTTAGGTTTCTGAAAGATTCCTCAGCCGTCCAACCCTCATTCAAAGCCTGGCACGAGAGCGAGAGCCCATTCGAGCGCCAACGTGTGCTCAATCCTGATCCTTGCGTCTATTCAATGAAGACCATCAGAAAACGTCTGGATGAGCGTTTTCCGGCCTTAAGAGGCATTCCTATCGCAGAGAGCTGGGCGGGCATGATTGAGTCAACGCCAGACGTGGTTCCTGTCCTGGATGAGGTGCCGGGTAACGCAGGGCTCTATGTTGCGACGGGCTTCAGCGGTCATGGATTTGGTATTGGACCAGGTGCAGGCCGTGTCATGGCCGATCTGATCCTAGGCAATGATGTTGGCCACAAAATGGAACGGTTCCGTTTCAATCGTTTTAGCGACGGCAGTCCATTGATCTTGGGACCGGCTCTCTAAGACCTCTTGCTAAACAAGGTTTTCCATATGGGCTTCACCTTTATTTTGCCCTTAGTATCGCTCACCACACCGACACACCGAAAGGCGAAGAATTGTATATAAGTAACCGTGATGATGATCGCGATGGCGGTGCATAATACTAGGTCAGCCACGTAGTGATTCATTAAAGCAATTCAGCTGAACGCGACGAAAGATGCGCCCAATACCAATGGTACCCTGAGCCATGGGAAGATTAGCCCCAGAACGATGGCGCTGGAAACCACAGTGCCCGTGTGTCCAGAGGGCATCGAGGTGAACCCAGCCGTGAAATCGAAAGGAAAGAAATCATACTCGTCAAAACCAGGCTTGTTTAGAGGCCGTGGGCGTTGAATCACTTGCTTGAGTAATTGAATAGCAATGCCCGTTGTCACGACTGGCGCAAACACCAGCAAGGCCATTTGCCATAGGTTTATCAAGAAGACTTTCCGGCGACGCATGAAGCGAGAGATCGGAAGCGCGGCAATGGTCAAGATAATCAACCCACTCGGCAGCAACTGCCATTCACTTTTCCCGAACCAAGACACCCATTTAAAGAACCGTATCCAGGGTTTGCTATGAATGTCCCAGATATAGTTCTGAACCGGCCCGTCTATGAAAGTCACAGTGACCGCTGTAAGCAGACAAGCAAATATCGACCAGAGCCAGAATGTCTTGCCTGTGAAAAAATAGCTGTTCGGAGCCAACGGCGACCGCTGATAGGACAAGGTCCAAAATTTTGACCAGTTCTCTGCGGTATGCCTGAACATCGTAACTCCGACCCTAAATAAGCTGCTGCTGTCAAATAGGTGCAAAACTAGATTTTGTCGAGGGAACTAAAGCGACTAAAGAAAGGCTGAGGTCAAAATGCAGACAAAAAAGGAGGAGCCAAACCTACGGTTTAAAGCTCCTCAAGAGATCGACTGGGAAGTGTCGATTCGTTTTCTCTACACCAAAACCAGTGCGCAAATAAACTGGATTCGACGAGAGTATAGAAATTTAGTCTGTGCTAATGGAATAGAATGCCCTCCTCGTTTCTACACGCCTAGGGTTGAACGGTGATCAACCGGACTAAGCAGCAAGATTCTTGAGAGCGATGATGGTGTCGCG
>Ga0055584_100001938_pt1 | contig 20362 bp, 22 predicted proteins | sample OSDHelmetaG_FD_58716 | JGI IMG/M metagenome (GOLD analysis project Ga0055584, IMG submission 58716) | Pelagic marine sediment microbial communities from the LTER site Helgoland, North Sea, for post-phytoplankton bloom and carbon turnover... | ecosystem: Environmental > Aquatic > Marine >...
GGCGAATACGGGATCAACCCTTGGGCCTTTCTGGTGATCGACGTCGGAACAGCGTGGCCATACGCATACGGGCAACTTCGGGTGGTCAAAGAAGCGCGTTCTAAGAACTGGGGCGGCACGCAGATCTGGGCAGCGATCGCTCTCTTGTCCTTTGTCGCTCCGTACGCATACATCGCTGGTGCGGGGTCAGGTGAGATGCCGTTGCTCGCGTGGATCGTGATCGGCGTTCTAATGGTTTTGTTCGGTGTCGCATCTCTGGTGCGAGTGCTGCGACAGATTCGCTCCCCGGATCTCAAAGGGGTATAGGGATCTTCGCGAACATGCGTCCAAGCGACTCGCATTCGCTGGCGATTGCGAGCGTCGAACAACTCAGCATCGGTTCCTGACACCAAGGTGCTGGCCGCGAGAGCCAACACCGAAACCTCACAGCTGGCCGCGCATTGCCGACTCGGAACTGGTGACGCACATACAGGTCAACAACAACGCCTCGGTCTCGGCCGACGGTGCACGGTGGAGCTGTGTCGGATCAAGCACCGACACCGACTCGTTCGTTGCCGGCATGGCGGCGGCCGCTGAGGCGAGCGGAGGCGACGGCGTCGCCTTGTATCTCGTACTCGCTGGTCGCAACCATGACCACGAACGCCTTGTCGCCGGAGTCGCCGCACAGGCGCCGGCAGGAGCGATCGTTGTGGGCTGCACCGCTAGCGAGGAGACCGCCGTGGTTGGCCCTGCCGACGACGGAGCGGTCGTGCTCGCTGTAGGTGGCGAGGGCATCGCTGTCTCGACCCGATGTGCTGATGTCGTTGGTGGCGACTATCGAACGGCAGGCGAGTACGTCGCCAACTGTGCTTGGGATCTCGACGACCGCGGCCATACCGCCGTGATGCTTCTGTCGAACGCTTCGCCCCTCGATGTCGAGCAGGTCATGGCCGGAGCACTGCTGACCACGGCCTCATCCATTCCCGTGGTCAGCGCGCAAGCAGACGACAGCCGAGCGAATCAGGCTGCGCTATTCCACGCGACCAGCGCGGAGACACGGATCGGCGCCGATCAGGTGATCGGAATCGCCATCTCGACTGCCGCGCCGCTCAACGGCGGGACCGCTGACGGCTGGGAGTCGGTCAGCGACCTTCTCTCGTCGGTCTCTCTCGGATAGTCCCGCCTACGGCTGCATTGGCCCACGGGCAGGTGCAGATACCGTGGTCGGGATGACAACGGTATTCGCCACTCCCGACGAGCTCCTTTCCGCTGTCGGCCGCGACCTCGGCACCACCGAATGGGTCGCGATCGAGCAGGATCGCATCGACCAGTTCGCTGAGGCGACTGGTGATCACCAGTGGATCCATGTTGATCCGACAGCCGCTGCGGATGGTCCGTTCGGTGCGACGATTGCCCACGGCTACCTCACCTTGGCCATCACCAACCTCTTTCTCCCCGAGCTGATGCGCGTCGATGGCGTCTCGATGGGGATCAACTACGGGGCGAACAAAGTCCGCTTTCCCCAGCCGGTCGTTGTCGGCAGTCGAATCCGGGCGACCGCGATCGTCACCGAGGCTCAGGAGATCAATGGTGGGGTGCAGGTTGTGGTCACGATCACCGTCGAGATCGAGGGCCAGAACAAGCCCGCATGCGTCGTCGAGTCGGTAAGCAGGTTCCTTCGATGAGTGAGATGCTGTCCTAATGGCCAAACGGAAGCGACGTAACGGACCCGCCTCGAAGGTGACGCCTTCGTTGCCGCCGGTCACCGCTGGCCTACTCAGTCCTACTCGTCGCGTCCCGGCCGAGGTCGAGCGCCCGCCCTATGCGGTGAGCGGCGACCCCGGCCCGTCAGTGAGTGCCGTCACCCGAACTCCCGATGAGATCGCGTCGATGCGCAAGACCGGCGCTGCGGCTGCGGAGATTCTGCTCCGGGCCGGTGAGCTGGTTCGCCCCGGAATCACGACAGACGAAATCGACCGAGTGGTCCACGAACTCAGTGTCGAGGCCGGCGGCTATCCGAGCCCGCTCAACTATCGCGGATTCCCGAAGTCGGTCTGCACCTCAGTGAACGAGATCATCTGCCACGGCATCCCCGATTCACGGCCGCTTGCCGACGGTGACATCATCAACATCGATGTCACCCTCTACCGAGATGGCGTCCACGGCGATACCTCCGCGACCTTCTTGGTCGGCGAGGTCGACGCCGCATCGGTCCAGCTGGTTGAGGTCACACTTGAATCGTTGAACCTGGCAATTGCTGCGGTCACCCCCGGTGGACCGGTGCGAGACATCGGCCAGGCAATCGAGCGTCACGCCGTCAAGCACCGACTCGGCGTGGTTCGAGAATTCATCGGTCACGGTGTCGGGACTGAGTTCCACACATCCCTGCAGATCCCGCACTACTACGATCGCCGGCTCTCCACGCCGTTGGAGATCGGGACGTCCTTTACCATCGAACCGATGCTGACGCTGGGCGATCCCCAGGCCGCGATGTGGGACGACGGATGGACTGCGGCCACTGCCGATGGCACTCGCACGGCCCAGTTCGAGCACACGCTCCTCATGGGCGTGAATGGTGCCGAGCGTCTGACTGTGACGGCCGCTGGCGAGTGTGCTCACGACCGCGTTCTAGCCGCCGCGGTCTGACTGAGAAATTCGCGAACTTTCTCGTTGGTCGGCGCGACCAATCTGCACCGCGTAGCGTCGGGAGTTGCGGGACGTCCCCGACCAGCAGGAGAGCAACGACATGGCCAAGATCGAGACCATCGAAGGCATCGGCCCCAAGAACCGGAAAGCGCTGGCGAAGGCCGGCGTGAGTACGACACAGGGGCTTCTCAAGGACGGTGGCACCAAGAAGGGCCGCAAGGCGATAGCGAAGGAGTCGGGTTGCACTGAGCACCAGGTTCTCGAGTGGGTCAACCGGGCAGACCTGATGCGTGTGCGCGGCGTCGGCAAGGAATACAGCGACCTTCTCGAGGCTTCTGGCGTCGACACAGTCAAGGAACTGCGCAACCGCAAGCCGGCCAACCTCCACGCCAAGATGCACGAAGTGAACTCGGCCAAGAAGAAGCGCCTCGTGCGCCGTCCCCCCTCGCTGTCAGAGGTCGAGCGCTGGGTCGTTCACGCCAAAGAGCTGAAGCCTGCCGTCAGCCACTGACGGAGAAGCGAACGAGCCGCTCTTCGGGGTTCGCCTCGTCCAACCGGACGGTGATCTCTGAACCGAGCGTCAGCCCCTCGGCGGGAAGCCGGGCGACAACTGCGGGGTCCTGCAGCTGGACTCTGCCGCGCCCGCGATCGTTGTCCACGTCAGTGACCACCGCGCGGAATTCATGACCGATCTTCGGCACAAGCACGACCGCCTCGACATAGTCGACGAAGGCACGCTCGAGATTTCGGTCTCGCTGCGAAGCGGCCCCCATGAGCTTCGGTAGCTCGTCGAGCGCCTCGACGGCCCAGCTCGGGGGCTCGCGGTCGGCGCAATGTGCCACCACGATCTCGTTGCCGAATCGGTCACACAGCCGCCGGAGCGGCGCCGTGACGTGCGCGTAGGTCGAGGCGATCGCCGAGTGGAGGGGGTCGGATGGCGTGTCGTGGTCTGTGAACGACACATAGCCGGCGCCTCGTAGACCTCGAGCTGCCTGGCTGAGCAGCGCCGCTCGGGGCGGCGTGTCGGGGCGAAGTTCGCGCACACGCTGCGCATAGGTCACGTCGTCGGGCCACTCGATGCCGAGCGCTCGAGCGGTACGTCGGATCTTGTCCACAGTGCGGTTCTCGGGAACCGGCAACGTCCGAAGCAGCCCGACACCGGCGTCGATCATGATGCGGCTCGCCGCGATGCCAGTGAGCAGCGAGATCTGCGCGTTCCAGTCTTCGACGATCAGGCTCTCGTCGTATTCGAGGTCGAAGGTGCCGTCGTCGGCTCGGACGACTTCCTGCGAGGCCAGGGCCAGGCTCACCGCTCCTCGCTCTCGTTCGAGCGCCAGTCGCTGTTCTCCGATCGTGCGGAGCAGTGCCAGCGACGGTGAGGCCGTTCGGTCGTCGATCTGGTGTTGGGCTTCGGCGTAGGTCAGCTGCGCTCGGTTGGTCACGCGGGCACGCTCGAGATGGGCATCGAGGATCTCGCCGGTCTCGTCGAGATCGATCGTCCACAGCAACGCCTGGCGTTCTTGCCCGGCGAGAAGGCTCCCGGCGTCCTCGTTGATGGATTCCGGGTGAAGCGAGGTTCGCCGGTCTGGGCTGTAGAGCGTGAGGCCTCGGCTCCGGGCTTCCATGTCGACCGGGCCGCCGGGGGCCACCAAGGCCGCAACATCGGCAATTGCGTAGAACACGCGGTGGCCGGCACCGAGCGTCTCGGCTGCGAATGCTTGGTCGAGATCTCGCGACCCGGGCGGGTCTATGGCGACCAAGGGGATCTCGCGAGCATCGCGGACATGGCTGCTCGCCCCAGGCGGGATCTGAGGGCCATGCACGCGGGCGGCGTCGGCCTCGGCTTCGACCTCGTCGCTGAAGGCGACCGGAACATCCATCTGTTCGCGAATGCGTTCGAACCCGGCCACGATCTCTGCGTCGGGCGGACATCTGACGATCTGGCGTGGCACCCGGTCAACCTAACTTCTCGAACTAGCGAGCGGTGGCCCGTCCAGGTCGGGGAAGTTCGATCCAGATCTTGCCGGGCAGGATCGGCATCTCGCTCCCGCTCGGGAGCTTGAAGTCGGTCTGGTCGGCCCGTTCGGCCCGGCTCCAGTCGGTGGGCACCAGCTGGCCGGCGGTCAAAATCCAGGCCTGCCCGGTTCCGAGCGATTCAGCCTCTGGAGACGACGCGTCTGCCTGTGACGGACGGTAGTTGACGAACTGCACGACGACAGTCGTCGGAGACACGCGCACGCCGTCGGCGTCGACAGTGGGCGAACCGTCTTGGGAGCGATCCCAGCCTGAACCGCTCCAGGTGTATTCGACCTGAGTGCTCCCGTAGTTGATCGACACGCCGCTGGCCGGTCGAGCCGAGTCGGGAAGACTGTCGCCCGGTGCACGGAACTGGAAGATGGGTGACGGGGTGGCAGTGCCCTCGAGTTCGCGACCAACCACCCACAGGTTGAACGCATTGGTGAAGAGGTTGTGGGGAGCCCGGCGGCCCGGGTCGCGATAGTACGAATCGTTGGCCACGTTGACCCCGATGTCGACAAGCGTCGAGAACTGGAGTGCACCGCGGGCGCCGCGGTTGCCACCCGAATTCGAGAACAACGGTCCGTTCAGTTGGGAAAGAAGGTCGAAGTCGCCGGTCCGCATCGAGCGCACCGGGCCGACCACATCAGCGCCCTGAGAGTGGAAGACCGCAGCCAGGCGGGTGAGGCCGCCCTCGACCTCCTCGACGAAGACGATGTCAGCCTGGTTGATCCCGGCCTGGGGTCGAGCTGCCGACACGTTGTCGATCTTGACCGCGAGGGCAGGTCGATTCGGGTCGTCGAATGTGGTAGTTCCGGTGAGAACCGCTCGTGCCTCGAGAGCTCTGAGTTCTTCGATGCGGCGCAGCGTGTCGGCGAGCTCGTCGGCGGCGTCGCTGCGAAAGATTCCCGCGATTCTGAGCGCATCTTTCGACTCGGTGATGGTTTGACCGGTGGCGCCGAGTCGGTCGCGGGCTGCATCGAGTTCGGCGTCGAGTTCGACAAGCTTCGTGTCGATCACGGCCAGGCGATCCAGCGTGTCTTCGATCACGGTCTCGTAGAGCGCTCGACGGCGGCTTGGCTCGTCGTCTCCCTCGAGGGTGCGGAGTTCGTTGAGCATCTCGTTTTGCCGTGGGTCGCCACGGGTGAACCCGAAGATCGCCATCTCGACGCGCGTCCTGGCCGGTTCCTCACGGGTGAAGACAGTCCACTCGATGTCATCGGCCACGAGTTCGACCGCGACGCGGTCGTTCTCTTGCTTGTCCTCCAGGTCGGCGATCTCGAGGGAAAGGCGCTCGATCTCAGCGTCGATCTCGCTGATCTGCACGATCAGCTCGTCGCGCCGGCGCTCGAGTTCTCCGAGTTGCCCGGGATCGATCTGGGCGTCGGCGGGCATCACTGCGAGGGTGGCGACGAGCGCGCCGGCGCCGAATGCGCCCAGGAGTTTGGTGTGGATTGCACGCATGGAGATCTCGCGGTTGAGTTGCCGCCCCGCTCACGCCACCGTACCGGGCGGCACCCAGTCGGTGGGCGCGAGCTCGAAACCGGCGAATTCGAAGCCAGGTGAGACCGTGCAGCCCACGAGAGTCCACTCGCCGAGCGTTTCGGCAGCCTGCCATTCGCCGGATTGCACGATCAGCTGCGGTCGTTGGCCGTGGGCGAATTCGGGACCGAGGATTCGCTGGTCGACGCGGCCGGCTCCGTCGGCGGTGGAAAGGGCCAGCGGGGCACCGGCGTAGTGGTGCCAGATCTCGGTCGCATCGACGCGATGCCAGTGCGACCGTTCGCCGAAGCGGAGGAGGAAGTAGATCGCGGTGCCCGACGCTCGAGCATCGGGCTCGGCCTCGGCCCGCCACGTCTCGCTGAATCGGCCGCCTTCGGGATGCGGCACGAGTTCGAGCAGTTCGATGATCTCGTCGGGGCCGAGGGACTGGTCACTCATTGCCAGATGGTGGCAGCTACGGTCGGGCATGGCCATGACCGCCGACGTGGTCGAATTCACCACGACCGACACAAGCGAGCTCGAGGCTCGTATGCAGTCCCTTGCCGAGCTCGGTAGGGGGTGGATCAATATCGGGCCAGGTCTCTCGCCCGAAGACTTCTCCAAGCTGCCGCCGCGGTCGGCTTTCTCGAAGTGGATCTCGGGCCGGGGCCCGGTGGTACCGATGGCAACGTGGACACCGGCCGCCGCAGACGGCAAGGCAACACCGGTGCAGATCGGGATTTCCCATGGCACCGGACCCAACGCCCTGCCGAGAATGGCCGAGGAGGGGCTCGAGCTGCCCGCCGGTTGGGTGAAGCGACAGGATCACGCAAAGAACGGCATCGTGGCGGAGGTACCGGCCACCGCCACACACGCAGCGGTTGTCGACTGGTTGCTGCGAGCGATCACTGCCCTGTCACCTCGAGTCGACGTCGGCTCCGACTGGATCGCAGAGACCTACGGCGCGCACTGACGCAGGTCAGCTGTTGTCGGGCGCCGGCTGCGTCCAGGCTCGATCAAAGCTCACTCGCAGTTCGAGCGTTGCGTCGCTGCCCGCGCGTGCGTCGAAGCAGGTCAATCCGAGGTCATCGCCCTCGTCGTCGAGTTCGATGTGGGCGGTGCCTTCCCAGGCCTGAATCAAGTCGCCCTCGCGCCACACGTTCCACATGCGAAGGTCGCCCGCCTCGGAGGTCACGATCGTTGTGGTCTCCGGCGCCGAGTCGGCCCACAGCACGAGGCGTGTTGACTCGGCTTCGCCGACGGTCAGTGGGTGGTCGGCCTCGCAGACGAGCCCCTGCGGGCGATCAGCCGACGCGGACGTTCGCGTGATCGTCACGGTGGTCTCGGCCGCAGTTCCGACACTCACGTACTTGAGGTCGCTCATCGATCGCCTCCGAACGGATCAACCGGTTCGCTGCCCCAGCTCGCTCGTCCGGTCTCGACGTCGACGATCGCTCGTTCGCTCCGACCGGTGACCGGATTCACGCGGCGCGGTGCCTTTCCCGCTCGCAACAACTGTCGGTTCTCATCGCTCCAGCCGGCGCTTGCTCCGTGGTTCTTCCAGACGCGGGTTCTGATGGTGGCGGGTGCCGGCTCGTCTCCCTTGGCGGTCAACGCGAGGGCGTCGCCACCGACCCTCCAACCTCTGGATCGCACCGCCGGCTCCGGGGGAGCGGGGTCATCGTCGGGAGAGTCGGCGATGTCCGCCGACTCGGGTTCGCTCGGATCGGCATCGGCGCCGTCAACCGGCGCTGCCGCCTCGGACGGAGCGGAATCATCGTCTGGGTCGGTGGCATCGTCGGTCGCCGGCTCCTCCGGCGGGAGTTCAGTGAGGTTTGGGAGCGGGTCGCCGATCGCCAGAGTGCGATCGATCGCGGTGATGTCGCGAGACGCGACCTCGAGTGATCCGTCGAGGGGCTCGACGACCAGCGCGTCATCGAGTTGACGAGCCCGAGTCTCGTGATCGCCGGTCCAAGTGAGTCGAAGGCTGGACGCTCCGTAGGCGTCGCGCAGCGCGGCGCGAACCGACGCGTCGTTTTCGAGGCGACGGCGCGATCGTTCCTCTCGTCGGGTCAGACGGTCGCGTGGCGGCCGTTCTCCCTTTGGACGGAACGCCCCACGATTCGGATTACCCAGCCAGTCGAGCGCGATGAGGACCGCGATCAAGACCACCCAGCCGAGAACGAATGCGTAGATGACGCGGTCGGGCGACATCGTCAGTCCCCGGGAGGCGAGGTGACAGCACCAACGATCAGTTCGATGACGGCGTCGGCATCGACGTTGCGCAGCACCTTGACGGTGGCTTCGTCGGAGGCGTCGGGGCGACTGTCGACAACGGTCATTCCGCGGGTGAGGGCGCCATCGATCTCCACCTCGACCGGGTGCCACTCCCCGCCGAACAGTTCGGGGTGGGTGACGGCAACCACGGCGCTGGCATCGTGAATCGGCGCACCGCCCCATCCGTGGATCTTGTCGGCTCCCTCCACTGCGTAGTCGAGGAGGTCTGCGGCGAGCAGCGAGGTGGCTGTGCCGGCAGCGCGCATCGTGTCGCGATGGTCCGCTCCGAGAAGAACCTGATGGGTGACATCGAGACCCACCATCGTGATCGGCCCTCCATGGCGAAAGACGATTGCCGCCGCCTCGGGGTCGGCCCAGACGTTGAACTCGGCGGTCGCGGTGACGTTGCCGCCCACGGCGGCCCCGCCCATCAGCGTGATGCCGCTGAGACGGGACGGCAGTGTCGGGTCGGCCTGCAGGGCAAGCGCAATGTTGGTGAGCGGGCCGATCGGCACCAGGTGGAGATCGTCGACGGTTCGGGCCATGTCGAGAATGAAGGTCACAGCGTCGTGGGAGTCGACGGTGCGGACAAGGTCCGGAATCTCGACCGAGCCCAGGCCGGTGGGGCCGTGCACGTGTGCGGCATCCATCGGGGCATTCACAAGCGGGCGCTCGGCACCACGATGAATCGGGATATCGAGCTGGGCCACCTGGGCGACGGCGAGGGCGTTGTGTGTGGTGTGGTCGATGCCCACGTTGCCGTTCACGGTGGTGATTCCGACGAGGTTGGCGTGGTGGGCGGCCGTGAGCAACGCGATGGCGTCGTCGAGACCCGGGTCGCAATCGATCAGCATCGGCACGGGGGACATACCGGAAAGGGTACGTCGCTCAGGCCTCACCGTGAACGTCAGCCCAGAAGCTGATCGACCTCGGTCGGTGTGGGGAGCGAGGGTTGAGCCCCGGGGCGTTGTGTTGTGGCTGCGCCGACGCGGACGGCCCACCGCACTGCATCGACGAGAGTGTCCCCGCGAACCAGGGCATCGGCGACCGCGCCGCAGAAGGAGTCTCCTGCGGCTGTGGTGTCGACAGGATCCACGCGGGGCGCCGGCACATGGGTGCTCTCGTCGGCTGTGACGACCAGGGCGCCGTCGGCGCCAAGAGTGACGATCACGGCAGGAGCTGGAAGTCGACGAGCGAGGTCCGCTGCGACCGTGGCGTCGACCGGGCCGACATGGCCGGACAGGGTGGCCAACTCGGTCTGGTTCGGAACGAGGATGTCGACAGCAGCGAGCAGTGCAGGCGGCAGCGGTTCGTCGGGCGCCGGAGCCGGGTTGAGGATGACAACGCCGTTGGCGGCTTCGGCGGCTGCCTGCACCGCATCGATCGGCACCTCGAGCTGCAGCAGCACCACCTTGGCGTCGGTGACGAGCGCTCCAGCGCGCTCGACGTCGTCGGCGTCGACTCGACCATTCGCCCCAGCACTCACCACGATGGCGTTGTCGCCCTCGGCATTTACGGCGATGAGCGCGACCCCGTTGGGTGTCGCGGGTGTGGTGGTGAGCGCACTGGTGTCGACGTTGTCGTTCTCGAGTGCGGAGCGAAGCATTTCGCCGCCCTCGTCATTGCCCACGCGGCCGACCATGGCGACCCGGCGCCCGAGCCGGGCTGCGGCGACCGCCTGGTTTGCTCCCTTGCCACCAGGTATGCGGCGGAGGTCGCCGCCGAGCACGGTCTCGCCGACGAGCGGTACGTGGGTGACCTCGACGACGAGATCGAGGTTCGCGCTGCCGACAACGGTGATCTCTGGCGTAGGCATGATGGCCCTCAGTCAAGCGCTTCGACGAGCGAGTGGGCACGTTCGAGCATCGTGTCGACCCGGTCGGCGATGTCGGAGATCGGACCTTGCGTCATCCCGCCGGTGCTGCCGCGCAGCCGTCGGGCGTAGACGCCCTCGACGATGCAGGCATGTTTCCACCATGAGAAGGCCTCGTAGTACGGGTAGTCGGACAGGTCGAAACCGGTGGTCGAGCCATATTGACTGATCACGGCTGCCTGGCGTGGGAAGACGCCGGCCTGCGTCGGTGCGTCAGCGAGCCAGGTGAACTCGTCGTCGGGGTCGGCCCAGTACTGCATCGACCAGGCGAAGTCGGCCAGTGGGTTGCCGGTGGTGCACAGCTCCCAATCGAGGATCGCAGCGAGCGACCGGTCGGCGGCCAGGACCACGTTGTCGAAGCGATAGTCGCCGTGGGCGAGCCCTGGCTGAACCTGCTCCGGAGGGACGCGGGCCGAGAGTTTGGCGTGGAGTTCGTGGACGAGGGGCACCGGCCGGGCATCGGCGCGTTCGACCTGGGTCTTCCAGCGCTTCAGTTGTCGTTCGACGTAGGCATCGTGGCGGCCGAGGTCGGCGAGCCCGACCCCCTCGAGGTCGAGTGTGTGAAACGCCACTTGGCCGGCGACCAGCGATTCCGTGGCATTGGTCGCTTCGGCTGTGGTGAACGACGATGCATCGGCCGAGGTACGCAGGATGGTGCCGTCGACGAATGCCATGACGTAGAACGGCGCACCCGTGACCTCGACGTCGTCGCAGCGGACGAGACACGGCGGGACGGGGACGACGCTGGCCGCGTCGAGAGCCGACATGATCCGCCATTCTCTGTCGACGTCATGGGCGGTGGCGAGTGTGGTGCCCTCGGGTGGGCGTCGAAGGGCATAGGCCGCGCCGGTGCTGTCGACGACGCGATAGGTGAGGTTCGACCCGCCGGCCGCGATCAAGGAGAACTCGAACGGACCTGTGGCTGTGTGGAGGTGTTCGCGCAGCCAGCGGCTGACATTGGCCGTATCGAGACCGCGAACGTCGGCTTGGTCGCCCACGTCCGAGACGCCCTAGCGGACGACGCTCTCTTCGAGCTCGTGGAGGCGCTTCACTGCGCCCTCCAGGATCTTCTTCGCCAGCTTCGCGCTCTCGTCGAGCATCGAGCTGAACTCGCGACGGTTGAGCGCCTCGACGACCATGTCGGTGTCGGCGGTGACGGTCGCTGTGCGGGGGACACCGGCGATGACGGCCAGTTCGCCAAAGAAGTCGCCAGGCTTGAAGTGCGCGATGACTCGCCCGTTGCGGCGGACCGTCGCCTCGCCCTCGGCGATGATCATGAACTCCCGGCCCGGTTGGCCCTGCACGGTGAGGTCACGGCCTGCCTTCACGGTGATCGGCGTCATGAACGACGCGACCTTCTTGAGTTCCTTCTTGGTGAGCTCCGAGAAGAGTTCGATCTCGGCGAGCTGCTCGACGAGTGCCATGGTTACCTCCCGACAGGCCCGGTGCCTGCGTTCATGACGCCTTTCCTATCACTAACCCCGCGGTGGGGTCAGAAAACGGCGACTGGCGCAACCGGCGCGCCGGTTGCGCCCACAAAGGGTTCGGGCGTGGCATGCAGGAAGAACGAGTGGCGCCCGTATTCCGTGCAGGCTTCGGCCAACTCCTCGAGATGCCAGTTCTGGCCCTGCGTGAATCCCATGTCGACGACAGCGAGGCAGTGCACCGCGAGGAGGTTGTCGAACTCTTGTGGAGGGAACACCTCGAACATGTAGGTGTCGGTCGCTGCTGCGGCGATGTCGTGGCGGTGGAACCAGCGGACGGCATCGATGCCGGGTCCCGGGCTTGACGCGTCGCCACCCTCGCCCATGGTGTAGGCGGTGGCGCTGCCCTCGAGGTAGAGCCGCATCCTGCCGGTGCGGATGAGCACGATGTCGCCGGCCTGAATCTCGACCCCAGCCCACTCGGCGGCTGCGTCAAGGTCGTCGCTCGTGACCTCGTGGTTGTCGGGAAGGCGGTCGAGGCCCTTCGACCCGGCGATGTCGAGAAGCACGCCACGCCCGACGAGTGCCTTCACATGTTCGATTCCGAGTTCGGTCGATCCGTCTCGCGCGGTGATGCTCGACGCCGGGATCCCGTTGTAGAGGTTGTGGCCGTAGCTGACGTGTGAGAGCCCGTCCCAATGGGTGCCCGCCTGGAGCCCCATGGTGACCATGTCGTCGGAGAAGTGGGGGACCATCGCATCGCCGTCGGGGTCGCCGAGGTCGGGGTGGTCGATCGTGCCCATGACATGCACGGGGTTGATCCGCGTCGGGATCTGCCCGATCTGGACGCCGTCGTGCTTCAGGTCGATCGCCAGAGGAATCGCCCGGCCGTGCTCGACCGATGCGGCCGCACCGGCGATTGCCTCAGGTGTGATCAGGTTGAGGGTGCCGATGCGATCGTCATCGCCCCAGCGGCCCCAATTGCGGACCTCGGTAGCGACCTCATGGAAGAAAGAGTTGAACGACATGGCCGGGAGCGTAAACCAGCTCACCGCGGTCACGCAGACTCGAATCCGTACTAGCTTCGAGACAGAACGAAATGAGCGGGCTCTACCTCTTCTTCCTCGCCGTTGGGGCGCCGTTGTTGCTCTGGATGGTGTTTGTCGGTGATTCCGACGGTGGCGACGGCCTGAGCCTCGATGGCGACGGCGACATGACCGTCATCCCCCTGTCAGCGATCGCTGCGTTCATGGCCACCTTCGGCGGCATCGGAATGATCGGCGATCTGACCGGAGCTGGATTTCTCATCACGCTGGTGCTCGCGATCGTGCTTGCCGCGGGTGTGGGCTTCGCCAGCCACCTTCTCTTCAAGTGGATCAAGGCTCCGGGTGCCTCGAGCGAGGTGACCGACGCGGAGCTCGAAGGAAAGATCGCACGGGTGTCGCTGCCGGTCAGCGACAGGTTCCGCGGCAAGATCGTGCTCGATGTGGCCGGCGCTCGCGAGCAGATGACCGCATCCCCGGCCGACGGCTCGGAGATCGAGGTCGGTGAACCGGTCGTCATCGTCCGGATCGAACACGGGGTGGCACTCGTGGCCCCCATGCCCCCAGACCTCGCAATCGAATGATCGACAACTGGCGGCGGTATGCGCCGCCTCGTGGACGCGTCGTTGACGCAGAAGGAATTTCCTCATGGGATTCATAATCGGTGCGGCCCTGTTGGTCGTTTTTGTGTTGTTGGCGATCATCTCGATCGCCAGCTCGGTGTTGGTGATCTGTCCGCCGAACCGCGTCGCGATCATCACGGGTCGCAAGCGGACCCTCTCCGATGGTCGAACCGTCGGCTACCGGATCATCAAGGGCGGGCGTGCCTACAAGATGCCCATCTTCGAGCAGGTGGCTTGGATGGATCTCAACACGATCCCGCTCGAGGTGTCGGTGACCAACGCCTATTCCCGTGGCACGATTCCGTTGAACGTGCAGGGCATCGCCAACGTCAAGGTCTCCAGCAAGGAAGGCGTCCTGGAGAACGCAGCCGAACGCTTCCTCAACGTGCCGAATGAGCAGATCGGTCAGATCGCGAAGGAGACGCTCGAGGCGAACCTTCGTGGCGTGCTCGCCACGCTCTCGCCCGAAGAGGTCAACGAGGATCGGCTGAAGTTCTCTCAGCAGCTGATCGACGAGGCCGACGACGACATCAAGACGCTCGGGCTCGACCTCGACGTGATGAAGATCCAGAACGTCACGGACGACAACCTCTATCTCGAGTCCGTCGGCCGGCGCCTCACCGCCGAAGTGGTGAAGGAGGCTCGAGTCGCCGAGGCAAACCGTCAATCAGAGTCGGAGCGGGCCGAGGCCGACGCCCGACAGCTGGCCGAGATCGCCACGGTGCAGGCTGAGCGCAAGATCGTCGAAGAGCAGAACATGCTTCGTGTCCGCACCGCCGAACTCGACGCCGTCGCTCGCGGCAAGGAAGAGGAAGCGGCAGTGGCCGGCGATATCGCTCGAGCCGTCGCAGAGCAAGACCTCGAGCAGCAGCGCATCGAACTCGAACGCCGCCGTCTGGAAGCCAACGTGGTCACTCCGGCCAAGGCAAACCTCGAGGCCAAGCAGCTCAACGCTCAGGCCGACGCGGCCAAGATCATCGAAGACGGCAAGGCCCAGGTCGAGGTGTTCCGTCGTCTCACCGAGCAGTACCAGGCAGCGGGTGAGGACGGCCAGCGGATCTTCGTGCTCAACATGCTCCCGGAGCTCGTCGACAAGATCGTCTCCACGGTCAACGGCGTGACTATCGATCGTGTGGCGGTTGTCGATGGCGGCAACGGCAACAACGGCGCCGGCGGGATCCCAGCGTTTCTGTCGCAGATGCCGGGTGCCGTGGTCAGCTTGACCGAGCAGATCGAAGCCGCGACCGGCGTCGACATCCTCAAGAGCATGCGTGATGGAGACGACGACACTGACTCGGTTGTCGATGCGTCTTCGACGGTTGAGGATGACGGTCCGTCGGAGCTCCCGCCTCCGCCGCCCGCTCCGGCTGAGGAGTAGGCCCCTAGCGAGCCAACCGCTCGAGAAGGTCGCGGTCGAGCACTTCGACTCGACCTCGACCCACAACGATCGCCCCCTCGGCCTCAGCGGCTTTGAGGGGGCGGTTTGCTGTCTGTCGTCGTGTCCCGGCCATGGCGGCGATGTCTTCCTGGCGAACCCGGATGGTCACCGGTAGCGATCCGTCGTCGAAGGCATCGGCGAGTCGAAGCACGACTCGGAGCACGCGGGTCTCCACCGGGGTGAAGAGCACCTCCATCAGCTGGGCCATCGTCTCGGAGAGCTTCTCCGCGAGGATCTCGAGCAGCCGACGGTCGACATCAGGATCGGCCCGGCGAAGCTCATCGAGACGGGCCTGTGTGAGCGACAGCGTCTCGGTCGGTTCGAGTGCGGTCACCTTCGCGGTGCGCCGCCCGCCGCCGACGATCGCCAACTCGCCGAGCACCTCACCGGGTCCGCGCACTGCGAGCGCGGCGACGTCGCCGCGCTTGGTCGAGACCTCGATCAGCACTCGCCCCTTCTCGATGACGTGGAAGGTGTCGCCCGACTCTCCCTCGTGGAAGATCGGCTCGTCGCGGCCGTAGCGACGACGCACCATCTGTTGTCGCCACGCCGGCCCTGCGGGACCGAGCCCGTCGAGGAATCCCGCGGTCATGGTCTGCAGCGTACATCTTGCCGTGATCACGGATTTCGCGATCGGCGCAGGTGTCCGCGACAATTCTCGGCCATGCCGACCTCAGCCGAAACCACGACCCCGCAGCGCGGGGCCGATGGAAAAGCCGCTCGCCGCACTCGCATCGTGGAAGCGGCGATGAACCTCGCGGATGAGGGCGGCTACGAGGCGGTGCAGATGCGGGCGGTGGCCGAACGGTCCAACGTCTCGTTGGGCACCATCTATCGCCACTTCGCGAGCAAGGACGACCTACTGCTGGCCGGCTTGGCGGGTTGGGTCCACATCCTTCGGCGTCGCCTCGAGAGCGAATCGGTTTCCTCCGGAGGCGCCGCCGATCGCCTGGCCGACGTGTTGGGCGAGGCCGCCAGCGCGGCGGAAGGCGCGCCGGTCCTGATGGGGGCGCTCGTGACCGCGCTGAGCACAACGGACCCGTCTGCCGCTCAGTACAAGCTCTACATCGACTCAGAGGTCGGTGAGATGATCGTCGCCGCGATCGGCGCGGAGCCGGGGATCGATGCGGCGGGCGTGGCCCGGGTCGTCGGTCATGTCTGGCTCTCGGCCATCACCCGGTGGGTGGGTGGCCTCGCCGAGGCAGGAAGCGTCGAGGCCGAACTGCGTCACGCCGTGAAGATGCTGATCCCGACGCGAACCGGCAGCTGAGTCAGTTGGAGTTCAGCGCGTGATCGAATGCGGCGGGCTCACGCGGTTCGGAGAACAAGAACCCGAGTGCTTGGTCGCAGTCGAGCTCGCGAAGAACCGCGAGTTGGTCCTCTGATTCGACACCTTCGGCGATCACGATGAGCCCGAGGGCATGGGCGAGATCGATGATGGCAGCGACGATCGTCGCGGCGGCGTGGTCGGATGCGAGGCCCGAGACGAACGAGCGGTCGATCTTCAACACGTCGAGCGGAAGTCGCTGCAGATAGGCGAACTGAGACCAGCCGGTGCCGAAGTCGTCGATGCCGAGGCTGATGCCGATGCGACGGAGCTCGTCGAGCTGCTCGGTCGCCGCCTGGGCGTCGTCCATCAGGGCCGACTCGGTGATCTCGAGACAGATTTCGTCGGTGGAGATCCCGGCGGCCTCGACGGTGCGTTCGACGAACGGCACCAGGTCGGGATCGCCGAGCTGGCGCGCCGAGAGATTGACCCAGATCCGAACCGGTTCTTGTTCCGGGGTTCGATAGACCCGCCACAGTGAGGCTTGGCGGCACGCTTCGGCGATGACCCATCGACCCAGGTCGACGATGATGCCGGTCTCTTCCGCGAGTGGAATGAACTCCCCGGGCGGAACGAGACGGCCATCTGGACGCTGCCACCGCACGAGGGCCTCGAAGCCGACGATGCGGCCCGACTCGAGGTCGAGTTCGGGCTGATAGTGCAGGCGCAGCTCGTTGTTGTGCACGGCGCGGCGCAGGGCCTCTTCGGTGTCGATGCGTTCGAGGGCCAGCGACTGGTCGGTCTCGTTGTGGATCGCGAACCGGCCGCGGCCTTCATGCTTGGCCTCGTACATCGCGGTGTCGGCGTTTTCGATGATGCGGTCGGGGTCTTCCGAGCCCATCGATGTCGCGATTCCGATCGACGCCCCGATCTCGATCTCGCGCCCTTCGAGCACGAACGGTTGAGCGAAGGCATCGAGAATGCGGCGAGCGACTGCGGTGGCGCCGCGGGCGCCGTCGGTGCCGGCGCACAGCATCAGGAACTCGTCGCCGCCGATACGGGCGAGGGTGTCGCCAGGGCGCACGATCGCCGTCAATCGCTCGGCGACCTTGGTCAGTGCCGTGTCGCCAACTGGATGGCCGAGCGTGTCATTGATCGTCTTGAAGCCATCGAGGTCGATGAACAGCACACCGATCGGCTGATTCGAGCGTTCGCTCGCCGCCAACGCATGTGTCATCCGGTCGATCAAGAGGGCGCGGTTGGGGAGTCCGGTGAGCTCGTCGTGGAACGCCTGCTTGATGAGGCTCTGCTCGGTCTCGCGCTGTTCGGTGATGTCGCGGCTCGACGACTGCAGCTGACGGACCGCACCGCCTGGCTCGAGAATCGGCGTGATCGCGGTCTCGAACCATCGAAACGAACCGTTGCGGTGCCGGAGCCGGTGACGAAAGCGCGTCGGTTCTGATCCACGACGACCGGCATCGTGGATCGCCTGCACGAGCGCGTCGCGGGTGTTGGTGTGGGCGACGTCGACGGGATGGGTGCCGACGAGAGAAGCAGGATCGATGTCGAGCAACCGTCGACACGACGGCGACACGTAGGTAAAGGTGCCGGTCGGGTCATGGAGGCAAACGAGGTCACTCGTGTGCTCGGCAACCGCTCGGAAGATGTCCTCGGCGGCAGCCAGAGCCTGGGTTGTGGCCTGGATCAGCGCGTCGGTCTCTCGGCTGTCGGCCAATCCGCGCAGCTCGACGAGAAGAACCGCTACCGAGCGGGAGTCGTCGATGACGGGGGTGAGGGACACGCGCCCGGGGCGAGGGGCGGCGCCACCGATGTCGATGGTGCGCTGGCCGGCGCGGCCCTCCGCTCCGGCCTCCACGAGAGGCGAAAGCGTTGAGGACGCATCGCCGTTGGCCCAAATGGGAGCGGACCAGAGGGCTCTGCCGCGGATGAGGGCTCGGTCGACGCCGATGCCATCGACCTGGTCGTTGACGTCGAGGATCGTGCCGTCGAGGTCGACAAGCAGCGCGGGGCCACTCAGTCGGTCGAGCGCGGCACGCGCATCGAGGGTCCTGGTCAGATCGTCGGTTCCCGGGTCGGTCATCCGAGCCAGACGCGCGAGCACGTCGGCGCGGGATCGGTCGCCAGTCACGGTCGCGGTCTCGCGCTCGTGGGTCACGCCTTACTCCTGCGTCGGTGGGTACTCCAGCCCGAGAACAAACTACGCGGCACCCGCGCGGTGAACGCGGATACCCGTGACGCGCGGTGAGGCTTTCCCCCACGCGGTGTGGCCAATGTGTGGTGGGTGTCGGGGTGGCGGGTGTCTGACACCGGCGTCGCGTCGCATGGAGTTCGGCTGCGCCGAACTCCCCGGAGTCAGGGAGGGGCGAACTACGGGTCGAGTGGGGCGGTTGACTAGGGTCGCTGTCTCACTGATCACGAACACAGGAGCATCGGGCTGTGGCCGGATTCCTCGAAGGCAAGAACATCGCAATCACCGGCGGCGGCGCCGGTATCGGCAAGGCCATCGCTCTCGCGGCGGCCGCCGAAGGCGCCAATATCGTGGTCGCTGACTACGGCGTGTCGATGGACGGCAGCGACCCCTCGAGCGAGGTGGCCGACGCTGCCGTCGCCGAGATCGAGGCAGCAGGCGGCAAGGCCGTCGCTGTGGCCGGCGATATCAGCCAGTTCGACGTCGGCGAAGCTGTGGTGGCAGCGGCGGTCGACAACTGGGGCACCATCGACGGTGTCGTCTGCCCGGCTGGCGTGTTGCGCGAGCGGATGCTCTTCAACATGAGCGAAGACGAGTGGGACCATGTGGTCGCCGTTCACCTCAAGGGCCACTTCAACGTCTACCGCGCCGCGTTCGCCCGGATGCGCAAGCAGGAGACCGGCGGCTCGCTCGTCGGCTTCACGTCGGGAGCGTTCACCGCGTCGACCGCGCAGCCGAACTACTCGGCTGCCAAGGGCGGCATCGTCAGCCTCACCCGTTCTGCCGCGATGACGGCCGCGAGCATCAAGCTCCGTGGTGGCCCGGCGATCAATGCCAACTGCATCGCGCCGGTGGCCAAGACCCGCATGAGCGAGAACGTGCCGTTTGAGATCGAGACCGGTGAGCCGGGCGACATCGCCCCGATGGCCATCTATCTGATGAGCGATGCGGGCCGCGAGGTCAACGCGCAGGTCTACACCGTCGTCGGTCGTCGGATCTCCGTGTGGAACCAGCCAGAAGAACTGCGCACCATGTGGGCCGGTGGCGACCAGTGGTCGCCCGAGGAGATCGCCCAGATGCTCCCCGCCACAGTCGGGCAGGAACCAAACCCGTTCATTTCCGACCTCGAGCGCCGCATGGCCGACATGGCCGCACAAGAGAAGAAGGACTGACGGTGCCGTCGATCCCGGAAGAGCCGGACGGGCGCAATCTGCTCGCCGGGAAGCGGGTCGTTGTCACGGCGGCTGCCGGCACCGGAATCGGCTCGGCGGTAGCGAAGCGCTGCCTGCTCGAGGGCGCCAAGGTGCTCATCTCCGACATCCATGAGCGCCGTCTCGACGAGACCGCCGACCGTCTCGCGACCGAGACCGGGACTCGACCGCTGACTCAGATCTGCAACGTCACCGTGGAAGACGACGTGCAGGCACTTGTGGCTGCCGCCGTCGATGGCATGGGCGGTATCGACGTGATGATGAACAATGCCGGTCTCGGCGGTTCGGTCCGTCTCGTTGACATGACCGACGATCAGTGGAGCGCCGTTCTGGGCGTGACCCTCGACGGCACGATGCGCTGCACCCGAGCCGTGTTGCGCCACATGATCGATGCAGGAATCGAAGGCGCGATCGTGAACAACGCGTCGGTCGTCGGCTGGCGGGCGCAAGAAGAGCAGTGCCACTACGCCGCAGCGAAGGCGGGCGTGATGGCGCTCACCCGCTGTTCGGCGATCGAATCGGCTGAGCACGGCATCAGGGTCAACGCCGTTGCCCCGAGCATCGCCATGCATGCATTCCTCGCGAAGGTCAGTGACGAAGCCCTTCTCGATCAGTTGTCGGCGCGTGAGGCGTTCGGTCGGGCCGCTGAGCCCTGGGAAGTCGCCAACGTGATGGTGTTTCTCGCCAGTGATCTGGCCAGTTATATGACCGGTGAAGTCGTCTCGGTGAGCAGCCAACACCCCTGAGGGTTGGCTCGGCGCGCTGATCGGATCGCAACGAATCCGAAATCAGCTTGAAGTTCTTGTGGCGAATGCTTGCGTGTGACGCATTGCATGGACCATGGTGCTAAACCTTGTGGCGCGAGTAACATGTC
>Ga0055584_100001939_pt1 | contig 20336 bp, 10 predicted proteins | sample OSDHelmetaG_FD_58716 | JGI IMG/M metagenome (GOLD analysis project Ga0055584, IMG submission 58716) | Pelagic marine sediment microbial communities from the LTER site Helgoland, North Sea, for post-phytoplankton bloom and carbon turnover... | ecosystem: Environmental > Aquatic > Marine >...
GTATTGAGATAATAAGTATTGAGATAATAAGTATTGAGATAAGTAGTTCAGCTTTTTGAGACTTGCCAAACCATTTGAATCCCCTGGCTTGGTTTTATATTCATGTCTGTTGAAAAACCAAATTTCCGAAGCCGTCGCCTCGATTCTGCGCGCGGATACCTGATTCTCGGCATGCCTGAGTGCGCGATCCGTGAACTTCGGAGAATTCAAAAACCTGAGTTTTGTGAATTTGATTTCGGCCTTCTGAAGGCAGAATCTTACCGCGATCTCGGTCGCTTCGAGGACGCCATCCCCTACTTTGAAAAAGCACTCGATGTTCATCCGGGGAACTTGCAGGCTCATTTGGGATTAGCTTGGTGTTATAAACGAATTGACCGGTTGAGCAGAGCCATCGAATCTTTGGAACGGGCCAAGCAACACCACCCGGAAGAGCCAATCGTCATCTACAACCTGGCCTGCTATTTCTCGTTAGTCGGCGATAAGCCCAAAGCAATTGAATGTCTCGGGCGATCATTAAGAATGGAACCTCAACTCAGGCAGTTAATTCCGGCAGAAACAGATTTCGACCAATTGCGAACTGATCCTGATTTTCAATTTGTGACTGATTCGCTCGACCAGGAAGCCGACTAACCGACACCAATTCTCAAGCGAGCGTTAAAGTCGGCATAATCGATAATGTACCGCAGAGCTCGCCAGTTATTCCTGGATCTCCCCGTTTGACATACGGGATTTATTGTTCTCTCGCCGATGAATCAATCACGGTAGAACATCACATTCTTGATTTGAGCGAGTCTCTCCACTTTTTCATTGATAGATGTCGTGACGTTTTGCCAACTGAAGAAGCTCAACCGGTGTTCGCCGGTCGCTATTCAGGGAATTTCAGAAACCGATTGCTCACTTCAGAGCCAATCTAATCTGTTTAAGAATAGTGTCTTTATCAATGTTAGGAAGCGAGTTTCGTGGAGGTGTCACATCTTGGAAGACTTGAAAGATATTTGAATCAGGCGATCGAAGCAGACGAAACATGTGTTGCGTTGGCTCAGATTGATCGATTCCAAATCTCTTTCAGTAAATCACGATGAGACAGTTTGCGAAACCTGCTTTGTGATGAAAAGTTTCATCAGTACCAACAAAGATTGAGCAACTTCCCAATCCTGATGATTTGCGGACTTCTGGGATAAAGAGTTCATGAATTCCGTTCATGTTTTCTTGTCGGGTCCAATTTTCATGAGACGGCGGTTTCGGCTGCCAAGCTGCGATATTTTCCTTCATCAAAAACCATCCGTGAGACAGGGATATGGTCCCGGCATCGAGGCTGACGACCCGTCTGCGGTAAGCGAAAAAGGAGTTCGTTCATGCTTGTACTTTCCAGACAGCGCGATGAGAGCATCATTATTGGTGATCACATCGTCGTGACAATTGTTGATATTCGAGGTGATAAGGTTCGTCTCGGAATTAAAGCTCCCCCCGAAGTCTCCGTGCATCGGGAGGAAATCTACGATCTGATTCAAAAAGAATCCGAACAAAAAGAGGCCGCCAAGCCAGACGCCTCGACAGACTGAAACAGTCTTCAGCTCATTAATAAAATGTGGAGCGGCCTTCGTGCCGCTCTTTTTTTATGCGCAAATTCTCCGGTCGTCGTTTGTGAAGAGACGACTACAATCAACTGTAAACTCTTTCTCAATCAGCGATTTGACAACACATGCCAATCACGAGTCAACCAAAGTGGATCGTCTTTGATGCCGTCGGCACCCTGATCGATCCGGCCCCCTCAATCGCGGAAGCCTATTGGCAAATCGGCCATGAGTTCGGAACCCAATACTCCGTTCCAGAGATTCACGAACGGTTCCGAATCCAGTTTCGCAGCGCGTTTACAGGACACGGACCAGGGCAATATCTTTCAAACGAAGAGATCGAATTGGCACGATGGAAGCAGATCGTCAAAACTGTTCTCGATGATGTCGAAGATCTTGATGCCTGCTTTGAAGAAGTCCATGCCCACTTTTCCAACCCGCAAGCCTGGCAAGTTTTTTCAGATGCCGCACCCACCCTTGAGAGATTAAAACAGTTAGGGTATTCCCTGGCCATCGGTTCTAACTTTGACAATCGATTACATGATGTCTGTATTGGTCATGATGAGTTGAAACCGATAGATGTCGCCTTCGCCTCCGCAGAGATCGGGTTTCGGAAACCGTCTTTGAGTTTTTACTCAAAACTATCACGTCGATTGAATGTGAGTCCCGCTCAAATGCTGATGGTCGGCGATCACGAAGAAAACGACGTCACATCTGCAAGGAAAGCCGGGTTGTCGGCGATACTGATCGACCGCTCTCAACCGACCTGCGAAAAGATATCGAGAATCAACGACCTGTCCGAAGTCGTATCACTTCTCGAAACAGATTAGAGAGACTCTAGCAGACTGGTGCCTTGAGTCATCCTTCGAGTTGAGAAGAGACCTCTTCCTCTTCGTCATCATCAATGGGCAAAGCATCCGACTCCCATTCATCTTCATTATTTGCCAGCTCCATCAACTGCTGTTCGAGATCATCATCGATCTCAAACTCCATCTCTCCTCCATAACGCTGTTTCAAACGCGAGAGAAAATTCGGAGCGCGAAGATGTTCTTCATCATGATCGGAGATTGATTCATCGATTTCCTCATCAATCGGCGTTCCCGCGACAAACGTCGTCAGAAGCATGACGATGACTCCGACCAGCAGCAGTCCTCGTACGATTTCATTCTCTCCAATGAAAATGACAATCGGGGCATACCAGTGAGGTTGTCGAACCGGAACGGCCGAGTCATCATTCAACCGCTCATGCTGATCGATGATGGCGTTTGTGATGGGAAGAATTTCTTGATCACCCCTCTTAATCAATTTTTGCCCATCGAGAATTTGTTGCGCTAATTCGGGCTCGCTTCGAATTGACTTTTTCACAAGTTGCAATCGATGTAGTCTCGATTGATCCTCAGCCATTTGCTTCTGCAACGATTGGTAATCGGCAAGCATGATTTCCTGTTGCGCAATTTTGGGTGAGAGAATTACCACCGCATAAATCCCCATCGCAAGAATCAACCAACTCCAGGAGAACGACTTACGAGAGTGTTCCTTGGGGATTGCTTCGTCCGAGTCGGTTGCGGAAGTTTCAATGGGAGGATTCATGAACAATTTCTCTGCGCACGGGGTGCTGTGAAATTGTTATCGACGGAATCGGAAGGGCCGTTGTAGCATTCCCGCGAGAGTCGCTTTGGGGGCATCAGTGAAAATAGGTCATTTAAGATGAATCTCGGGTCGCTATAAACGACATATTTTGCCCGAAACGTGATAATATCCTGTTTTGACATTTCGTAGATCGATGAATTATCATATTTTTCGGCAACTTCTGCCGCTACAACAGCGTCATCATCTCATGAACACGGTCACGAAGACTCTGCCGCACACTGAAGGACAGGACTCGTAAAGCATGTCTATATTGAAGGTTACGGCCTATTCGGTCGTTTGTATGTGTCTCATTTTGGGACTTTCTCTGGGCGAGTCCACGCTTCTGGCGCAAGACGAAAATCCCACTCCGGCCACAGCCGTCTCGCCCGAAAAAGGGGAATCGCCTTCGATTTTCATCCCTTATGAGAAATTAGAGGAAGTATTCGGGCAAAAAGGAGCCGCCGCAATACTCCCCTATGCCGACCTCCAAAAGCTGATGAAGCTGCTGGAAGATCATCGCCCGGAAGCTCCTCAAGCGGTCCTGACTCAATCTCAATATCGGGTCACCGTGGAAAAAGAAGTGGCGCGAATCCAGGTCGAATTATCTCTGCGATCAAACAGCGACAGTTGGTCGGCAATCCGGTTGCCTTTCAAGGGAGCCTCTGTCGGCAAGGCTGTTCTCGATAATGAAGAGGCTTTCTTTCGCGGAGCGGGAGATGGGGCCTATCTCGTGCAACTTCCCGGCAAAGGAAATTACAAACTCACGCTCGAATTGCTCGTGCAGATTCAAGCCTCGCCCGATCAGCGAATGATTTCTTTTGAGACACCTTTGGCCGGAATCACGACGGCTGACATTACCGTTCCCACTGCCGAGCAGACCATCAGTATCAAGCCGGAATCCATCGTGACTCCCGTAAAAACGGAAGGTGAACTTTCGCAGGTCAAAGTCAATTTGGGGGCCACCAACCGAATGGAAATTTCCTGGACACCCAAAGCCAGTACCAAACCACAAATGGAATTATTGACGAGCGTCCAGAATCAAACCGTCGTGACTCTTGCTGATGGATTGGTCCATACGGAAGCTCTGCTTGATATCGATGTCTTGCGGGGAGAACTCTCCGAACTTCAGGTACTGGTTCCCAAGTCGCATCGCATTTTGGGAGTCTCTTCCTCGACCGTCAATGTGCAACGGCAAACCGTCCAGGAAACGGATGACGCGAAGATCATCACCATTAAGTTGCTCCAGGCGATCTCAAAGAAGTTTTCACTCGAAGTCCACACCGAACAGCCTTTGCCCGAAGAGAACTTCTCGCTGGCGGGGACTGATGAAGACGGTCAAGTCAGCGGCATTCAGGTCCGCGGCGCGATCCGCGAAAGTGGTACACTTTCCATCGCTCATTCCGAAGGAACCCGATTGATTGTCGATCAGCAGGAAGGACTCATCCGAGTGGATGGGCCGTCTGTCCCGGAAGCGGTTCGCAATCGTGCTCAAGTTCATTACAAATTTTATAGTCCCGTCTTCACCCTGGTTGGTGGTATCAAGCCGGTCGAACCAAGAATTCAGGTCCAGAACTTCACCCAACATGTCTTTCAGAAAAGTTCGCTGGTCGTCAACTCACGCCTCTCTTATCAGATCGAACGAGCGGGAGTATTCGACCTGAAAATCAAACTTCCCGACGATCTGACGATTGAATCTGTCACCACAGAAAACATGCGGGAATACACCATCGACGATGCCACCGGCGTCATGACTGTTTCATTCAACGAAAAACGGATCGGGAAGGTTCAAGTCGTTCTGGCAGGTCGAATCGATCTCGAAGACGCCGATGAAGCCAAACTCGCGTTACCGGTTCCAGAACCACTCAGTGTGTTTCAAGAAACCGGGACGATCTCGGTCTACGCACCGGCCTCGTTAGAGATCGACACCGTCGAAGAAGAGACCAATGGCGTTGTTCCTGTCGATGTTGGAAACCAGGGGAACGGTTCAACTCGACTCATTGCAAGTTGGTCTTATCAATCGCGTCCGTTGACCGTCACTGTTCGAACGGTCCGCAAACCGACTCGTCTTTCAGCTCGGGTCGAATCGTATTTGGAAGTCAACGAAGATCAGGCCGCCGTACAGGTCAAAATGCGGTATCAGGTTGAACATGCTCCCGTTCGTTTCTTTCAAATTGCCGTCCCCGAATCTGTCAAAGATTCCGTGACGATTGAAGTTCCCCCGAATGGCGGGCAATCGATTCAAAGTCAAACCGCTGCGGAAGAAGCCGTTGATGGTTGGGTCGTTTGGACAATCGAATTGACACAGGACGCGATGGGCGAACAAATCTTCAATGTGCTCTATGAACTTCCCCTGAAACGGGAAGGTGACGAGCAACTCTCCGAGATCAAGCTCTCGTTGCCAAAAGCGATGCCTGCTTTGACAGAAATCGAAGAAGGAACCGAGATTCCACTCGTCAGAACAGTCGGTGAAATCGGGATCGCCCGAGATCGTGCCCTGTCTGTTTCTTCAGACATTGAAGCCGAAAGGAGTGAGGCGATTGACCGACGCGAGTTGACGATGGATGCTCGCTCCAGCGACCAGGCTTATCGCTACTTCATCCAGCCGGTCTCTTTGACTGTCCGGTCGCGAAAATATCAGATCGAATCTGTGGTCGAAACTGTGATTTCACGAGCCCTTGTGGAAATCGCTGTCGGCTACGATCCACAAGCCACCTATCGGTGTCGCTACATGATCAACACCAGCGAACGTCAGCGATTGCTGGTCCAACTCCCCGTGAATGCCGACCCGTTAAGTGTGTTGGTCGATGGCAAACGGGTGGACCTCGAACAAGCGGAACCCGAAGAGAGTACTGATGAGTACGACGCTTATTATGTCAACATCTCAAGAGCCAATATCACTCAAGAAGAATTGACTCTGACGATCCAGTTCTTGTGGCCCATCAATCCTCCGCAGTTCAAAGGTCCGTTGGGAACTCTACAACTCGGCTTTCCACAAATCGGAAGTCAGGGAGGAACGGCAGCCGTTCAACAATGTCGCCTGGCTATTTGGGTACCCGATAAGTTTCATCTGGTCGGCACGCCTTCGCAATTCAACGACGACCAGCAAACGCGAATCTCAGCCGGCCTATTCGGCTTCCCGACTTCTCAGGACGTTTCCACCGACGAATTGAACGATTGGATTCGAGAAGTTCCCACTGGAGCCATCGAGTTTCCTGCGGAAGGAATCGGTTACTCCTTTCAGTCGATGGGAAATATCACATCCACGCGCGTCTCGTGGTGGGAAATGCATTACATGGTCTGGGTTCTTTCAGGAACGCTCTTCGTCATTGGATGGCTTCTTAAGAACACCAGTTGGGAGAACCGTCTCGGAGTGGTGCTGTTACTGGTCTTCCTGGCGTCGATTTATGCCGTCAAAGATGATGACACCATTGCTCACGTGCTGGCGGCAGCCCGCTTCGGGATACTCGCGGTGGTCGTTTTATGGGGAATACAAACCTGTTTCGGCACCGATTGGAAATCGAAGATGCTCGGCGTCAAGAAGAATGCCGTGGCGGAAGGTGTCGAAATCAACTCCCCTCCCGACAGTTCTGATGAGCGAGGCAATTCGTCCGGCGATACAGAAAAGGACTCATAATGTACGACCAACCTGCTTCGGTTGTTCGGCAGAGTCTGTCGAACACGGACGATTGTTTCACGAAACGTGGAATCATGAAAATGCCTCAGCCGTCAAAATCACAACCTCGCAGACATCACCATTTCTTGTGGCGACTCTGCGTCATGCTGTTCGTCACGGTTCTTTGTTCGGCCCCTTCCAGCGCACAACCGATTCCCGAGAACCCCAAACGAGTTTATGTTCCCATCGATCAATTTCAGTCCATTCTTCATCGAGATAAAGAGGGTGTCTTATTAGAGACTGAAGAATTCGAGAACTTGTGGACGCTGGCAAAAAACAACCAGACTGCCGGACCGAAGCAGTCGGCCAGTCTGGTCATCACGGGAATTGAATACGACGCGGAAATCAAAGATCACTCACTTCTGGTGACGGCTCAGATCAACCTGCGACAATTCACCAATGGTTGGCAGTCGATACCGTTGTTCTTGAAAAACATTGTCATCGAAGAAGCCAAATTGGGAGAAGAGCCAGCCTATATCGGTCGGGACAGCAAAGGCCAACTTCGATTCTTTCACAACCAAGCGGGAAACATTCAACTGACATTGCAACTTGTCACGCGATTGGCGGCGATGGGAAGCGATCAACTTGCATCTTTCAATCTGATTCCCGGCCCGGCGGCGTCAATGTCGATCAACATTCCTGCCGGCAAACATTTAATCTTCAAGGGCCGCTCTCTGGATCGACCTGCCGCAATTGAAGAAGAGGCCACCTACTCTTTTCCGGTTGGCAATGCCGACACATTGATGTTGCAAGTCACCGACCGAAAGAAGGAAGCGACCACCGACTCGCTGGTCTTTGCCAACTCGTTAATCGGTGTCGATGCAGTGCCGGGAGAGATTCGTTGGCGGTCTTTGACTCGCTTGCAGCTTTACGGGCAATCGCTCAACCAAATCTTTTTGAGTGTGTCTGCGGAGTTGGAGATTGCCGATGTCATTTCGGGAGGTCTCGATTCCTGGGAAATGAATGAAGACCCTGATGATGAGGATCTGATTCTGCTCACCCTTAATTATCGTCAGCCGATGACCGGCGAGCAAACGATTGAACTTCGGGGAGTCCTTTCAATGCCTCCCGATGAAGAGTGGCCGGTCCCTCAGTTAAATGTCAAAAACGTCGATTCTCACGTCGGTCATGTCATTATCACGCATCCCGCCGCAGTCAGATTGCAGTTCGTGACACAAGATGGTTTGAGACGAGCTAAGCTGTTTGCACAAAAAGAGATGCCGAAGTTTGTCACGGAAATTTCAGATCGTGTCAGTCCGCAGGTGTTTGAGTTTTATCGACAAGACTTCACGCTCGAATTGTTAATGCGAACTCGCGATCGCGAATTGATCGCCAACATTCAGAACCTGCTGGAACTTCAATACGAATCGATCCAGTACGAAGCCGAGATCACCCTGGCCTGCCGATATGCCCCGTTGTTTGAATTGCAGATCGAACTTCCTGCCGAGTGGTTGCCGACGGGACTCACGATCAACGGTCAACCGCAGGAATGGGAAGACCAATCGGAAGCGGCTGGCACCCGACAACTGCGCGTCAAACTTTCTCCACCTCTGATGCCCGGTCATGAGTTAAAAGTAGGGCTCATCGCCGTTCAAGACCTGGATGATTGGCCTCCCACCATCGATCCAGAAGAAGACGCAACGGAGATTGAACTGCCGCAATTGACGTTGCCACAAGTCAATCTGTACGACGGTCGCTATTTCCTGTCATCACATGCCGACTTTGAAGTTCGTCCCGTGGAACTCTTCAGCTTAAATCGTGTCTTGCTGGACAATAATGAGAAACGCTTGACCTACGAGTATCAGGATACAGAGTTTACAGGGATCTTTACCGTTCGCAGACGACCGACGCATTTGTCGGCGAGCATGCTCTCGATGGTCCGCAAAGATCCTCGCGCGCTCCGTTCGTATTTGCAGGCAGATGTGACTGTCGAAGGTTCCGGCGTGCGGGAACTCTCGTTTCAACTTCCCGAATCGACGGGCAAAAACGTACGTTTCATCACGTTCGGCGGGCCACAACGAATCGTTGAACAAGTCCCTTCGGAAGCCGAAGCGGGAGAAATTTCCTGGAAGCTGACATTTGATCGAAGACTCTACGGCACGATTTCCGTTGCAGTCCAGACGACTGAATTACTGGAAGCAGACCAGAAATCTGTCTTCGCCCCCCGACTCCTGTTGAAAAACGCGGAACGTCAGTTCGGCAACATTGCCATCGAAGCGGGTCCCGAACAAAACCTGACCGTGAACCCTTCCAGCCTCACAGCAACACCATTACGCGAAGTCGATCCCGGTGAGATTCCCGTCTCGAACATTGCTTATCAACCACAAGAAAGAATCGTGGCCGCTTATCAGTTTGTCACTCCCGAATATTCGGTCGAGTTATCGTCTGAGCGGTTTGATCGCACGGTCGTTCCGCTGGCCATTGCCGAAGAGATGACGCTGACTTCCGTCCTCAGCGAGTCGGGAGTTTGGCAACACGAAGCATTGATCAATTTCTCCGCAGCAGGCGTACAGAATTTACTGGTCAAACTTCCCGAGAACTCAACTCTCTGGTCGGCAACACTTGATGATGAACCGATTGAAGTGCGGGGAATGCAAGATCAGCATTTGATTCCGCTGATTCATTCCGCCAATACCGGATCGAGTCGTCAGTTGAAAATGGTTTATCTGACCGAATCAGAAGCCTTGAAGCGTTCGGGCGAACTGACGCAATCTCCTCCTATTCTGTCCGTCGAAGTGGACGGTCAACCGCAAGCCGTTGAGGTCCTGGTCACCAACTGGTCGGTCTACTCCCCCGACAGTCTGGAATTTGTGGAATCAACGGGGCTCTTTCAATCAGAGCATCGCTTCGAAGCAGACAGCCTGTTGACTCGCACAATGGCAGCCTTCGAGCGTGTCAGCCTGTTCCGCGTCTTGGGAGTTCTGGTAACAGCCGTAGGTATGTTTGGCATCGTTTGTTTGGTACTCAGAAACAACTCACAAGGACTCGGTTCCACATTGCTCGTTCTCGGTGTTTTACTGGTCATCGGCGTTGGTCTTTTTGCATTGATGTTGCCCAGCGTACAACAATCGCGTGAATACGCACGAAGTTTGGACTCTTCATTCGAAGAACCTGCTAGCGGCGAATATGGCGGAGAAGGATATGGATATGGAGGCAATGCGGGAGGACTCAGTCACTTTGAAAGTAACGAATCGGACTTCGACTACAACGTTCAGGACAGCCCGGAAGGAGAGATGGAAACTGAAGAGGCAGTCCCCGAGGAATCGGATATCAAATCTAGAATAAAACTGGCCGATGAAATTCAACGCCGCAGACCCGCACCTCCCCACATGACTCGCCAGGCCACGCCACAACCGGCCGCTCCCCAAGAACAAAAAGCAGAGACAGCAGCGATACAGATTCCTCCGACAGAAGGTGAAATAACATCACTTGGTATTCAAGAATCTCAAACTGTCGAAGAGGATAAAGGCGCGCGACTCTCGGTCGATGTCGCGCTGCAAATTCCCGACGATCATCGGGTCTCAGACTTTTCTTATCACGGCACTCAAACCGACTTCGCAGAGTCCCCCTTGTCCATCAGATATCTCCGTCGTCAATCCGTGGGCGGGCTGACCGCGTTATTGGTTTCACTCACTTTGATTGTGTTCTATGTCTTGAGAAAACGACCACTCGGCCGTCGATTGATGCTTCACGCATTAACGCTCACGATCCCGATGGCGCTGATGCCGATCTGGCCCGCTTATGGACTGTTCCTGCTCGATGGTATTGTGATTGGCAGTTTGATCGCCTCGGTAATCTGGGCCGCCTGCTGTTGCTGGAAATGTTGTTGTCTGCCCATTTGCTGTCGGCTGATGAGATGCTGTCAACCGAAAACCGTTGCCACGATGTTGTTGTTGACTCTCTCCTTCGCAAGCGGAGTCTCTGCAGCGCCTCCTATTCAAGCACCAGCGAATCAGGCAGCACAACCGCCGATACCAACACAACAAGCGAACATGGTGCCCGCTCCTCCTCCTATGGCTCCTGTCGATTGGACGGTCATTGCCCCTTACAAGCCGAGTGAGGGTCCTTTCTCTGCCGAGAAGATATTCTTGAACCGTCGGCAATACCTTGAACTTTGGAATCGCGCTCATCCTGAAGATCCCATCGGTGTTGAATCTCCGGGGGAAGCGACTGTTTCCTCGGTGGCGTTCTTGGCGGAAGTGGAGGGAGAGGGAGACGCTGCGTCTGTCAAAGTCTCTGCACGATTTGTATTGCAATCATTTTCAACACGTCCCGAAACCGCAAACATTCCCCTCGACCGAGTCGCATTGGAATCGGCGACGCTTGACAGTGAATCTGTGGCCTTGCTCCCCTTCCAAACCAAAAAAAGCTCCGGCTATCGAGTCGAATTGCCCACAAAAGGTCAATATCTCCTCGACCTCGTCTTTCGGCTTCCCTATCAACAAATCGGTGCAGGAGGACGATTCTCGCTCCCGCTGACAGAAAAAACGATTGGCCGTTTGACGGTCAAATTGCCTTCCGACAACTTGCTTGTCCAAGTGAATGGCACCACGACAACCTATCGCCGGTTTCGAGAAGACGATCAGGATTCGATCCTGTTGCCGTTGGCTTCGAGCGAGACGATCACCATTTCTTGGTCACCTTCTCAGGAAGAGGCCGGCTTCGACCGCATCATTCATGTCGATACCACGTCTGCCCTGAGTGCCACTGATGCAGGGCTGAGTTTGATTCAATCGGCAGCGTACTCAATTCCTCAAGGGAGTATCGAAGAAACTTTGTTTCAACTTCCCGAAGGTTGGGAACTGCAATCGATCACCGGTCTCGATGTCGGTGGTTGGGAGCTTGCCGAGGAAGATGGAAAGCGGTTGTTGCGTATATTCTTAAGACGCAAAGTGGAAACGGAAACGAAGATCCACTTTACCATGTTTCAAGCGGTCGAATTTGATGACGACCCTCTCGAACTGAACTATCCACATCTGGTTCCTCTCCAGGTGACGGGAGAAAAAGGCTTGATCGGATTATTGGCCGAAGAACAGTTGAGGATTCGGCCCGGCACCTTCAATTTCCTCTCACAGTTGGAAGCTTCACAATTTCCCGCGACAAATCGAGAGCCAATCCTGAAAGAGAATGTCCAGTATGCTTATCGATACGCACGCAGCGATTATCAATTACCACTGACAATCATCCGTAAAGATCCCGCAGCGACTGCCGAAACTCGGCACGGCCTGGTCGTTCAATCTGCGCGAGTTCAGGTCGCGTCCAAGTTTCATGTCGACTTGGCATCAACGCCGCGGTCACGGATTTCCATTTTGTTACCCGAGAATTACGTGGTTCTCGATGTCCAGGCGACCGAACTTCAGGACTGGTATCAAACTTTTTCTGCCGACGATGATCGCTTACTGATTGTCGAGTTCCCACGTATCCTGTCTGGCAAATTGGAAATTGCCCTGAAGGGATATTTGCGCAAAGAACCGATGGACGAACTTGCCGAAGTCATCCTGCCGACGTTATTGGAGATGAGTGAAGATCGAACTCATCTGGCCATCTGGGAAACTGGCAGCGACCAACTCTCCATCGACGATATTGATGGTTGGAAGTCTCTGAACCCACGAGAATTACCGGCTGAACTCTTGAAGCTTCAAAACAAATTGCCGGAATTCGCTTTTGAAGCGACGCAGATTCTCGACCGCTATCTCGCTCTGTTGATCGAAAAGACCAAGCCACAACTCAAAGCCGACACCGTCACCATTGTGAACGTGACTGATTCCGCTCTCATTTATCAATTGGCGATCAAATGGGACATCTCACAAGCAACCAGTGATCGATTTGTGTTTACCACGTCTGAATCACTGGCCGGAAAACTCGACTTCACCGATGCTCCCTTCTTGCAAAGCTACACTTCGGAAGTGACCGACGATGGACGCATTCGTTGGAAATTGTTCCTGACGCAACCTCAATCAAAGGGGTACTTCGTCAGTCCGATTGCCACGTTGCCACTTCCCGCAGATGGCGTCTTGACGGTCCCACAGTTAACGGTTGAACAATTCCCACACGGAGAAGAGGAAGAGGAATTCTCTCTACTCGACCGGCAACGCCACTTTGTCGCCTTGGTCAATCAGTCGCAGTATCAACTCACCTCTCAAGATGAGTCGGTGATCGAACGGATACAAACCTCTGAACTTCCCATCAATCCAGAAAACACATTGGTCGAAAAAGCGACGGAACTGTTTCGCGTGCGTGCGGAAAACACGCCTCCCTCGTGGAAGATTCGTTCGTTTGAACAAAAACGGGGTGCCGCCGCCATTATCAACTTTGCAGAACTGACGACCGTTCTCGAACAAGATGGCAGTTGGCGAACAAAGGCGTCGTATCTCGTTCGCAATTCAAACCGTCAATTCCTGGCACTCAAAATTCCCACCGATGCCAAACTGTTGGCCGCTCTGGTTCAAACTCAGCCGGTCCGTCCGGTAGTAACCGAACTGGCAGGCACGTCCATCACGTTATTGCCGTTACCGAAAACCAGTGAATCCGACCTCTCTTTCTTTGTGGAAGTCATCTTGGCGGGGCGTCTTTCTGAAGGAAGTCTGGTACGCGGTTTGAAATCGTGGGGAGATAAAATTGACCTTCCCGCTCCGTCCATTGTCACCACTCGAGAAAGTGCTCAATTCGGGATTCCCGTCACTCGAACCGCGTGGACTGTCTGGTTGCCAGAATCTCTCGATGCAAAACGAGTTGACGATTTGAAGCGGACCAATCTCAGCCCTCAAGATTCGACCGCAGCCTTAATCGATTTACAGGTCACGCAACTGAAAGAGATCAACCTGATGCTTTCGACGGCTTCTGGTGAAGAGCAAGCCGCCTTGCAACAAAAGTTGCTCTCTAATGTCGAACAACTCAACACTCGCATCGCGGCTCAAAAACGTGGAGAAGAAAAATATCTCAGTTTCTCCAAGGGCAAGTCGGCGGATGGCTATGAAAGATTCGAGGAAGAACAACGAATTCTTAACGATAACCGCAAACGGTTAGAAAATAATCTGCAACAGCAGCAACAGGCGCTTCAAGAAGATCGTTACGATTATTTGCTGAACAACTTCGATACTTTAGACGCCGGGTCTCAAGGAGGAGTTCTCCGATTCTCGAATGGCGCATTGATTGGCAACAATACCTTCATCGATCAGAATGGTGACGGCCAACCGAACGAACCTGTTCAACTCTTTTTTGGTGTCGAGAAGTCGATTCAAAAGCCGGCCGCAAAAACAGACGCGAAAGTAAAACAACAGGCTGAACCTCAACAACAACTCAAAAAACGGCTATCGAACAATGACCAATCGGGATCGTTCGGAATAAAGTTGGGGAACGGCCCCGTTGAAAGTAGGAGCAGGCAAAACATGATCGAGTCAATCGACGATCCGTTTGGAGAAGCCCCCGTTCCCTCCTTCCACAAACCCAGTCGGGTTCTTAATAGCTTGTACGGTGTCGATGGATTATCAACCCAAACTAGTCCCGGCGGTGGTGGTGGAGGATTTGGTGGCGGAAGAATGTCTCTATTAGAGAATCAGAACGGCATCTCCAATCAAAGACTGAATGTTGCCGGGGATGATTTGGACATTGGATTTCGACAAGGTAGTTTCGATCTTGGAGAGACCGGTCAGCAATCAGAACTGCCCGGCACATCTCAATCCACCGGCATGTCTTTGAAATTCGATGTCCCCACATTCGGTAAACCAATCACATTTTCCAAAGTCGGCGGAGAACCAAGATTGGCTCTCGAAATTAAACCCCAGGATTCACTGGCCGGTGGCAGACGAATAATGTGGATTGTGCTCTGGGTCGTCATCTCGATCGGAGTCGTTCGCGGCGTTCTGTCGGGGCGCTGGACAACATGTTCCCATCGGGAGATCGGTTATGGAATCGCCGCCTTCGGTCTTCTATTGTGCATTGTTCTCCCTCTGGAGTTGATCTTCTTTGGCTTGTTGATGCTGCTATCGGGATTGGTGATTTTTCTGACAAACCTTAAGAACAATCAAACCTGCCAAACCGATCAGCAGCAGTAATTTTAGTCTATCAATAGAGCTCTAATGCGACCTCTCACGGCATTTCCCGACCTCTCTGCCCCCATACCCGGAAGGAACTTTCCAAAAAAACCGGAAAAATCCCGACCTCTTGCCCAGAGTGACCTAAGTTTGGTCAACACCATGCTTGAGTCGTTCGGGGTGGCGAAACTTGGGTCGTTTGATCGACCGCTGGAGACGTCGCACATCACCTTCCGGTCTTTGATCCAAAGATCGTCCCCCGAACAACTCGGCATGTTTTTCTGCGCAAATTCCTGTCGGTAAAGGGTTTAACAAACGATATGTTTTTTTGATCCTTTTTTGAGACTCTGCGTTATGACGGAGTAGGCATCTGCCTTCAAATAGTTCGTCTTCTTATTCGCTATTTCCGGGCGAGCATGAAAAAACTGGTGCCCGATTAAGACAGTTGAAGCAGCCGATCTCTTAAGGCTCGGCGATGCAAATCAACTACAAGCGGGTGACATGGTTGCCATGCGTTGTTAAAATCGAGTTTGAAGACGAACTCTCAGCATCAAACTCTCACAAGGAGTCTCCGCATGCGACTGCTCTCGATTACTCTCTTATTGGTCTTCTCGTTTTCCTTTACTGCAACGAACGCAGAAGAAGCAAAACCCGAGAATCCCTCAAAACAGCTCCCCTTTCGCATCTCGAAAGAGACCACCTACATCACAGAGCCACTCACCTCAGATGGTCTCGTGGACTATGCCGGCTATCTGAACCAGACAATGTCTCAGGGAATCACTCCCGAAAATAATGCGGCGGTGATGTATTGGAAAGCCATCGGGAACAGCAAAGAGGTTCTCGATATTCCTGAGTATTACACAAAGCTGGTGGAGGCTCTGGGTACCGACCCTTTTCAATCGGGTGGTCCCTATTTGATGAGCTACCGCCAAAGCTACGAAAAGACGAACGGCGAGAGAATCCCGATCGGGGCAGACAAAATTTGGGATGAGTTTAATGCAACACAAGAATCAGCCTGGAAATCAAACGAGTACCCCAACGTCAAAACCTGGATCGATGAAAACGACAAACCATTAGACATTGCGATTGCTGCCACAAAAATGCCCTCCTACTATCGCCCTCTGATACAATTGGAAGAGGGAGAATTGCTGATTGCTGCTCTGTTACCCGATGTTCAACGACATCGGGAAATCGCCCGTTGTTTCAAAGCGCGGGCGATGCTGGCATTGGGAGAGGGGCGGCCCGAAGATGCCATTCGCGATTTATTAGCCTTACATCGTTTGGCTCGTCATTCTGCCCAAGGATCAACGATCATCGAGATGTTGGTGGGCATTGCCATTGAAAGCATTGCCGTTCAAGGCGACGAGCAATTGGCAAGCGACACAAACGTCACCGCGCAGCAGCTCAAAAACTATCAACAACAACTTTCACAACTCTCCAAATTGAACGATTTTGAACGAGGCCTGTTAAGTGAACGACTGACGAATCTGGATGCCGTCCAGTCTCTTTGCACTCAAAGTCAGAAAGGTGAGAGCGACCCAGGTGATGTATTTGAAATGATCGGTGTCGATACATCCCATCTGTTAGGAAAGTTTATGGCAAAGTTGTTTCAGTCGGGAGTGGACTGGAATCAGGTGTTTATCGGGATTAACGAATTTCACGATCAGACCATTGCCAGTCTCGGTCAAGGAACCTACGCCCAACAACGGCAAGGCTTGCGAAATTTGATCGACACTCTTAATGAAGATCGAGAAGCGATCAGTTCTCCCTCCGCGATGGCTTTGTCTGTCTTCTCAAATCCTGAGCAACGTGGTCAAAACATGAAAATAATCCTGCTGTCACTCTTAGCGCCAGCATTGGAACAAGCTCATGAAGCCGTGATGAGGGGAGAGGCCAAAACTGAGCTCGCAAAAGTGGGAATCGCCTTGGCAAGCCATCAGAAAAAGGAAGCACAACTTCCCAAAAGTCTGGAGGTTCTTGTCCCCAATTATCTTACGGAGTTGCCAACCGACCCTTACACAGGCAACTCATTTGTTTATCGTATCGATGACGAAGGTGCCATGATTTATAGTCTGGGAAAGAATCTCAAAGACGATAAAGGTAGTCCCATTGATGACGACTATGAAAATCACGATCATGTGTTTCGCGTGAAACGAATCGAAAATTAGAACGTGGGACACAAACACAGCGGCTGAGTTTTGGAATGCTCCGGCCTGGCGGAGCTTTCTTTCTCGATCCATGTTGTCCACACTCTCGCTACCGGAGTGAGAAGAAAAGCGGTCCCGAGACACCGCACTCCAAAGCAGACGGCATGAGCCATCGACACACTTATTATTCCTCCGCCTGCTCTGCGGTAAAAAACAATCCCCGGCGATCTGACGATCACGGCTATAATTTTTTTAACTCTTTACGCTTCTCCGCCTCTCGGCTACTTTGCGTCAAACCTTTTTCAAATCCGCGACAATCCGTTGGCTCCGTGTCATCCGTGGCCCGTCTTTTTTAGCCACAAAAAACGCTAAAAATGTCCAGACTGAGTTCAATGTGACTTTCCGGCATCAGCGTTGATCAGTGAAGATGAGTGTTCCCTTCTCTTATTCAACAACAAAAGGTCGTCGTTCATATCCTTCACTGCGCCGCCGCACCGCTGCGTGAGATTATTCATTCACAAGTAGCAAGTTGCCAACACATCATCGCTCATGCCGACAGAGGACTGTCGGCCTAGTGCAACCCGTTCAATAACTCGTTTTTATCCGTGACATCCGCGTGATCAGCGGTTCTCTTTTTTCATGCGCTCGGCAAGCGTGCTGCATCGCACAGATGCCTAAAGTTCTCCGCGAACTCTCACCAACTCAAGCAATCTCCTGCATCACTTCTTTGGCGGCGGCAATTGTCTTCTCGATATCCTCTTCCGAATGGACGGCTGAGACAAAATTAGCCTCAAATTGGCTGCACGGCAGATAGATGCCGCGATTCATCATGCCCCAGAAGTACTTCGCGAATCGATCCGTATCGTTCTTCGCAGAAACCGTGTAACTCGTCACTTCTTCAGGATTGAAAAAGATCGTGAACATACTGCCGACTTGCGAGCTGGAATGTGGCAGGCCGGCTTCTTCGGCGGCGTCATTGAGTCCCGCCACCAACTTGGCCGTCTTCTCTTCCAATGCGGGATATGGATTCGTCGCTTTCAGTTTCCGCAGCATGGCCAGTCCACTCGCCATTGCCACCGGATTTCCTGAGAGTGTTCCCGCTTGATACACAGGTCCCGTCGGAGAGATCGATTCCATCACTTCGGCTTTGCCGCCGTAAGCTCCCACCGGCATCCCACCACCGATAATTTTTCCCAAAGTGGTCAGGTCGGGTGTCACTCCAAACCGTTCCTGAGCACCGCCCAGAGCGACCCGAAAACCGGTCATCACTTCGTCAAAGATCAACAACGCTCCGTGCTCGGTGCAAAGCTCTCGCAGACCTTCCAGAAATCCGGGCTGAGGAACCACACACCCCATGTTGCCGACGACAGGCTCAAGAATGATGCAGGCGATGTTTTGACCTTCCTGCTGAAAGACTTCCCGGCACTGATCGAGATTGTTGTATTCCAAAACAATCGTATCTTGCGTGCATCCCACGGGAATACCGGGACTTGACGGCGTCCCCAGAGTCAACGCTCCGCTGCCCGCCTGAACAAGCAGCGAATCGACATGTCCATGATAGCAGCCGGCAAACTTGATAATTTTATCGCGCCCGGTATGACCGCGTGCGAGCCTCACTGCCGACATGGTCGCTTCGGTTCCCGAGTTGACCATCCGTACTTTTTCAATCGAAGGCACAATTTCAACAATCAGTTCGGCCATCTCTGTTTCGAGAGTTGTCGGTGCTCCAAAACTGGTCCCGATTTTGAGAGCGTCAGTAATGGCAGCCATGACATCGGGATCACGGTGTCCCAGAATATGTGGTCCCCAGGAACCGATGTAATCAATCAATTGATTGCCGTCGATATCGTAAAGATAAGCTCCTTCACCCCGCTCCATGATGAGCGGCTCGCCACCGACCGCTCCGAAGGCCCGCGCGGGCGAGTTGACTCCTCCCGGAATGACTTTCGAGGCTCGTTGGAAATGTGATTGGCTTTGAGTGCGATTAAGAGACATCGGAACGAAACCTTATCAATAATTACTGTTCAAGAAGTGCATCAACAAACGAGGCAGGATCGAAGATTTGTAGATCGTCAATCTGTTCGCCCACGCCGACATATTTGACCGGTATTCCCATCTTCTGACGAATGGCCACGACAACGCCCCCCTTGGCCGTACCGTCCAACTTTGCCAGAATTAACCCGGTACAATCGACCGCTTCGGAAAAGTTGCTGGCTTGGGAAATTCCATTTTGACCGGTTGTCGCATCGAGAACCAACAACCGTTCGTGAGGCGCACCGGGGATCACCTTATCGATCACTCGGCGTATTTTTCCGAGTTCGTCCATCAGGTTTTTTTGTGTCTGCAAGCGACCGGCGGTATCGATGATGATGACATCGGCTCCCATATCGAGCCCTTGCTGACAGGCGATATGGGCAACACTGGCGGGATCGGAACCGCTGGGCTGCGTCACAATGTCGCACCCGATGCGTTGGCTCCATAACGTCAACTGTTCCACCGCAGCTGCCCGGAACGTGTCCCCTGCCCCCAACACGACCTTCTTACCCGCTTTGTGCAGATAATTGGCCAGCTTGCCGATGCTCGTTGTCTTACCAGCTCCGTTCACTCCGGTGACCAAAATCACGGTCGGCCCGTCTGATTGCATGTTGAGAGGTGACAAGGGATCTTCGATGTCCCAAACAGCTTGCCCCTCTCCTTCCAGTAGACTGCGAAGCTTTTCGCTGACCGTTTTCCAGATCCCATCAAGATCAACCGTTCTTCCGCCGTGATGCTCGCGAAGCTCTTCGATGATCGCCGTGGCCGCGGAAACACCCATGTCGGATTGAATCAGACGCGCTTCAAACTGCTCCAGTTTTTCATCGTCGAGGATCTCCCCCGCTTTGAACAAGTCTCGGACATCGGTCCGCAGTACATCGCGTGTTTTTTGTAAGCCTTTTTTCAGGCGATCGAAAAGTCCCATGCGGTCGAAGTTCCTGGTGTTTTTCTCAGAAGATTAAAATCGGCTTGTGTCGTGTTTATTTTTTTCGAGGGATTCTAACGGCAGTCCACGATCGCTGGGCGATCAATCAGTGCTTGATAATTTTTCCTACCTGCATGCCACCATCTCCGCCTCTGGGGTGTAATCGAGACCGCCGAGCGATCAGTAAGGAATTAGGTCGAGTGCGCAAGAAATCGTTTCTTCCACACCGGGCCGGGGTGAGGAGGTGATCCATCTCAGTTCAACGACCTCCTCATCCGCCCTGTCGGCGGTGAAATCTCTTCCTACCGCCTTCGGCTTTTG
>Ga0055584_100001940_pt1 | contig 20332 bp, 23 predicted proteins | sample OSDHelmetaG_FD_58716 | JGI IMG/M metagenome (GOLD analysis project Ga0055584, IMG submission 58716) | Pelagic marine sediment microbial communities from the LTER site Helgoland, North Sea, for post-phytoplankton bloom and carbon turnover... | ecosystem: Environmental > Aquatic > Marine >...
CCCGCGACAACACAATGCCGCCGCTACCGTGGACTAATTTTGCACCGCCGCACACACTGATTTTAGCCGGTTTAATCCTGTCTTCTCGTCAGATAGCGGTGTCGGAGATGGTGATATCCGGACAGCCTTTTTCCTGAGTTATGATCAGGACAATTGTGATTACTTCGACATCAATAAATCAACCTCTAGTCAGATAGAGAATAGGGAAGATTTGGTTTCGGCATCCTTTATCATTCCCTATCCGCCCGGTTTTCCAATTCTGGTGCCAGGCCAGGTAATATCAGAAGAGATCTTATCTTTCATGAGGGCGCTGGATGTGAACGAAATTCACGGTTACCGCCCTGATCTGGGATTAAGGATTTTCACAAAAGAAGCGCTTGAAAGCGTCAACAAATAGAACAATAGGAAGGAAGAAAGTATGTCAAAAGGACCCTTGAGCAATATCTCGGAAATCCGTCGATATTTTCATCGCAATGAAGAACCTATCTATTTCGTGTCCGCAACAAACTTCAACCTTCTGGGATTGGACGAGTGGTGTAAAAACTTCAAATATATCTGCTATGTCGACTGTTACGATGGCAGGCATCCTAACGTATTTTCACCCTCAGAACAGCCACATGCTGAGTTTCAATCTATTGAGGAAATCAATAACTACTTGCTTCAACACAAAGAAGTGGTTGATCTCGTCAAACGCCGTGGGGGTAAGCCAAGGTTTGTCTTTCTCATGTTCGATGAGGAGACTGAGCGGCTTGCCAAAGAACTCGGCGGGGAAGTGTGGTTTCCTAAAGCTAAACTTCGGACTAAATGCGATGACAAGATCGAGACTGTTCGGATTGGCAACAAGGCAGGGGTTCCGTCAGTTCCAAATACGCTGAGCGAAATCAAGGATTACAAGCACCTTAGGGAAGTTAGCAAAAAAGCTGGCATCGGTGACGATCTTGTTCTGCAATCAGCCTTTGGTGACTCAGGTCATACGACCTTCTTTGTGAAGTCTGAGGCTGATTTCCGTCGCCATGAGCATGAGATTGTCGGCGAAGGCGAAATCAAAGTCATGAAGCGCATCGATTGTATGGGCTCCGTGATTGAAGCTTGTGCGACGTCCCAAGGCACAATTGTGGGCCCCCTGATGACAGAACTTGTTGGCTTCAAAGATTTGACACCCTACCGTGGTGGTTGGTGTGGTAACGAGATTTTAGCGACCGCCTTCCCACCCGGCATTCGGCAACGCGCTAGAGAGCTGACTTTCAAATTTGGAGAGCAACTTCGCAAGGAAGGCTACCGCGGGTACTTTGAGTTAGACTTTCTGATTGAGAAGAAAACTGGCGAGCTTTACTTAGGAGAATTGAATCCCCGCATCACTGGTGCTTCCTCTATGACAAACCATGCGGCATTTGCTCATGCGGACGCGCCTCTGTTTTTGTTCCACCTCCTTGAATTTAGTCGCAAGAAATTCAAGCTTGATGTCGATGAACTGAACCAACGCTGGGCAGACCCAGACATGATCGACAGTTGGTCTCAGATGGTAATTAAACATACGGATGACTCAGTCGATATCTTAACGCATGCACCCGAAACCGGAATTTACAAAATGTTGGAAGACGGCCGTGTTGTTTTTGATCGCTTCGATTATCACCGTCGTGCAGTGGAAAGCGAAAATGAAGCCTTCTTCCTTCGTATCCTAAAGCCCGGTGAATTTAGATATGAGGGCGCGGATCTTGGGATTCTTGTAACCAGAGGCCGCTCCATGACGAAGGGATTCCAACTCAACGAGCGCGCTAAAAAATGGATACACGGCATTAAATCAAGTTTCTCTGCAAAGCCGCTGCCAACAGCGCGCGCATTGTCGGAACCGGCGTTCAAAGTTTTATAGGTTCAAATGGAAACGACCTGGCGCGCAATATCTGAAGCGGAGCCTGGCCCCAAGTGGGCCGGGCTCTTTGCTGAATATTGGCCGGAATACCAAAAATGGTGGCTGCGCGAGGGCGAGGAAATGCGCCCGACTTACCTTCAAAGTAGGAACGCGCTTGACGAGCACATGCCGGAGATCGTGCCTCTCTATGATCAATTGTGTGAACTCGCCGGTGGTGGGGATAAGGCCGCCCGTTTCTTGAGTTTTTATTGTCCACCTCCTTATCTCTCTGGTTGTTCTCAGGCTGTTTGGCCTGGGAAAGAACCAGTGTTGGTCAGGAACTATGACTACAGCCCTTCTTCATTCGACAGCCTTGTTCTTCATACCTCTTGGCTTGGCTGCAAGGTCATGGGTGTGAGCGATGGTTTGTGGGGACTGGTCGACGGCACCAATGAGCATGGTCTTTCCATATCGCTCACGTTCGGCGGACGAAGGGAAGTCGGTAAAGGTTTTGGTGTTCCTTTGATACTTCGATATGTCCTGCAAACCTGCAAACCTGCAAAACGAGCGAAGAGGCGGCGAAGGTTTTAGCGCGTGTGCCAACGCACATGAGTTATAACGTGACTGTTCTGGATGCTAAACGGCGCTACGTTACAGCGATGATGGCCCCCGACAGACCAGCGGTCATCACAAGAGCGGCGGTAGCGACCAATCATCAGGAAAATGTTGAGTGGGTTAGCCACGCGCGGTTTACAGCGACGGTGGAACGGGAACGGTTTCTTTTGCAGAGGATAACCCTGCACGTTGATCCGGAAGAAAAATTCATTGGTGTGTTTCTAAAACCACCTCTTTATTCGACGGCCTACAAAGTCGGCTTTGGCACGCTCTACACGGCCATCTACCGACCTCGGAAACGGGAAATGGAAGTGCGTTGGCCCGATGCCATATGGCAATTCCATTTGGACCATTTCATTGAAGGTAGTCGGCGGATCTACGTGCCTGACGGCGTTTAGATTGAATCAAGAACAAGGCCTGAATTCTTCAGCGAGGCAAAGCGCGTTCGATAATCGCGTCCAGATCAATGCCCGATGGCAAAGTTCCGAAAGCTCCGCGATAGCGAGGCGCCAAACGTGATGCACAGAAAGCATCTGATACGGCAGTTGGTGCATGTCGAAGAAGCAAAGATCCCTGAAGAGTTAGAGCCATTAGTTCGGTCACATAACGCATGCGACTTTCAAGGCCAATCGGTTCATTGAGTTCAGCCTTTAAATCTTCAATCGTTCTATCAAGGTTAGCATTGTTGCCCTTAGCTTTTTCAACTTCACTCAGGAAGATGGAAATGGCATCCGGTTCTCGGGTCATTGCACGGAGAACGTCCAAACCCATAACGTTGCCTGATCCTTCCCAAATTGAGTTAAGAGGCGCTTCGCGATAGAGGCGGGGCATGATACTTTCCTCGACGTATCCCGGGCCGCCGTGACATTCCAGTGCTTCAACGACCAGTGTTGGGCAACGTTTACAGTTCCAATATTTTGCAACAGCAGTTCCTATCCGTGCCAATGAAGCAGAGGCGGGATCGTCGCTTTCGTCCATTGCTCTAGCAATCCTCAGGCCCAGAGCCAAAGCCGCCTCAACCTCGATCGCCATGTCCGCCAAAACGTTTTTCATCAGTGGTTGCTGAATCAAGCGTTTTTGAAATGCCGAGCGGTTTGCTGTGTGGTGCAACGCCTGGACCAAGGCTTGGCGCATGATACCGGCTGATGACATTGCACAGTATAGTCGGTTGCCTGTTACCATTTCTATGATCGTGCGAATGCCACGCCCTTCCTCGCCGACCATGACGCCGTAAGTGTCTTGAAACTCCATTTCGGTCGAGGCGTTGGATTTGTTACCAAGTTTGTCTTTCATCCGTTGGATGAACAGGTTGTTTCTTTGTCCGTCAGGGCGCCATCTCGGCACTAGAAAGCATGAAATACCCATGTCGTCAGTGTTGGCTAGGACGAGGAATGCATCACACATTGGCGCAGAACAGAAGAACTTATGCCCGGTCAGCAAATAGTCTGCGCCTATGCCTGTCGCAATTCCCAATGGCATAGCCGTGGTTGAATTGGCGCGAACGTCAGATCCACCCTGTTTCTCCGTCATGAACATGCCGATCAAGGCACCGCTTTTCTCGTCGGCAGGGATGTCGCGTCGATCATATTCGGTCGATAGAATGCGCGGCATCCATTCTTTCTCGATCGATGGCGTTGTCCTAAGTGAAGGAGCGGCTGAGTAAGCCATTGCCATAGGACACATAACGCCGCCTTCGGGCTGGCAGAACATGTAGGTCAGTACCGACTGCCCAAGATGGCCAGCATTCCCCTCATTATGCCAGGCGAAGTTGTGCGCTTTGTTAGAGATCGCGAGATCCATAAGATCGTGATAAGCGGGGTGGAACTCGACAGCATTGGTCCTCATACCATAGCGATCAAAGGCTCTTAATTCAGGTCCGTGGCGGTTGGCTTGGTTTGCTTTGTCGAATGTTTCATCCAGCCCAGCCAATTGCCCAACATGGGCCATATGAGCGATATGATCTGTTCCGCCCTGGCTTATAGCCCATTCTCGTAAGGCCTGATCGTCTGACCAAAGATTCTGATCACCCATATGCGGTGGCATATTGAGGACTTCGTGGGTGGGCAATTCAGCGATCGGACTGCGTGGTTTCATCATTCAACTCCTTGATTACGAGCATATAATTGCCTTGAAGCAATCGTCAAATGCAAATTGCATGCATTGCGAAGAAACACTATTCACTTAACGGCTCTTATTTAAGTTGTTTTTCCGAGGTGGTGTTCTTTCTAGTGGAGGGGTGCTATATTCCATTCTACAGCAAGGTAGAGGAGTTTATGGTGATTAAGTTTTCCCTCAGTCTGAGCCCCGCAGGTAAGAATGCCGAGGCTATTTCCGAAATTACCGACTATCTGCGTGATCATGGTATTGAACGAACGGCTAAGGGCTTGGCAACACTCTCCTTTGTTGCCAAGCAAGACGTTTTCGAAACAGTATTTCAAAGCACTATCGGCGAAGCCCCCGATCCGGCGGATCGTTCTCCAGATGCTTTTGGGGCAAAGGGCCCTAATGTGGAGCCAAAGTATAAGATGCCGGCAGCGATCAAGCACTATGTAGACCAACTTTCGATCATGCCGACAGCTCAGCATTTCCGAGGCCAGTTTGACTTTTCGTTGTAATGAAATACATTTATAGCGTGTGTATTTCGCGCATCGATACCGAAAGGTGAAATTCAGTCTTGGAGGAGGAACCCATGGCAGGAAACAAACAGAAGACATTTACGCGCCGCAAGGCGTCCCAAACCGTTCGAGTGGCAATAACCCTGCCGGGGGCCGACTTGCCGCAAGGACCCGTCAGTTTTTCAGGTGCAATTACAGGCGACAATCTGAAAAAGATGCAACCCGACAAATCCCACATAGAGAAAACTAAGGCCCACCTGGCAAAAATGGGGTTTGAAATCACAGGAACAGGGCAGTTTTCAATCAACGCCCGTTGCTCTAGGAAAACTTACGAAGAAATCTTCGGTACAGAGTTAAAACGGCACAAACTTCCCTTCGCTGAGGGGCAGAGATGTCAAGCAAATGCGTTTTACTTCCCTGGTGAGGATGCGTCCTGGAGCCCCGAGGCTGAACTATCATCGTTGATTGATGATGCCTATATCCAATGGCCCCATATCTATTTGGATTCTAGGTTTCCCGGAACAACATCAGCCTTGCCGCCTAGTGTCAACTACCACCACTTGCGGGTGCCTGGTGATGTGACGATGTTGTTAAACGCTGACTTGGCACACCGGCAAGGCATAACCGGAAAAGGTGTCCGGGTAGCCATGATTGATAGTGGTTTCGCCCAGGGGCACGCCTACTTTCAGGAGAGAGGCTATCAAACTCAAACGGTGTTGGCACCAGGAGCGACAGACGACGATCTAGACGGCAATGGCCATGGAACAGCTGAGTCAGCCAACCTGTTAGCAATGGCACCTGATGTCGAGTTTACCGGTGTTAAATTGGACAACGAGAGCTTCCCGGCAAATGGTGCGACCATTCTCGAGGGCTTACAGACCGCGATGGAACATAACCCACAAGTTATATCCGTCAGTTTGGGCTATGACTTATGCGACAGGAACAATGGCGGTAAACATTACACTTCTCTACCAAACTCTTTGAAAGCGTTGGAGATGGAAATCAAAGCGATCGAGGATAGTGGAACGATTGTGGTGTTTTCAGCCGGCAACGGCCATGTGGCCTTTCCAGGCATGATGCCAGAAGTCGTCTCTGCGGGTGGAGCCTATGTTGCTGAGGATGGAGCAATGCGTGCTTCCGACTATGCAAGCGCCTTCGCCTCTCAAATCTATCCCAATAGGTCGGTGCCTGATGTCAGTGGGTTGGTTGGGCTTGCCGATAATGGTGCTCGCTACATCATGTTACCTCTCCAGCCAAAGTGCGAGATCGACCGGCAAAATCCAGACGGCACGGCGAAAGACGACGGGTGGGCGACGATCAGCGGTACGTCAGCTGCTGCCCCTCAGTTGGCAGGAGCCATCGCATTGCTGTTACAAAAGAACCCTGGGCTGACCACGGACGACATAAAGGCAGCTTTTGCACAAACATCGCGAGACGTTGTTGATGGTAACGCTAATCCGGCGAGCAATGAGACCAATGGCGGAGTTCCTGCAAGTCAGGAGCCGGATGGTGCTACAGGGTCTGGCTTGGTTGACCTAGCAGCTGCGCTTGATCAGGTTTGAAGGAAGTAGAAGAGGGGGCATGGTTGCCCCCTTCGAATCAGAGCATGTCGAGTTTGAATAGATTCGTTGGGCATGCTCTAAATCTTTGATGTCTCGTGTATCTTTATGTCAAAACGGGTATCCGCTTTTGGGAGAATCGCTATAGCACATCTGCCTGGCAGGTGACGGTAACTCTAGGAAGAGCCGCTTCTTTTCGGCATGCCACCTGTCTCAAACGTTCATGTAACAGCGCAGGTTCTCTTTCAAGGCGGCGCGTAGGGATTGATCCTTGGTCGAGAATACGTGGTAGTCGTTAACCAGGTCGTTTTGCAAAACACCGACAATGATTTGGAAACAGAAGCTGATCCTGGTTTTAGTGTCTTCTTCACTGAACTGATTGAAAGAACCGGCTAAAGCCTCGTGATAGTATCCAATGATACGTCGGGCTGAATCACGCATGGGTGCCCAGGGATCACCTGGTTCAAGAATCCTAAGCAAGGCTTCCCTCAAAACACCTCTGAAACGGCCGGTGAAAATATCGGCCATTAGGTCCACGAGCTCGTCCAATGCTTCGTTCACGGATAACTTTGAGAGTTTTTCAGGCGTAACTCTGTTATCGACGTCATGATTGCATGCTGTGACAGATGCAAGCCGCAGTGCTTTGAAGTAAGCATCTTTATCTTGAAACCGCGTGTAGAAAGAACCGACGGAATATCCGCAGTTGGCCGCCAGCACTGAGATTTTGAGGTCGTGAAACCGAATAGAATTCAAAAGGTCAATACCTGCCTCGACATAGGCATCTCTGATTCGAATGGATCGCGGTTGACTGGCCTGAAAAACGCCAGGGATTGTGTCAGATAGGTTTGTGTAAACAGAGTTCACCGTGAGTTTCGTCCTGAAATCAGTGTAATTGAGCCGATTATAACGCTTTGAATATGAATTGCAGTTCATATTATTGACGAGCGCGATTTTTTTTCGTTAGATGTTTGCAAGGGTTGGTTTTGCTGAAGAACTGGCCTTTTGAACTGATTGTCAATTTCAGAGAATGCCACTCGCTCTCGACCGGGTGGACAGGGAGAATAAGATGAACAAGAGAAACTTATTAAAAGCAGGCCTGGTCGCAGCAATGCTCTCTACCGCAGCTTTGATGCCCGCGACTGCTGTCGCTGATACTATCAAACTCAAGGTCGGCAACTGGTTGCCACCAGTGCACCACATGACCTCATCGCTGCGTGCTTGGGCCGACGAATTAGAACAGGCTTCTGGCGGCGAGATTGAAGTCGAAATAATGAGCGCACCCTTGGCAAAACCGAACGGGCAATATGACCTCGCTAAAAACGGTATTGTCGATATCGCGTGGAGCGTCGCGGCCTTCCATCCAAAAAGATTTTGGAAGTTGATGGCTGTTGAAACGCCATTCGCAGCAAACAGTGCAGAAGCCGCGGGCGTCGCCGCTTGGCGCTGGTATGAAAAGCACGGTTTCATGGCGGAAGACACGGCTGACACGAAATTGCTGGCTCTGTTCGCACACGCACCACACCTCTATCACAGTTCTAAGCCACTTGCATCACTTGCCGATTTCAATGGTTTGAAAATTCGTGCCGGTGGTAATGGTGTGAAAATCGCGGAAGCTATCGGTGCAGTTCCAGTGTTCATGCCTCCTGGTGCAACCCATGATGCCATGGCGAAAGGCACAATCGATATTTCGCAGTTCCCTTGGGAATCGGTTGCTGGTTTCCGTTTGGCTAAAGTGTCTGGACATCACATGCAAATTCCAGGTGGCACTTATTCTGGTATCTTTTACATGACCATGAGCCCTAAAACATGGAAGAAACTTTCTGATAGCCAGAAAGCCGCTGTAGAAAAAGTCAGTGGCGAGTGGGGATCGAGGTTCATTTCGCAAAAGTGGGATGCTGCGGAACAAAGCGGTCTCGATGCAGCCAAAGCAAACGGGAACGTCATCAATACGATGAGTGATGCTGATGTAGCTGAAATGAAGAAACTTGTTCAGCCGATCACTGATGCATGGGTTGCTCAGGCTAATGATGCAGGCTTAGACGGTGCTGCTTTGTTGGCAGACTATCACGCAATCCTATCTGGTCTATAGAACAGGTAGTTAAAGAAGAATGGAAACATTCCTTTTCAGGCGGATCCGGCAGTTAGCGAAGCTTTTTGCCTGGTTCGCCTGTTTTGTTTTGGTCGCCATCCTGGCCATCACATTCGTTGACGTGATTGGCCGAACGCTGTTTGGCCGAGCACTGGTCGGTGCTGTCGAAGCGATTGAGTTAATGATGGGAGTGCTGGTTTTTTCAGGGCTTGCCTTGACTGAGCTAAGACGACGGCACGTCAATGTTGAAACCTTTCAGAACCTCTTTCCAAAACCCATCTTTCGTCTTTCCACCATACTCAACTGTTTGATTGCTGTTTTTGTTGTTGGGTTGATGACCTGGAGGATGGTGATCAAATCGATGGATACATGGGAAGAACAGGAATTCACTCAGATCTGGGAGCTGCCGTTTTGGCCGTCAGCTTTTTTGATGACCCTCGGCCTCGTGCTCTTTTTGCTTGTGTTGTTGATACACCTGTATGAGGCAATCGTTGGCCGTAACGGCGAGAAGGAATAGCGGGATGGACATCGGCCTTATCGTTGCATTAGTATTTGTGCTGCTTTTTGTTCTGTTGTTTCTCGGCACTCACTTAGGACTAGCAATGTCTAGTGTCGCAATCCTGGGGACCTCTCTGATGATTGGCTATGACAGTGCTTTGTCGCTGGCAGGCTTATCTATTTTTGAAGCAGCTCAGAGTTTTGACTTGAGTGTAATACCGTTGTTTGTATTGATGGGTTGCTTGGCATCGCGTTCTGGGATCAGTTCTGATCTGTTTGCAGCCTTTCATTCGTGGCTAGGGCGCTACCACGGCGGACTTGCGCATGCTAGTATTGCAGCTTGTGCTGCTTTTGGTGCGGTCTGCGGTTCCTCGTTAGCCACTGCTGCAACGATGGGCCAGATTGCTTTGCCTGAAATGAAGCGGTTCGGGTACAGCGACCGGCTTGCTACAGGGTCGATCGCGGCTGGTGGTACGATTGGTATTTTGATACCACCAAGCGTTATCATGTTGATCTATGGAATTCTTACCGAAACCTCGATCGGCGACTTGTTTATCGCCGGTATCATTCCGGGTATTCTTCTGACTTTACTGTTCATGGCAACGGTGGTGGTCATCGTCAAAGTCGACAAATCAGTTGTCCCAGAAGGCTCAATTGCAAAGGCTTCTCTGACGCGGTCTACCCTCGCTGGCGTATGGGCGACGTTACTCCTTTTTGCTTTGGTAATCGGCGGGATCTATGGCGGGTTCTTTACTCCCACCGAAGCGGCCGGATTTGGTGCCGCTGGTGCCATCGTAATAGGCTTAGTGATGAAGCGACTGAATATGGCGCTCATCATCGACAGCCTCATGGACACCATCCAGACCACCGCTATGATTTTCTTGATCTTGATTGGTGCCATCCTGTTTTCGGGCTTCTTATCACTCAGTTCTACACCAAGCATGTTGGGTGATTGGGTTGTCGGCCTGAATTTGAGTCCGATCATGACGATCATCTTGATTGTGTTTATCTATCTATTGCTCGGTGCCTTTCTAGACACCATGGCAATGATCATTTTGTCGATACCGATCTTCTTCCCCATTGTCTCTGGCATGGGATTTGACCCCGTTTGGTTTGGAGTTCTGGTCGTCGTTGTCGTCGAATTGGCCTTGATCACGCCGCCGATGGGCATCAATGTATTTGTTATCAAAGGACTGGCAAAAGACACGCCGCTGATTGAAATATTCAGAGGTGTTTGGCCGTTTTGTGTTGCGTTGCTGGTACTTATCGCCTTGATTATTGCCTTCCCATCTATTGTCACTTTCTTGCCGGAGTTAGCGCGTTGAGCAAACCTAATATCATTCTCGTTATGACCGATAATCAGCAAGCTTATACGCTTGGCTGTTATGGAAACTACGAAACCGTGACACCGAACTTGGACAAGTTTGCGTCAGAAGGTTTCCGATTTGATAAAGCCTATTGTCCCAATGCTTTCTGTTCAGCCTGTCGTGCATCGACACTAACCGGAATGTTGCCATCACAGCATGGTGTTCATTCCTGGATAGATGACAGAAATATGGAAGATTGGCCGGTTGGTTGGCACGCCCTGCGTGGTCTGGCTACGTTGCCAGAGAAGTTGAAAGAAGCAGGATACCGAACTGGGATATTTGGTAAATATCACTTGGGAGAAACCTCCTCGACAGGGCCAGGTTGGGACAAATGGGTGACGATGGAACATGGACATGTTCGCTCATTTTACAAAAACCACATCACAGACGATGGTCAGTCCTACATTCATGACGGCCATGCAGTCGACTTCTTCACCGATAAAGCGGCTGAGTTTGTGGAAGCAGACAACGATCAACCATTTTTTGCCTTCATTCCTTACCCGTCACCCTATGGGCATTGGCCTTCAACAACAGAAGAGCATGAACACCGCTTTGCTGAGCTTTATGAGAATTGCCGAATGGAAACAATTCCCAGAGTTGGGCTCTCCGCCGAAGCCGTAAAAGGTTACGATCTAATGAAAGAGGGCAGCGGTGGCGGACTGGACTTTTCGATGGTGCTGCGTGCGCCCAACAACCTGCCATCACTCAGAAACTACTACAGTCAGATCAGTCTAATTGATGAAGCTGTTGGCCGTTTGGTTGAGGCAGGAGATCGGGCCTGTGATACAATTTTTGTTTTCACGTCGGATCATGGACTTTCACTAGGCCATCATGGTTTCTGGGGTCATGGCGCGGCGACATGGCCATCAAATCTGCACCAGGCGGCACATTCAATTCCAATGCTCGTCCGACACCCGTCCAAAATTAAAGAAGGCCAGGAAAGCCCTGTTTTAGTTTCTAACATGGATCTTTACTCAACCCTGTTGGACTATGTTGGCTCAGACTTCGATCAAGATCTTCCCAGCCGTTCCTTCGCTGGACTTCTGCGTGGCGAGGAACTTGCCAATTGGGGAGAAGATGAAGTCTTTTCAGAGCAGGAAGAAACCCGCGTTTTGAGAACACCGCAATGGGCGTACTTTCGTCGATTTGACGGCAGCTCGAACTGGCCAATTCATGATGAGCTTTTTGACGTCATTGCGGATCCAGGAGAAACCAAGAATCTCGTAGTCGACCCTCAGTACGATGCCGTCGCAGGTGAACTCGCGGCGCGAATTGATCGCTTTTTTGAACAGCAAGCCCGTCCAGATGCAGATATGTGGAAGGGGGGTAAACCCATCCAAAATTCAATGTCGCGGCACCTGTGGAAAGACGCCTGGGGCGAGGATTGGAACCCAGTCTATTCTTATGACAAGGAATAGCTGGCCCAGCGAATTTGTAACGGTTCCTGCGGGAACTTTCACGATGGGCGTTGATGAGGCGCCACATCCTGAAGACGGCGAAAGCCCAGCCCGATCGGTTGAGCTTTCCGAGTTTCATATCGCACCCACTCCGGTTTCCAACGCTGAGTTTTCAGCATTTGTAGAAGCAACTGGCTATAGAACAATTGCTGAGGTTGAGGGGATCTCTCAAGTCTTTCAGGCCCAATTGGAGAGCCCTGAACGTCATGAGCTGACAAACCCCGAGGTTCCCTGGTGGAGAACAGTGCGGGGTGCGTCTTGGCGTGCACCGCTGGGGGCAAACTCTCTTGCAATACCTGATTTACCAGTGGTCCATGTTTCCTGGTTTGATGCATTAGAGTTTTGTAAGTGGGCAGCTTGCCGTCTGCCATCAGAAGCCGAGTGGGAAAAGGCCGCAAGAGGTGGCTTAGAAGGACAAAGTTTGCCTTTGGCTGAAAACGAGATCTACAACGAAGATCTGAATATTTGGCAGGGGAAGTTTCCGAACGAGCCGCAAGCAACTGTCGGACCAAAATCGCCTTCCGACGGAAAACCCAATGGTTATGGGCTGGTCCACACAAGTGGGAATGTTTGGGAATGGACGGCAGATGGCTTCAGTAAACTACAATCGCCGCGCCCTCAAAAGAACCCTAGCGGCGCACTAAACGCGAGACGTAAAGTCGTCAAAGGTGGCTCATTTCTGTGTCATGACTCTTACTGCGGACGGTATCGGAATTTCTCACGACGGGGAGAGATTCCAGAAATGGCGGCCAGTAATCTCGGGTTTCGAGTCGTGAGAATTGAAAACTGATTGACTGCATCTGGTTATCGGAATTCAAACTCTTTCGGAATGAAAGTTAAGGGGGAAATCAGACTAGTTTCCCCCTTAACGTTAGCCCTAGTTTGCTTGGGCGTAGAATTCTCTGATGTCGTGTAGGTCGTCAGCCAATCCCGATGTTCCTGGATAGACTTGAGGATACGAGCAATCGTGCTGATATATTGCCTCGATCATCATGAGATCTTTTACTGTTCCGGCTTGAACAATAGCATTCGAACTCGGGCAGGTTGCCCACTGAGCCGAGTAGCCAATGCCAACATCAATCTCTTCTCTTTGACTGCCTGCACCTACTGGAGTGGCCCTTGGGAAGAAGTTTTTGGCAATGATCTGAGCGCCAGAAATGAGGGTATATGTATCTAAGCATGGGCAGATAACTTTGCTCGGATCTGTACTGGCTGGTGTTGTGCTTGTATTCGGACACTGCTCCTTTGAGCTAGGCACGTTACAGTTGGTTCCAGTGGGCACATAGATGTTTTGGATGTCTGCCAACTCATTCCAGCCGTGAGGAACAACATCGTATTTACCCCAAACGGAGATCAGTCTGTCAGTGCCTTGCATAAGAGAGTTAGCGTAACTCGCAAAGTTATCATCACCCGGTGTCGCGCCAGCGAAGAATATCGTTGAGACAGTTGCGTTGTTGGCTGTGTCCCAGGCTTTAAGATTTAAGTTAACCAGATCTTGGTTCCGGATCGTCCAGTTTAGACTCATGCCGCTGGTTTGCGTGTCGATCAACGTCGTTGCGACAACTGGCGACAACGTGCCTCCGAGGGAATGTCCCACCACAACAACGTCGATGTTTTCGTTACGTCCAGCTGCGGCTGTCGCTTCGGCTCGGAGGTAGTCCACCAATGTGGTGCTCGTGCCAGCAGATTGTCCGCCACCCATTGTAAGAAGCAAGTTCAGGCCTTCGGCTGTACCGGCGCTAATCTTTCCTGTTGGAGAGCCGTTGGGCCAGTTTACAAGCTGGCTTACATCAAAATCTTCGACATACCAACCGTATTCAGAAATCGAGTTAGTGCCCGCGATTGCAACAACGTAAGTGTTTCCGTTCTTAAACACGACCATGGTTCCTGCCGGGGTATAGAGGTCAGAGTTCGACATTGTGCCTTTCTTCCACTGCATCGTCGGTCCCCAACCGGTTTGCCAGTTAGACAATGATCTGGATTGCAAACCAGAGTTAACTCGGTCGATCAGCAAGCTCGTCGCCTGCATAGGGCCAGCTGGTTGGCCGTTGATATCAACGTTGATTCTGCAGTCGTTGTAAGTAAGGCTTGAGCAGGTAATGCCAGAACTGAAATCGATAATATAAGCGAAGGTCAATGCTTCAGCTCTTGTTATCGCCGGATTGGCACTAGCGATGTTGGATGAGAAGAGCAGTAACACTGTAGAAAGAATTGATGAAAGAGCGGCACGCCACGACTTTGATTTTCTTTGTAGATCTGTCTTGGGCCTTTTCCGAAATCTCATCCGAAAGTCTGTGTATAACTGTCTTGTAAAGGTTCTGTTCATTGCTATTTCTCCTTGTTTCGAGTTGACTGCAGATGCCTCTCAGTTCTTTCAAGTGAGTAACGTGAGGAGCCGTGGCCTCATATGTCTATGCAAACCAAAGGGCACTGCTCACGGTATGCTTGGTCAACCGACAGTTCTGTGCGCTAACGCACAAACTAATATAATTGGGAGGGTGTTGCTCTTACCTGGCAAAAGGCTCGTTGAATAAGTAAGTGCACTCATTCATTGAGAATTGGCTGTTGAAACATGATTGCCAGGATCTTGGACGGGCAAAATCAGCTCAGTTGTTCAATTACTTGAAAATAATTCGTTAGATTCCTATTTCTTGTAATTGATCTTACAGGTTTCAACGGCTATATGAGCGTCAAGCTTTCCCCTTCACAATTTACCGCTTCAAGAAACGACAATCGAAGACCGTAAAGAATCAGGGGTGAATCAGGCGTTAAAGCCTTTTAGAGGAATTGAAATTGATATGAACCCGGTTCGTTTTTTTCGTGAAGTTCGACAAGAAGTTCGCAAGGTCACTTGGCCAACCCGTCGCGAGACAGTTGTAACAACCGTTATGGTATTTATTATGGTGGCACTTTGTGCGCTGTTCTTCTTCGCTGCCGACCAGGTCATCTCTCTCGTAATTAAAACGATACTTGGGTTTGGAAACTAATCATGGCGACTAAAGCACGTTGGTACGTTTTGCACGTTTACTCCGGTTTTGAGAAAAAGATCGTAGAGTCAATCAAAGAACAAGCAGATAAGAAAGGGCTGGACGGGCACTTTGAAGAGCTGCTGGTTCCATCAGAAGAAGTCGTTGAAATGCGTCGTGGCCAAAAGGTCAATGCCGAGCGCAAATTCTTCCCTGGCTACATCTTGATGAAGATGCACTTGACGGACGCCGCTTGGTCTTTGGTTAAAAACACTCCGAAGGTTACTGGTTTCCTTGGTGGACGTGGCCGCCCGGTGCCGATCACGGAAAAGGAAGCCTACCGCATTCTACAGCAGGTTCAGGAAGGTGTGGACCGTCCGCGTCCTGCGATCACATTTGACGTCGGCGAACAGGTTCGTGTGAACGACGGTCCCTTCACCTCCTTCAATGGTTTCGTTGAGGAGATTGATGAAGAGAAGGCCCGTCTCAAAGTTGCTGTTTCGATTTTTGGCCGCTCCACTCCGGTAGAGCTAGAATATTCCCAAGTCGAAAAACTCTAATCAAAAGTTCTTGTTTGTTGAGAACGCGGTCGGATTGTATAGTCTGGACCGCGTTTTCTTTTTCAAGGAATGGGTTTACAGATGACAGTCAAGCCAGACTTTGATTCCGACTTTCAAGATAAATTATCAGATCTATTTAAATGGCGCCGGGACGTGCGTCACTTCCTTCCTGACCCAATTTCTCCAGAGGAAGTTCTGGAACTCTTGGAAGAGGCTAATTTAGCGCCCTCAGTTGGCTTAAGCCAACCCTGGAGGTTTGTTCTTGTGGAGACGCAAGAGAAGCGGCAAAAAGTTATCGCGAATTTCGAGAACGCCAACAGCCATGCGCTCAACGACTACAGTGGAGACAAGGCTAAACTGTACAGTCAGTTAAAGTTAGCGGGGCTGAAAGAAGCACCGGTACACCTCGCGGTTTTCTGCGACGAAGGAACTGAAAAAGGTGCTGGGCTGGGGCGTCGAACAATGCCAGAGATGCTGCGTTATTCTGTCGTGACGTCTATTCAGTTATTGTGGTTGGCTGCTCGTGCAAAAGGTATCGGCGTTGGCTGGGTGTCAATCATGGATCCCGAAAAACTGAAGCAGGATTTGGCAATCTCAGAGGAATGGCAACTTGTTGGCTACCTTTGTGTCGGAAAACCAAAGCAAGAAGAAATCACCCCTGAATTGGAACGTGCTGGTTGGGAAAGTCGTGAAGAGTTGGAAAAACTAGTCTTCAGACGTTGAGGCTGCCTGACATAACCTCAACAGAATTTCCACCAATTCGCACTTCAATCACTTTTCCGCCCACCTTTTGCGCCCTGGCGAAAAGTAGTGACTTACGGCCCATTTCTTCACCTTGAATGATACGATAGGAATCTTCGGTTGAGGATGTTGGGGACAAGTGAGTAAGTAGCGCCGCCAATGCACAGTTTGCCGATCCTGTTGCCGGATCTTCTGGGATGTTGATTGTAGGAGCGAACATCCGACACCGAATATCAGCGCCGGCTTCTTCTACATTGCAGTAAACGTGTAACTTCTGATGTTCAAACGGCAGACGGCTGATATGGTCCACAACCGGCTTGCACTTCGCTAAGACTTGAGGGCCGGTGACTTCGACCATGGTAAACGACAGCCCGACAGAAGTGAAAGTCGGTTGATGAGTAGAAACAACAATGTCTTCGGGATTTATTGACAGGCAGGCGGCAATTTTATCTACAGCAACGTCCGCGCCAGTTTCCAAGTCTCCAGGTGCGATCAACTCTGCGCTTTTGACTTTGTTGCCATCCCTCTGAACCGTTACTTCAACCAATCCGGCAATCTCTTCAAACGTTAAAGTGTCGTTCACTTTTTTACCAAAAAGCTCACCCATTTGTGCGACCACGCAGGCTGTGCCTACGTTGGGATGGCCAGCAAAAGGCATCTCGATTTTAGGGGAGGATATTCGCACCTGCGCCGTATGGTTAGGATCTGTTGGGGGGAGGACGAAGGTTGTTTCTGGATAGTTAAACTCCGCTGCAATCTTCAGCATGGTTTCGGTTGCTAATTGCTCACCACCAAAGACGACCCCCAAAGGGTTGCCAGCAAAAGCCGTGTCAGTAAATACATTACAGGTCTTGTAGGTGAGTTTCATGGCATCTTCTTCTTGAGGCGGTTGATCGTCTGCTGACAAGATCTGTCCGTTGAGTTGCAGATAATCAAGTTGACCCAAAGGAAATTGTCAAATGAATAAACGACCGATGTTAGAGCCAATTCTTAATGCTGAGCAATTTCTGGATAACTATTGGCTCAAAGAAGAGCTTGGCACTTTCTGTCGTGGCAATGAGATCGGAGCGACTTTCGGTACAACAATTAGTCACCAATCTGAAGCAAGTCTAATCAGAGAAGTCCTTCGAGTGACCAAGGATTTCGTTGTCCAAGCTTGAAACAAGAGCTCGGTCCTTCTGGTCATAATCGAATTGATTGAGCAGGTATTTAATAACGTTAATTCTCGCTCTTTTCTTGTCGTCAGACAAGACCACTGTCCAGGGGGCATAGGAGGAGGAGGTCGCATCGAAAATCTCATCTCTGGCAACGCTGTAATCTTCCCATTTGGAAAGAGACGCTAGATCAATCGGGCTGAGTTTCCATTGTTTAAGAGGATCGCTTGAACGCGCGATGAAACGACGGAGTTGCTCCGCACGACTGACGGATAGCCAAAACTTAACGAGATGAATACCATCATCAACGAGCATGTTCTCCAATCTCGGGGCTTCCTTGAGGAAAGTTTTGTTTTGTTCGGGGCTGCAGAAGCCCATAACCTTTTCAACACCGCCTCTGTTGTACCAAGAACGGTCAAATATCGCGATGTCGCCCTTCGTGGGCAAGTGGTATACATAACGTTGAAAATACCACTGTCCTCTTTCCATATCTGTCGGTTTAGAAAGGGCAATGACCTTTGCGTGACGAGGGTTGATATGCTCGCGGATACGCTTGATACATCCACCTTTTCCTGCGGCGTCTCTGCCTTCGAACAGCACCAGAACCCTTTGATCGTTTTCATTGATCCAACGTTGAAACTTCACAAGCTCAATGTGTAGAAGGTAGAGTTCTTCCTCGTATTCGCCCTTTTTCATTCGCTTTTTGTGAGGGTACCGGTCGCTGAGGATATCTTTCTTATCAGCATTAAGCGCGAGGTTAACAATCTCCGCCGGAAGCTCGGCACTATTTAGTTTTTCGGGGAGTTTAATCGCAGCCATGGTGTTAAGGTCTCTGTATCGAATTCGTTTCAAATTGACTGTTTACCTAACGGGAAAAATAGCCAATGTAAAAGTTTAATCAGTCTTGATGCCAGGTCTGATGAGCATGAGAAAAATTGGAGGATCCGTTATGAAACATAAATGTGGCTGTGCTTGTGGCGCAATCAGGTTCGAAGTGCGAGGCGCCCCTTTGAACGCCGCCATTTGCCATTGTAGCCAATGTAAGAAAATCACAGGTTCACCAATGTTTATGGCACCAGCCTTTAAGAAAGCTGATGTGGTGATGGAAAGAGGCGAGCCAAAATGGTTTGAGTCGTCAGACATTGCCAAAAGAGGATTCTGTGAAAATTGCGGTTCATCGTTGTTTTTCAAATTCAACAACACTGACACAATAGACGTTCTGATCGGTGCATTCGATAACCCGGGCGGTATTCAGCCCACCGATCACCTTTGGGTCAGTAATAAGCTGCCATGGTTAGATGTCGACGAGTCAATGCCGCTCTATCAGACTGATCGCTCAAAAAAGCCAATGAATCAAAAAGACTAAAGGTTTTGCCCTTGAATTGTATTGGGTAACGGCGTAATAGCCCTTCGTTCTCGTGTGGGAGGCTCGCCATAGCTGTACCACGCACCCATTTGTTCGCCGCGAGGCGACTTTTCTTTTTAGGGTAATCTAATGGCTAAAAAAATTCAGGGCTTCCTCAAGCTGCAAGTTGCAGCTGGACAAGCCAATCCTTCTCCGCCTGTTGGTCCGGCTCTCGGTCAGCGTGGCGTAAACATCATGGAATTTTGTAAGTCTTTCAACGCTGCCAGTCAAAACATGGAAGCTGGTGCGCCAGTTCCTGTTGTCATCACTGTTTATGTTGATAAGTCATTTACTTTTGAGATGAAGACGCCACCTGCGTCTTACTACCTCAAAAAAGCTGCAGGCCTTAAGTCTGGTTCACCAACACCAGGTACAGCAATAGCTGGTTCTGTTACTCGTGATCAGGTCAAAGAAATCGCGGAAGCGAAAATGAAAGATCTGAACGCAAATGACATCGACGCTGCGATGCTCATCATTGAAGGCTCCGCCCGTTCTATGGGCTTGGAAGTGAAGGGTTAAGAAGCATGGCACAAGGAAAACGTATTCGCGCTGCCTACGAAGGTATTGATCGCGAAAAAGGATACACCCTTGATGAAGCAGTGAGCTTGATCAAAGGTGCAGCTAAGACCAAATTCGATGAGACTATCGAAATTGCTTTGAACCTGGGTGTTGACCCGCGTCACGCCGACCAAAACGTCCGTGGCGCTTGCGTGTTGCCGAATGGCACAGGTAAGAATGTTCGCGTTGCTGTTTTTGCTCGTGATGCGAAAGCTGAAGAAGCGAAAGAAGCTGGCGCTGACATCGTTGGTGCAGAAGATCTCATGCAATCAATTCAACAAGGCGAAATGCCTTTTGAGCGTGTTATTGCAACCCCAGACATGATGCCAGTTGTTGGTCGTCTGGGTAAGGTTCTTGGCCCACGTGGTTTGATGCCAAACCCTAAACTCGGCACGGTCACAGCTAACGTCGCCGAAGCGGTCAAAGCAGCTAAAGGTGGTCAAGTTCAGTTCCGCGCTGAAAAGACCGGTATTGTTCACGCGGGTGTTGGTAAAGCTTCTTTTAGTGAAGAGGCCATCAAGCAGAATATCATGTCATTCTTTGACGCGATCACAAAAGCTAAACCAGCTGGTGCTAAAGGCACTTACATCAAGCGCGTTGCTGTTTCGACAACAATGGGCCCAGGTGTAAAATTGGATGTTGCTTCTCTGTCTGGAAACGACTAAGAAGCGCAGCAAGTTTCGGGAGACGGTCTTGTGACCGTCTCCCGTTCGTACTTTTCGAAGTGCAAAGGTTCCTCATCACAATGAGGGAAGGTGGTTCGCCACCAGCCTGTCCAAGACTGTAGGTTTTCTCTCGACGAGAGAAACTAAGGGAAGCCGTTAAATCTTCGGCCTGCAATAGACGGGAAGATAGGAATTGCGATCAGTCACACTTCGATGTGCTGCGACCTTTGTCTA
>Ga0055584_100001941_pt1 | contig 20328 bp, 21 predicted proteins | sample OSDHelmetaG_FD_58716 | JGI IMG/M metagenome (GOLD analysis project Ga0055584, IMG submission 58716) | Pelagic marine sediment microbial communities from the LTER site Helgoland, North Sea, for post-phytoplankton bloom and carbon turnover... | ecosystem: Environmental > Aquatic > Marine >...
CCCTTCGGCGCTCGACTAGGATCGTCGTGTGTACGCGACCGCCTACAGCATCGTCGGAGTCTTGCTCGTCGGCGGCCTCGTGCTCGGAGTGGGACTGGGCATCGGACTCTGGCTGGCGGTTCGCGCCGTCCGGCCGGAGTTGATGGAGCGCCCGGACCCCACGCCGAACGACCGGCCGTGAGCCACGGGCACGACCACGGCGCCGGCGCCACGGGCGCCTCGCCCGAGGAACGTCGCGCGCGCCAGCGCGCGCTCGTGATCGTGCTCGCGATGCTCGTCGTCTTCGCCGGCGTCGAGGTCGTGGGCGGCATCGTGTCGGGGAGCCTCGCGCTGATCGCCGACGCGGGGCACATGCTCTCGGATGCGCTGGCCGTCGGGCTCGCGCTCGGCGCGAGCTGGCTGGCCGGGCGCCCCGCCGGTCGCCGGACCAGCTATGGCATGGGGCGCGCCGAGATCCTCGCCGCGCTGATCAACGGCGCCACCCTGGTCGGCATCTCGGCCTGGGTGCTCATCGAGGGGATCGGGCGCCTCATCGAGCCCAACGAGGTCGAGGGCGGCATCGTGCTGGTCGTCGGCGGCATCGGGGCGCTCGTCAACGTCGCCGCGGCCCTGATCCTCGCGCGGGCGGGGACCAAGAGCCTCAACATGCGCGCGGCCTTCCTCCACGTGATCGGCGACCTGGCGGGCTCGATCGCGGTGCTTGTCTCGGCGGCGATCGTGCTGACCACCGGGTTCGAGCGCGCGGACGCCATCGTGGCCATCGTGATCTCGATCCTGATCGCCGCGAGCGCCGTCCCGACCCTTCGCGCCGCTGCGGGCGTCCTCCTGGAATCGGCTCCGCCCGATCTCGACGTCGACCGCGTCGGCGGCACCATCGCCGCGGTGCCCGGGGTGACCGAGGTCCATGACGTCCACGTCTGGACGATCACCTCCGGTTTCCCCGCCCTCACGGCGCACGTCCTGGTCGCGCCCGAGGTCGACTGCCACGACGCCCGGCGCCGGATCGAGGCCGTGCTGCACGACGACTTCGAGCTCGCGCACACGACCCTTCAGGTCGATCACGTCACCGGCGGCCGCACGTTCGTTCCGATCGCCGAGGTCGTCCGAGCGCCAGAGGACGACGTCCCGCAGCCGTGACCGCCGGTCAGCTCTGGCCGTGGTCGCGCGTACCGGAGAGCACGTCGATCAGTGATCGCTTGACGCGGCCGATCCGCTCCCGGTCGTGGGCGAACCGCCGCTCGGCGCGGGCGCGACGACCCGGCCGGGAGGCGTAGCGCCGGTGGGCCCACGGTGAGCCGGGCTTGGCCAGCCGAACCGCGCCGGCGATGCCGACGAGCGGGACGAACACCCCGATGATCCCGGTGGCGAGCTTTCCCTTCAGGAGGGTGATCGTGACCATCAGCAGGTTGATCGCGATCAACGCGGAGGTGACCGCGAGGCCCGTGCGGCTCTGGTTCTCGAGGTCGTTGACGCCGAGCGGCGACGTGCCCATGAAGAGCAGCAGCATGAACAGGCCCACGAGCACGACCGCGTCGATCGACTGACGGCCCTCGTGGCTCCAGTAGACGTCGCTCAGATGCAGCCACAGGGCGAACTCGTCGAACGTGAGCGCGGCCCCGCAGCCGAAGATCATCGCGAGGAGCACGGTGACGGGGCCGTCCGGGTCGGCGCCGAACTCGAGGATCCCCGCGCCGAGCATCATGAAGATGCCGAACACGAGGTGATGGACGTGGACCCCGCCGGTCTCGATGTTGCCCGGCCACCAGCGCACCTGGCGGCGGATCATGTGGACGCTCAGGCGGATGAACCCGAACGTCAGGATGAAGGCCACCACCATCCAGAAGAGCGGCGCCTTTCCGGGCTCCAGGATCAGGCGGTCGTAGACGTCGACGATGGTGCTCACGATCGATCCCCATCGGCATCGCGCGCCCGTTGGTGAGCGGCAGCGTCCGCCATGCGGGCGCGGCCCTCCACGATCCGGGCGAGGCATGCCGCAAGGCCGTCGGTCGCCGCGATGCGCGCGGCCGGACCACCTGGATCCGCGCGCACACGCACGACGTCGCCCCCGGCTCGCTCGCAGGCGATCGCCGGCATCAGGTTCTCGGCGCGGCCGAAGTCCTCGACCAGGAGGTCGTCCGGGTCGCGGAGGACGCCGCGCCCGTCCGGCGCCGCGCCGATCCCGTCCCGGACGCGTGCGGCCAGGTCACGCGTGTCCGCCGAGTAGGCGTGGACGGGGCGACCGCGGGCGGCCACGTATCCGAGTTCGAAGACCGTCCCCGGGTCGGCGCCGGGCCCGCGGAAGGGAGTCAGGTTCGCGATGAGCAGGTCACAGACGTCGAGCAGCGCGAGGTTCCCGGCGTAGATGCCCGCCGCCAGGTCGGCGGTGTCGCGCGCCCGCCCCGCCTGCTCGTCGACCGGGAGCAAGGGCGCCAGCCCGGCCGCCCGTACCATCGCCGCCTTGCGTGCGAGCACCGCCGAGGCGTCCGGAAGGAACACCTCCGGCCCCGCCAGGTAGACGCGCTGGGGGGACGAGGCGCCGCTCACCCGGACCGCCCCGGCGTCACGCGCCGGCGGTGACCTCGGCGTACGCCCATTCGAGCCAGGGCACAAGCGCCTCAACGTCCGACGTCTCGACCGTCGCGCCGCACCAGATCCGGAGCCCGGGGGGTGCATCGCGGTACGCGCCGATGTCGAGCGCCACACCCTCCGCTGCGAGCAGCTTCGTCATCGCCTTGGGAACACCCGCATCCGCGTCGAGCGCCAGGCAGACCGAGGTGTTGGATCGCGTCTGCGGCCGGGTGGCGAGGTTGCGCACCCAGGGCGTCCGATCCACCCACGTGTCGATGACCGCGGCGTTCGCGTCGGCGCGAGCGCGGAGCGCGGACAGGCCACCGATGTCCCGCGCCCATTCCAGCGCCAGGATGCAGTCCTCGACGCAGAGCATCGAGGGCGTGTTGATCGTCTCGCCCTCGAAGATCCCGCGGATCAGGGAGCCGCCCTTGGTCAGCCGGAAGACCTTCGGCATGGGCCAACCGGGGGCGTGCGCCTCCAGGCGCTCGACGGCCCGGGGCCCGAGGACGAGCACACCGTGGGCCCCCTCGCCGCCGAGCACCTTCTGCCACGAGAACGTGACGACGTCGAGCTTCGTGAAGTCGACGTCCTGCGCGAAGACCGCCGAGGTCGCGTCGCAGATCGTGAGGCCCGCCCGATCGCCGGCGATCCACTCGGCGTCGGGGACCCGCACGCCCGATGTGGTGCCGTTCCACGTGAACACCACATCGCGGTCGAAGTCGACCTGCGCCAGGTCCGGTAGCTCACCGTAGCCCGCCCGCAGCGTGCGCACGTCGTCGAGGCCGAGCTGCTTGACCACGTCGGTCACCCAGCCCTCGCCGAAGCTCTCCCACGCCAGCACATCGACCCCACGCGGGCCGAGCAGCGACCAGAGCGCCATCTCCACGGCGCCGGTGTCCGACGCCGGCACGATGCCGATCAGGTGGTCGTCGGGGACCTCCAGCACCTCGCGCGTGAGCTCGATGGTTCGCTTGAGCCGGGACTTGCCCTCGGCGGACCGGTGCGAGCGTCCGACGACGGCCGCCTCGAGACGGGCCGCCGACCAGCCCGGGTACTTGGCGCACGGGCCGGACGAGAAGTGCGGGACGTCGGGGCGGACCGACGGCCGCGGCCGGGTCGCGCCGTGCTGGGTACGTGTCGTCGACATGCGCCGGATGGTGTCAGACGGGCCACCTACGCCGCAGCGGCCACGGGCGACCGGAGGCGATCCGAGGATCGCGCTCGGCACGGATCGTCAGCGATCGGGCCTGGCCGCCACCGGCGAGCCCGGCGAGCATCGCGACCGGCGACGAGATCGAACGACGAGCGGAGCATGGTGATGACGATCGGCACGGCGCGTCGGGACGGCGTCGCACGCACGTCCGCGGTCGCGGCAGCGGCGATGCTGGCGGCGCTCGCGGTCCTACAGGCGGCGCACGCCCTCGGGGCGCCGCTCGGCGCACTCGCCTGGGGCGGCAGGCACGAGGGCGAGCTCCCAGCGGGTCTTCGCGTCGGGAGCGCGGCGGCGGTCGTCGTGCTGGCGCTCGCCGCCCTCGCCCTGCTCGCCCGTGGCGGCGTGATCCGCCGACCCATGGCCGGGTGGTGGATCGCGCCCGGCGCCTGGGCGATCGCCGGCCACCTGTCCCTCAACACGCTCGCGAACCTGGCGTCCAGCAGTCCGAACGAACGGATGGTCGTGGGGTCGACCGCGGTGATGGCCGCCCTCTCGGTCGTCGTCGCGCGGTCCGGCGCGGATCCGAGGATGGAGGATGACGGGTTCGAACCGACGACCTCCTGCTTGCAAAGCAGGCGCTCTCCCAGCTGAGCTAATCCCCCGGAGCGCCGGTCAGGGTACCACCGGGTCTACACTCCCGAAATGGCGACGGCTGACGGGCCCGGCCCACCGATCGACGCGACCGCGACGCTTGCATGGATGCGCGAGCACGGCGATGTGCTGCGCCGGTTCGTCGACGAGGAGACCCGCGACGAGGACGACGCGCCCGCCTCCGACGGCGCGATCCGTGCGCAACTGCGGTTCGCGGCGACAGCGATCGAGGCGACCGCGGCGGCGGCGGTCGCCGGGCCGCTCGCGGGCCTCGACGAGGACCTCCCGCTGCGCTTCGCCCTCGGTGAGGACCTCTACGAGCGACACGTCGAGACCGGCGCGGGCGCGATCGCGCTCGAGGAGCACCTCCAGCACGGCACGCGCCCCGGACGCGATCCGTCGCTCGACGCCGGGCTCGAGCGGCGGGTGCGCATCTCGGGGTGGATCCAGCTCTTCCTCGTGCAACTGGAGGAACGCCTCGGGCCGGCCGGCGACGGGATCGCCACCTCGGTGACCCGTGAGATCGGCCGACGAAACCGTGATCTGGCGCGTCTGGTCGTCTCGCTCGACCGTCAGGCCAAGCATGCCCTGGCCGAACGCTCGGCGGCGACGCCGAGCGCGGCGGTGATGGATGAGGTCGGGCAGGCGGCGGTGGTGCAGGCCCATGTGCGCCTGCTGATCGAGGCGCTCGCCACCGCCCTCGCGGATCCCGGGACGCCGCCGACCGGCGCGCCGGGTGCGGAGTAGCATCGCGCGACGCGATTCGGGGGCATGAGATGGCCGATGACGACAGTCAGCCGACCGACGAGGACTTCGCACTCGTCGACCGCCTGCTCGGTGAGCTGATGGTCAAGCATCTGGAGATGGCGAGTCTTGTCGGCGAGTACCGCGACCTCATCGAGGAGGTACGCGAGCGTCCGTGGGACCACGAGCGCCGCAACCTGGTCCGCAATCTGCCCGGCGCGAGGTACAACGTGAGCGCAACCTTCACCCGCGAGCAGGCGCTCCGGATCGAGGGTGAGTTGCGAAGGCTCTTCAAGGACTGACTCCCGACCGACCGAGCCCGGACACGGCTCCCCACGATCGCCGGCGGGTCCGGGCGGGTGCTGCCTCGATCGAACCGTGATCCGCGAAGGAGGCCGACGTGCCCGGATCGTGGCCGGTGGGCGACCCGGGGATCCGGCGCGCCGCCGCCGCGCGCGGAGTGGATGCCCTCGATCGGCGCGCCGCGCGGCGGCGCCCGGCCGCGCCACGCGGCGAAGCCCCTCTGGCACGCCGACGCGATGTCCGAAACCCGCCCGCCCATCGCCGACGAGGCTGCGAGAGTGCGCGCGTGAGAATCGTCGCGACACGACCGACACCCTTCGGAGCGCTCACCGTGGTCGTCGACGAGCGGGGTCGGGTGGTTGCGAGCGGGTTCGGACCGCTCGGGGAGTTGCTCGCCCCGTACGACGGCCCACCGCCCCGGCCCGGGCCGCTGCCCGACACCGTCCTCGGACCGATCGAGCGATACCTGTCCGGCGAACGCGATGCACTCGCAGACGTGCCGTTGGCGATGCCGGGCGGCGGCTTCCAGCGCGACGCGTGGATCGCTCTCCACGCGGTTCCGGCGGGCGGGACGATCTCGTACGCCGAGCTCGCCACCCGTGCGGGCTCACCCGCGGCGGCCCGCGCCGCGGGGACGGCCTGCGCGCGCAATCCGCTCGCCCCCTTCGTGCCCTGCCACCGGGTCGTCCGCGCCGACGGCTCACTCGGCGGGTACGGATTCGGCCTGGAGGTCAAGCGGCGACTCCTCTCCCACGAGGGGGCGTCCACCGACTGACCCGGTCAGTCGGGTGTGAGCGCCACCAGGAGCCCGCCGTCGGCGTCGTAGGCGGGGAAGAAATCAGCATGGGCGGGACGGTCCGTGTCGACACCGTTCGGCCGGAAGGTGCACGGCACCTCGAGCTGACGGACGCCCCACTCGAGCGCCGTCTCGGCCGGATCGCCGTTGGGGAAGCCGCCCATCCGGAGGCGCGCGATCACCTCGTGCCCCAGCATGTCCCGCTCTTGGAAGCCCGTGATCGCGGTCGCCGCGTGGCCGGCGGCGATGATGCGCCGCTCCTGGTTGCACACGACCAACGCCGTCTTCGGACCGGCGTAGTAGTCCTCGAGCAACTCGAACAGGAACCCGAAGCCACAGCGGCTGCACCCGCGGGGCTGCCCGTGGACCAGTCGATCGCCCCGCTCGCGGTTGGCGCACTTGGGGCAGATGAACGAGGGCATGCGAACGCCAGTGTAGCCCGCGCATGGCCTGATGGCGGGCGCCGGGCGGTCAGACGTTCGCCGCGCCGCTCGAGCGACCGTTCAGCGCCGACCGGTCACCGTCGATACCTCATTGGCATCCACCTCCACGGACGGAGGGATCGCCATCTCACGGCGCAGCGGCGGAGTCCGCGTACTCGTCATCTCCGGGGGCACCATCGCCCTCGCCCTCGCGGCGGGCACCGCCACCGGCGGCGCATCGGCGTGGGTTGATCCGGCGCTCGAGCAGCGCATCGAGCATCGGCCCGGTGCGCGCCCGCCCGTGGTCGTCACCATGCGGGCGGAGGTCGACGCCCGAGGGCGGACCCGGCCGGCCCTGATCCGTGCGCTCCGTCGGACATCGGCCCGGACGCAGGCCCGCGCGGTCCGTCGCGTCCACGGCGACGTGCGGCGCTTCTGGCTCATCAACGCGTTCGCCGCGCGGGCGGGCGCGGGCGAGGTCCGGCGCCTCGCTGCCGACCCGGCCGTCGCGTCGGTGCGACTCGACCGGACGGTCGGCGTGCGACGTCCGCGAGTCGGCCGGATCTCGTCGAGCGAGCCCGCGTCAGGGGACCTGTGGGGGGTCGAGGGGGTCGGTGCGTCCGCGGTGCACGCACGCGGGCTGACGGGCGCCGGGGTCACGATCGGCATCATCGACACCGGCGTGGACGCGGGCCACCCCGCCCTCGCAGGCCGGGTGCTGGCCTGGCGGGACTTCGTGGGCGGCCGGACCGAACCCTACGACGATCACGGCCACGGAACACACACGCTCGGCACGATCGTCGGCGGGTCGTCCATCGGCGTCGCACCGGGAGCGCGCGCGGTCGTCGCCAAGGCGATGGGCCGGGACGGGGTGGGGACCGGCAGCGCCCTGCTCGCCGCGGCGCAGTGGATGACCGACCCGGACGGTGATCCGCGCACCGCCGACCATCCCGACGTGGTGAACAACTCCTGGTCGGCCGGCAACGCCGGCGACCCTTGGTTCGCCGAGATGGCGCGCCGCTGGACCGAGCTCGGAATCCTCCCCGTGTTCGCCGCGGGCAACACCGGCCCGTTGCCGGGCTCGATCAGGAGCCCCGCAAGCTACCCGGAGGTGCTCTCCGTGGGAGCGGTGGACCGCTCGGACGACGCCCCTGCGTTCTCCGCGCGGGGGCGAGTGGACGGCGACGGCTCCGTGAAGCCCGACCTGGCGGGCCCGGGCGTGGGGATCACATCGAGCGTGCGCGGCGGGTACGCGGCGTATTCGGGCACCTCGATGGCCGCCCCCCACGTCAGCGGAACCGCGGCGCTCGTGCTCGAGTCCAGCCCGGCCGTCCGCGGTCGGGCACTCGCCGATCTGCTTCGGCGAAGCGCACGTGACGTCGGGACACCGGGGCCTGATCCCGACACGGGATACGGGGTCGTCGACGCGGACGCCGCGGTCGCCGCGGCCCGCAACGCGGGACCCGAGACGACGCTCGTCCGGACCCCGCCGGCCGCCACGCGCGCGCGATCCGCGCTCTACGGGGTCGACGTGCGCAACGCCACCGGGTACCGGGTGCGCGTCGACAGGGGGGAATGGGGGCCGGTGCGGACCGACCCGCGCCTTCGGCTTCGGCTCGGCCCCGGACGCAACCTGATCGAGGTGGCCGCGGTCCGAGCCGACGGCGTGGCCGATCCCACGCCCGCGGCCAACGCGCTCGTCGTCGACCGACGAAAGCCCCGCATCGCCTTCGGCTGGCGCACGGACGGCGGCCGTCTCCGGCTCGTGGCCCGCGCGCGCGACGACATGGCCGGGGTCGCCCCGAGCGGCTACCGCTGGGACCTCAAGGGCCGGGCCACCGTCAGCGGCCGCCAGGCGCTCCTACGCGTGGAGCCCGCCACGACCGGGCGCCTCCGCGCGCGACTGGCGCGGGCGGACGGTGGCGGTCGCACCGTCTCCCGGGGGCTCGCGCGCACCCCGACGATCCGCGCGGGTGTGGTCGTGCGACTGCGGGTGCGCGACCGTGCGGGCAACGTCGCCACGATGACGAGGCGCGTGCCCGCGCCGGGGGCCTGACACCGCCCCCTCGTGCGTCAGCGGTCCTCGGCCGCCACGTCGCGGTCCGGCAGATAGCTGCCCTCCCAGGGTGAGCGCTCCGGGTCGGGGTCGCCCGGGAGCCGGTAGCCCCACGCGGGGTGTGAGGCCCCACCGCTCCACCCGTGGAGGGCGCTCGTCAGCGTGACCAGATCCATCGGGACATCCAACGCTTCGGGGCGCAGGATCTGCGAGGAGAAGGCGAGCACCCTGCCCTGGCCCACGGGCCGGAGCATGGCCGCGGGCTGGCCGTCCACGAACCTGGCCACGACGCGCGCATCCGCGGGCACCGACGCGAACGCGTGTGTGGTGCGACCGAGGACCGGCACCGCGAGGTCGTCGGCAGGAACCCCGGGGGCGATCGCGTCCGGGCCGAGCTCGACGATCTGCGAGCGTCGCGGCCCGGCGAGCGGCGCGCCGATGAGCGCGTCGCGAACGTCGGTGAGGGGCGACCCGTCGGGGGCGATCGAGAATGCCTCCGGGTCGGTCACGATCAGGGTCCCACCCCCTCGGACCCAGTCGCGGACCCGCTCGGCGAAACCCCGCTCCAGGATGTCGGCGCGCGGCAACCAGAGCGTGCGCGCCGCCGCGAGCCGCTCCGGGCTGCGCTCGATCCGCGCATCGGCCTCGAAGCTGAACGCGCCGCCGCCGAGCTCACCCAGTAGGGCATAGGCGGCGTAGAGCTCGTCGCCGGTCGTCTTGTAGCGGGTGCCACCGTTCTTGTGCGGCTGGGCCTGCCCTTGGGCCGTCGTCGAGTAGAGCACGAGGGTGGCGGGGTCGACCGGCGCGTCCGGCAGGCGCGCGCCGCGCAGGGCGCTCGAGACCCGGAGCATGCCGTCGTAGAACCGCGGCCGCGTGACCTTCGGGTTGTCGGAGGCGAAGAACGAGAGGTCGCTCGCGCCCGCCCGAAGCGCCTGCGCCGCCCAGGTCCAGAGGTCGCCGACCTCGGGCTCGTAGCCCGAGTAGTCGAAGGCCTGCAGGATGATCCGGGTGCGCTTCCCGCTGAGGTCCGACATGAACTTCGCGCCGAAACCCGGGTTGTAGCGGCCGCGGCCGGGTGTCACGCGCTCCGCGAAGCTCACGTAGGGATCGGCTTCCGCGACATCGGCGAACTCGGCGAGACGCGAGTAGTCCCACGGCAGGAACCCGTCGATGAACGCATAGTCGTTGGGACTGATCACTGCCGTGGGATCGAGCCGTCGGATCAGCCGTGCCTGCTCCGCCTTCATCGCGAAGAAACGGTTGCTCACATGGTCCGAGTAGGCCACCCACTTCAGCCGCTCGGCCTGGGAGCGCGTCCGAGGAGCGTTCCACCGCGGCGGCGCGGTGCCGTACTTGCGCGTCATGTCGCGCGTGAGACGCTTGGCGTAGGAGGAGCGCACGGCGGTCCTGCCGGAGGGCAGGAAGACGGTCGGCTCGTCACTCCCCGCGTAGAAGTTCACGTATGGCCGTCCGCGGTAGCGCGGGGCGAGACGACGGATCTCCTTGAGCGCCTGGCGGCGGTACTCGGGGTGGAGCAACGACAGCCGGCGGGTGTGCGCCTCGGTGCGCGGGTTGGTCGGCTTGACACGCTCCAGGGCGTTGCGGGCGGCCCAGACCTCGTATGCGACGTCCCATCGAAGGCCGGTGGCGCGGTGCTGGCGCAGCATGTTGGCGTTCGTCCGCCAGCCCACCGGCTCCGCTGGGGCGAGGGGCAGCGGCGGCAGCGGCAGCGCGCTCGGACCCGTGAAGCCCATGCCCGCCCGACCCGCGCGGCGGAGCGTCCGGTTGACGGTCGCGTACCAGCGCGGCGGGGCGATCAGCGGTCGCGCCTGGCCCGGCTTCCACTGCGGTAGCTCGTTCTGATTGAGCTCGTGGCCCCAGGACGACGCCCCGCCGGCCGGCCGGTCGGCGAGCGCGGGGCCCGCGCCTGTGGCGAGGCCCGTGAACAGTGCGATCGGGATGAGGATGCGGCGGCGCACGCCGCGGCATCATGCCCGCTCGTGGCGCGGGGGTCCATGGCTGCGGGTCCGAGCGCGTGGCCGTCAGCCCCCGTCGCGGTCCTTCGCCTCGTGGCCGCGGAGCGATCCGGCATGGGCGCGTGCGGTTGGATCCCGGCGGACCTTGACGACGCTGGCGACCGTCGTCACCGCCAAGACGATCGCGATCACGACGAGTGACTGCGCGGTCGTGACTTCGGGGAAGGACGCGTCGAGCCCGTGCAGATAGTGGAGGACGAGCTTGATCCCGATGAAGGCGAGGATGATCGCGAGGCCGGTGGACAGGAAGACGAGACGGTCCAGCAGGCCGGATACGAGGAAGTAGAGCGCCCGGAGGCCGAGCAGGGCGAACGCATTGGCGACGAAGACGATGTACGCGTCCTGGGTGACGCCGAACACCGCGGGGATCGAGTCGAGGGCGAAGAGCACGTCGGTGCTGCCGATCGCCAGCAGTACCAGCAGCATCGGGGTGAGCAGCAGGCGGCCGTCCACGCGCGTGCCGAGCCGCCCCCCGTCGTAGCGGTCCGTGAACGGCAGCCGGCGGCGCGCGAACGACACCAGCCGGTTGTCCTCGATGTCCGGGTCCTCGTCCCGGTGCCGGAAGAGCTGGATCGCCGTGACGATCAGGAACAGCCCGAACACGACGAACATGAAGGAGAAGTACGCGAGCAGCGCCGCGCCGAGGGCGATGAAGACCGCGCGGAGCGCGAGCGCGAGGAGGATTCCGAAGGTGAGGATCCGGTGCTGGTACGCGGTCGGAACCACGAAGGTGGACATGATGATGACGAAGACGAAGAGGTTGTCGACCGAGAGGCTCTTCTCGACGACGTAGCCGGCGAAGAACTCGGCACCGGCGCCCCACCCGGCGACGACCCCGAATCCGATGCCGAAGACGACGGCCGTCGCGATGTAGAAGACCGACCAGAACACGGCCTCGCGGAAGCCGACGACATGCGCACCGCGACCCGACACGACCAGATCGAACGCGAACAGGGCGATGATCCCGGCGACCGTGGCCGTCCAGACCAGCAGGGAGACGTCGAGCACGAAGGGATGATGCCCGCTTCGCCGCGCGGCCGGGTCCGCGCTCGGCACGGCGCGAACACCACGAAGAATCCGCCGGAACCGCCACCCGGCGATTGACACGATCCGCACATGGCAGGAGCGTGGCCGACAACGCCCACTTCCCGGGAGGCGACGATGGCGGAAACCATGCGCGCGGCGGTGTTTCGCGGACCGCGCGACATCAGGATCGAGGAGGTCGCACGCCCGCCCTGCGGACCGACCGACGCGATCGTCCGCGTGACGACCACGACGATCTGCGGGACCGACTCGCACATCTGGCGGGCCGAGTACCCGGTGGCGGAGGGCCGCATCGTCGGCCACGAGCCCGCCGGCGTGATCGAGGAGCTCGGCGAGGCCGTCCAGGGCTACGCCGTCGGTGACCGCGTCGTGGTCGGCGCGATCACCCCCTGCGGCGCCTGCTACTTCTGCCAGCACGGTGACTTCGCCCAGTGCGCGGGCTACGACGAGCAGTGGGGCATGATCGGGGGTTGGCGGCTGGGCAACTCCGCCGACGGCGTCCAGGCCGACTACTTCCGCGTCCCGTACGCCCAGGCGAACCTGGCCCGGATCCCGGACGAGCTCTCCGACGAGGAGGTGCTCTTCGTCACGGACATCGCCTCGACGGGAATCGCGGCCGCAGAGACGGCGAACGTCCGGATCGGCGACTCGGTCGTGGTCTATGCGCAGGGCCCGATCGGCCTGTCGGCGACAGCCGGCGCCCGCCTGATGGGCGCGGCGCTCGTCATCGGCGTCGACTCGAACCACACCCGGCTCGAGATGGCGACGCGGATGGGCGCGGACGTCGTGATCGACCACACCCAGGAGGACCCGGTCGCCAGGGTCAAGGAGCTGACCGACGGGCGCGGGGCGGATGTCGCGATCGAGGCGCTCGGCATCCAGGAGACCTTCGAGAACTGCCTGCGATCCGTCCGCCCCGCGGGGGTGGTGTCGTCGCTCGGCGTCTACGGGGACAAGGTGTCGATCCCCCTGGAGAGCTTCGTCTACGGGATCGGGGACATCGACATCCGCAGCACCCTCTGCCCCGGTGGCAAGGAGCGGATGCGGGCGCTCATGCAGATGGTCGCCAACGGCCGGCTCGACCTGGCCCAACTGGTCACGCACCGGTTCGACCTCGACCAGATCGAGGAGGCCTACCCGCTGTTCTCGAACCAGGAGGACGACGTCATCAAGGTCGCCATCACCCCCTGATGCCGAGCTACGAACTGACGTGCGACGCCTGCGGGCTGTCGTTCGAGGTCGCCCTGCAGCGCTTCCTCCGGGAGGAGGACCGTGTGTGCCCCGGCTGCGCCGGCACGTCCTGCACGCAGCGGCTGGGCGGGTTCGTGACCGCCCGGGCGCGGCGGGACGATCCGGCGCCGCGCGTGACCGGCTTCGCCGGCCGGGGCTGCGGGTGCGCCCCGGGTCGTCACGCCCACTGACCGCGCGACGACCCGGCCACCGATCGGAGCGGCGTGCCGGACCCGGCGCCGCCCCGATCGTTCGTCCCTCAGCCGGCGGTATAGGCCTCGATGAGGATCCTGGCCACTTCGGGACGCGTGAACTCGACGGGCGGGATCTCCCCGCGCGAGAGCATCTCCCGCACCTTGGTGCCGGACAGGAACACCCGATCCTCGGGACCCGAGGGTGAGGTCTTGGTGGTCGCCATGCCCCCGGTCTGAAGGCACCAGAACGAGTGCTCGAACATCATCGGCGTGATCTCGAGCTCATCGCTCGTGATGCCGTCGAAGATGCGCTGGGCGTCGTAGGTGCCGTAGTAGCTGCCCACGCCGGCGTGGTCGCGCCCCACGATGAAGTGCGTGCACCCGTAGTTCTGGCGCATGATCGCGTGGAGGATGGCCTCCTTGGGGCCGGCGTAGCGCATGGCCGCGGGCAGCACTCCCAGCTGTACGCGATCCGCGACGTAGTAGCCCTCGATCAGGGTCTCGTAGCAGCGCATGCGCACGTCGGCGGGGATGTCGTCGCTCTTCGTCTCACCGACCAGGGGATGGATGAACAGCCCGTCCACCAACTCGAGTGCGACCTTGGTGATGTACTCGTGCGCCCGGTGGATGGGGTTGCGGGTCTGAAAGCCCACGACCGTGGCCCAGCCCAACTCGTCGAAGCGCGCCCGGCTTTCGGCCGGGTCCAGACGGTGACGCTCAGAGGCCTCGTCCAGCGGGAGCCGCGCGGCGACCCGGACGGGGCCCGCCAGGCAGACCGCACCCTGCGCGTGCACGGCGGCCACGCCGGGATGCTCCAGGTCCTCGGTCCCGTAGACGAGCCGCGCCTCTCGGGCGGGGTCGACGTCGAACACCTCCTCGAGCTCGAGCACTCCGAGGAACCGGTCCTCCTCGTCGGTCAGCGCGACCGCGTCGGCGCCCCGCACCGCGTCGGCGACCTCGCCCGAGACCGCCAGCGTGATCGGCACCGACCATGCGAGCCCGTTCGGAAGGCGCATGTCCTGGATGACGGACTCGTAGGCCTCCTTCCCCATGAAGCCCTCGAGGGGCGACAGGGCGCCGACCCCGATGAGGTCCAGATCCGCCTGCTGGCGCAGGGTGAGCGCGACGCGGGGCCTGCGTGCGTCGTCAGACAGGGTGGTGTCGCGGCGATCGATCAGCCGGCCCCCGTGGGGGGCGATGGGTCCGGGCGTCATATGCCCGCCCCGTCGACGTTGTCGCCCGCGGTGGGGTCGACCAGCGTGTCGGCGCGGAGGCCGAGTCGGAGCGTCTCCAGTGGGATCACCTCGTCCGGTGGGATGTTGCCGAGATTGACGTTCGGGCCGAACTTACGGATGAACCAGACCTGCTGCGCCTTCTGCGGCGCCTCGAACAGCAGCCGGTTGGCGTCCACGCGGTGCACGATCTCGTCGATGAGACCCATCCGGACCTCGCCGTCGGGCCGGAAGACCCCGGCCGTCCCGCTCTCGCGCGCCTCGGTGATGACCTTCCAGGCCCCGGCGCGAAGCTCGGCCTCGATCATCTCGACCCATCGGTACGGCGCGATCACGGTGTCGAGGTCCTTGCTGCCGACCTCGCTCAGAACCGTGAACTCCTGCGCAAGGTCGGCGATTGCCTCGAGCTTGACCTCGTGCGGCAGGCTGATCGTGCCATCCGAGATCTCGACGTACCGCAGCCCGAGGTCCGAGACCCAGTGCCGCCACTCCGCCCCCTTGCCCTGGACGTGGCACGCCTCCCAGAAGGTGCCGCCCAGCACGACCGGGACGTCGTGGCGTTCATACAGATCGAGCTTGGCCCGGAGGTTGCGGGCGATGTAGCTCGTCCCCCACCCCAGCTTGACCACGTCGATCAGGCCGTCGGCGGCCTCGAACATGCCCTCGACCTCGCCGAGCGACATGCCCTTGTCGATGACGTGGGTGATCCCGACCTGACGCGGTCGGGGCGGGCGCCCGGGCAGCTCCAGGAAGTCGGGGCGGTCGGTCGGGGCGGCGTCGCGGTCCGGGGCGGCCCTCATCGGGCACCCGTGGCGGCCGCGGCGGCGGCGCCGGCCCGTCTGCCGAAGACAACGGTGTCGAGCAAGGAGTTCCCCATCAGTCGATTCGTTCCGTGGACGCCGCCGGCGATCTCGCCGGCGGCGAACACGCCGGGCAGTGTGGTGGCGCCGTCGGCGTCGATCACGAGCCCCCCGTTGCGGTAGTGGAGCACCGGGTAGACGAGCACGCGCTCCCGGGTGATGTCCACCCCCGCCTTCATGTAGCGATTGTGGACGTATGCCAGTCGTTCGGCCGTGAAGCCCGCGCCGTTGACGCGGTCGATGGCCGTGGTGTCGAGCCACACCCCCGACCGGCCATCGGGCGTGGCGACCCCGCGCCCGCCCGCGACCACCTCCTCGATGCCCGCCGCCACGGTGTCACGCGGCGCCATCTCATCGACGAACCGCTCGTCGTCGCGGTCGTGGAGGGTCGCGCCATAGGCGCGCGCCGTCTCAGGAAGCGCGTACCCGGCGAGCTGCTGCGGCCAGAGGGAGCCGGTCGGATGGCGCTGCCAGCTGTCCAGGTCGACCGCGGCCGCCCCAAGGCCCACCGCCAGCCGCAGGACCTCGGGGGTCGCATCCGGATGGTTCGTCGACGCGAGACCACGCGCCTCGGCCTCGCCGCGCAGGCCCCCGCCGGCGGCGAGGACGACGGCACCGGCCTGGACCGTGCGCCGTTCGCCGTTGCCACCGGGGGCCAGAAGCGCACGCCAGCCGCCCTCGGCGCGTTCCATCTCGACGAGTGGCGTCGATTCCCAGACCTCGGCGCCGCTCGCGCGGACCGCCGCGCGGAGCGACTTGACCATCTCGGCCCCCGTGCGCTCGCCCGCTTGGAGCAGTCGCGGTCGGCTCGCCCCGCCGCAGCGGAGGATGCGCAGGTCCCCGTCGTCGCGCGAGAAGGGGACGCCGAGCTCCGCGAGCCAGGCGATCGCCTCGGGGCCGCCGCCGGTGAGCGTCCGGACCAGATCCACGTCGCCGTCACGATGACCCGCCGCGAACGTGTCCTCGAAGTGGGACTCGGTCGAGTCGTCGGCGCCCACTGCCGCCTGGATGCCGCCCTGCGCCCGGCCGGTGTTCGAGGCGCCGAGTGCGGACTTGGTCGCGATCAGCACCGACGCGCCGGCGGCGCGGGCACTCAGGGTGGCGCTCATCCCCGCGCCACCCGACCCCACCACGAGCACGTCGACAACGGTATCCGGGCCGTTCACGCGGCCATGCTACCCGGCCGCGCTCATTCGTCCGCCACCGGACCACGGACCGGGTCCAGCCGCCCCCGCACGAACTCGAGGAAGGCGGTCGTCGCGCGGCGCGGCGTGCGGTTGGCGGGCATCACCCAGTGGAAGTCCCGCGACAGGCCGTCGCCGGCGATCGGGACCACCGCGACGGCGCCGTCCTCGACCTCCCGCGCGACCGCGAGGCGTGAGATCACCGTGACGCCCAAACCGTCGAGCACGGCGGTCTTGACCGACTGCTGCAGCCCGAGCTCCATCTCGACCGGGTGCTCGCGGACGCCGATCGCCCGAAACGCCTCCGTGAGGACCGACCGAACCCCCGAGCCGGGCTGCTGCATGATCAGCGGGGTCACCGCGAGCTCGTCGATGTCGATGCGGCCGCGATCGGCGATCGGATGTCCGGGCGGCGCGATCAGGACCAGCTCGTCACGCATGAAGACCTCGAACTCGAGACCCCGCTGGGCGCGCTCGGCGCCGACGACACCGAGCTCGAGCGCACCCGCGAGCACGCGCTCGCAAACCGCCTGGGTGTCGTGGACCTCGAGCCGGACGGCGACATCCGGATGGGCGGCGCGGAACGCGCCGCACAGGCCCGGCAGCACGAGCTCGCCCGGCCCGGTCGACGAGCCCACCACGAGCCGGCCCGCCACCCGGGTATCCACCTGGTCGAGCGCGCGGACCATCTCGTCCTCCAGCTCGAGCAGCCGGCGGGCGTACTCGTCGAGCAGGGCACCCGGCTCGGTCAGGGTGACCTTGCGCCCGCGCCGATCGAGCAGCCGCTGGCCCAGCCGCTCCTCGAGCGAGCGGATCTGGAATGAGACCGCGGGCTGTGAGATCTCGAGCGCATCGGCCGCCGCCGAGAAGGAACCCCGCTCGACGACGGTCCGGAAGATCAGGAGGTGACGCAGGTCCATCGTCGGAGCATCCCACGCGCCGCCGATCGGCGCGCGGGCCTCAGCGGTCGTCCGGCATGATCCGCTCCGCCAGGCCGCCGGGCACGTTCGCGGCGAACGCGTCGTAGAGGGCGTCGGGGAACGGCGCCTCCCCGAGCGAGCAGGATGCGCCGCCGTCGACGACCAGGGTCGTCCCGGTCATGAACGAACCGGCCTCCGAACACAGGAGGAGGAGCGGACCGACGAGCTCCTTCGGGTCACCCAGCCGGTCGAGCGCGGTCTGATCGCGGAGTCGCTGGTTGAAGGCCGGGATGCCGATCACGACGTCGGTCATCTCGCTCGGGAACCAGCCCGGCGCGAGGGCGTTGACGCGGATCCCCCGGTCGCCCCAGCGAAGCGCCAGGTGCTGAGTCAGGTTGATGATGGCCGCCTTCGCGCTGCCGTAGGCGCCCGGCACCTCGTAGTGAGCGCCCATGCCGGCGACCGACGCGAGGGTCACCATGATCCCCCGGCCGGCGGGGAGCATGTGCCGGGCGGCCGCCTGACAGGTGTTGAAGGTGCCGACGACGTTGACCCTGAGCGACTGCTCGAACAGATCGGGCGGCATCTTCTCGGGCACCGTGCCCCCCTCGGCCACGACGCCGGCGTTGGCCACGACCACATCGAGGCCGCCGAAGCGCGCGACGGCCGCATCCATGAGCGCCGCCGTGGATTCGGCATCGGTGACGTCGCACTCGACGGCGAGTGCCGCCCCGCCGGCGGAGGTGATCCGGGCCGCGACCTCCTCGAGCCGCGACACCCGGCGCGCCGCGACGACCACGTTCGCGCCGGCCTCGGCCAGTGCCTCCGCGAACACGACGCCGAGGCCGGACGAGGCGCCGGTCACGACGGCGGTGCGGTCGGTCATGTCGAACAACGTGTGCGGCGGTGCCACGGCGAGACCTCCAGACGTGAACGGATGCCGTACACGCTACCCCCGATCAGTCGGGCGTGACGGCTCCCGGCGCACCCGCGGCGGCATGGCCCTCGTCGATCTCATGGAGCCGGCCGGTGGCGACGTCGAGCACCATGCCGCGAATGCTCCCGCCCACGAACGGCGAGACGACCAGCCGCTCGACCGAGTCGCGGATCTCGTCCATCGGATCCCGGAAGGCGCGCGCCGACCACGCGGGCCGGACACCGGTGTCGGCCTCGATCTCGCTGGCGAACTCCTCGGAGGAGAACGTCGTCATGCCGCAGTCGGTGTGCTGGATCACCAGGGTGTGTCGCGTCCCGAGCACGCGCTGGGAGATCGCGACCGAGCGGATCACGTCATCCGTGACGACGCCACCCGCGTTGCGGATCACGTGTGCGTCGCCGGGCTCGAGCGCGAGCAGCGAGAACACGTCGATGCGCGGGTCCATGCAGGTCACGATCGCCAGGCCTCGGCTGGGCGCACGCGTGCCGCGGGCGGGACTGCGGTCACCGTCGCGGCCGATCCTCTCTGGCACCCCGGGGATGATGCCCGGCCGATGCTCCATCCGCCCCCGCCGCGTGTCCCGGTTGCGCCGTGTGGTTACCTCGCGTAACCTCGGCGTTGTGGTTATGAGAGGTAACCAAACGACGCCCCCGCGGCCGGAGCAGACATGAGCCAGAGTGAGACGGCACCGCGCCTTCCCGTGCTTCCCCTGGACGACGCCGTCGTCCTTCCGGGGATGAGCGTGACATTCCCCGTGAGTGACGACGAGCAGGCCGCCGCACTCGATGCGGCGGTGCAGAACCGGGTCGTGCTGGTGCCACGGCTCGAGGGCACCTTCGCACCCATCGGCACGGTCGCCGAGATCGTGGGCGACATGGCGCTCCCGGATGGGACGCGGGGCGTGGCCCTCGAGGCGGTGCACCGTGCGCGACTGGGCCCGGCCGAGGTCGGTGCCCCGGGACTGATGGTCGAGGTCGACGAGGTGATCGACGCGCCCGACCCCGCGCCGGAGGCCGACGAACTCGCCCGCGAGTACCGGGCCGTCGTGCAGGAGGTTGCGGAGATGCGCGGGGACGGCGCCCGGGTCGCGCAGTTCCTGGCCGGCATCGAGCGGCCGGGGCGGCTGGCCGACACGGCCGGCTACGCGCCGGAGATCCCGGTGGGACGCAAGCTGCGCATCCTCGAGACCGTCGACGTGATCGACCGGCTCCGCGAGTCGCTGGACGCCCAGCGGGAGCGGCTCGCCGACGTCTCACTGCGTCGCCGGATCCGCCAGGACGTCAGCGAGGGCATGGAGCAGTCCCAGCGCGAGATGTTGCTGCGCCGCCAGATGGACTCGATCCGTCGCGAGCTCGGTGACGAGGCGGACGACGGCGACGACTGGCGCCTGCGCTTCGACGAGGCGGGCCTCCCCGAGGCGGCCCGGGCGGAGGCCGAGCGCGAGCTCGGCCGACTGGAGCGCAACCCCGAGGGGCCCGAGGCCGGGATGATCCGCACCTACCTGGAGTGGATGGTCGCGCTGCCATGGGAGACGCGCTCGGACGAGCACCTCGACGTGGAGGCGTCGCGACTGGTCCTCGACGAGGACCACGCCGGCCTCGAGAAGGTCAAGGAGCGGATCCTGGAGTACCTGGCGGTCCGGAAGCTCCGCCGCGAGCGCGACCTCGACGACGCGCGCACCGGGGTGATCCTGACCCTGGTCGGGCCCCCGGGGACCGGCAAGACCTCACTCGGTCAGTCGGTGGCGCGCGCACTCGGGCGCGAGTTCGCGCGCATCAGCCTGGGCGGCATCCGGGACGAGGCCGAGATCCGAGGGCACCGCCGCACGTACGTGGGCGCACTCCCGGGCCGGATGGTGCGCGCGCTCCGCGAGGCCGGCACCAAGAACCCGGTGATCCTGCTCGACGAGGTCGACAAGGTCGGCGCCGACTGGCGCGGCGACCCGTCCTCGGCGCTGCTCGAGGTCCTCGACCCGGCGCAGAACCACACCTTCCG